>JGI24724J26744_10000555_pt1 | contig 27067 bp, 37 predicted proteins | sample Cruoilmetagenom7_FD_26744 | JGI IMG/M metagenome (IMG submission 26744) | reverse complement strand
CCCACTAAAGAACGGGTGATAGTAGAAGGAGTTAATATGATTAAAAAGCACTCCAGAGCCCGGGGTGTAGTCAGGCAAGCTGGGATCATCGAGCGTGAAGCCCCAATTCACCTCTCTAATGTGATGCTGGTGTGTAACAAATGTGACCGGACCACTCGAGTAGGTTTTCGTTTCCTTGAAGATGGGAGCAAGGTTCGTGTTTGCCATTCCTGCCGAGAGGTGATCGATTAGCTATGAAGCAGGAAGCGATACATAGATCAAAAGCAAGATACCAGGAAGAAGTGGTGCCCAGCTTAAGGCGTGAATTTGGCTATAGTAATGTGATGCAGGTGCCTCGTTTAGAAAAAATCGTGCTTAATATTGGACTGGGGGAGGCAATTCAAAACCCGAAGGCTTTGGAAGCAGCCCAAGCAGATCTGGCAACTATTTCTGGGCAACATCCGGTGATTTGCCGAGCCAAAAAGTCAATCGCTTCTTTCAAATTGCGCGCTGGCATGCCTATAGGAGTTATGGTAACGCTGCGAGGCAGGCGCATGTATGATTTTTTTGACAAATTAACCAATGCCGTGCTACCCCGTATTCGAGACTTTGGTGGGGTAGATCGGAAATCGTTTGATGGGCATGGTAATTACACCCTAGGATTAAAGGAACAAATTATTTTCCCGGAGATTGATTACGATAAAGTAGACAAGGTGCGGGGACTGGAAGTCACCATAGTAACTACCGCTGTCCCTGATGAAGAAGGCAGACGCTTGCTGGAACTCATGGGTATGCCTTTTGGGCCAGCATAGGGAGAAGGATGGCCAAATTATCCAAGATTGTGAAGTCACAGCGTTCCCCCAAGTATCGAGTCCAGCAGCATAATCGCTGCCTATTATGCGGTCGACCTCGGGCTTATATGCGTAAATTTGGCCTATGCCGCATTTGCTTCAGAGAGCTAGCTTCAAAAGGAGAAATCCCTGGGGTGAAGAAATCAAGTTGGTGAAGAGGCAGATATGACCACTACTGATCCTATTGCTGACATGCTAACCCGAATAAGGAACGCTAATATGGTAAGGCGTGATTTTGTGCTGGTACCAGCATCCAGGATGAATCTGGCCATCACTAAGACCCTTAAGATTGAGAGGTTTATTAGCAATTACGAATTGCTGAGGGACAAATCTCAACGGGTGATCAAGATTCAGCTCAAATATACTGATAAGGGGCAGCCGGTTATTTTGGGGCTAAAGCGCCTAAGTACCCCTGGGCTTAGAGTATATGTTCAGCGCTCAGAGATCCCTCGGGTCTACGGAGGTTTAGGTATCACCATAGTTTCCACTTCCAGAGGAGTAATGACTGGGCAACAGGCATGGCGACAAAACCTTGGCGGGGAATTGCTATGCTCTGTATGGTAACCCTTTTTTGAGGGCTAATAATGTCTAGAGTAGGACGGATGCCTATACCACTGCCACCAGATGTGGCAGTGGACATTAAAGGTAATGAAGTGATCGTAAGAGGCACAAAGGGTGAGCTTCGGCGCTGTTTTCATCCCCATATGTCTATCACTTTAAAGGACGGTAATCTACTGGTTTCCCGCCCCGACGATGAGAAAATTCATGTTGCCTTGCATGGGCTAACTCGCAGCCTGTTAGCTAATATGATAGAAGGAGTGAGTAAAGGCTTTGAGAAGAATTTGGCGATTGTTGGCGTAGGTTACCGCGCTCAGAAGGTGGGTGATAAACTGATGCTTCAGGTGGGTCACAGTCATCGGGTAGAGATCTCTCCCCCTGCAGGCATATCTTTTGCCCTCGAGGGAGTCAATCGCATTAAAGTCATCGGGGTTGATAAGGAGCTGGTAGGTGACGTGGCAGCCAAAATAAGGGCAGTACGCCCCCCTGACACCTATAAGGGTAAGGGGATTAGGTACCAGGAGGAGAGAATTCGCCTTAAAGCTGGCAAAGTAGGCAGAGTAACGGGGAAGAGAAAATAAGAATGGCCACCAAGAGTAACCCTAGGGTAGCCCGAAAAAGAAGACATGCTAGACTCCGAGCAAAGGTAATGGGTACAGAGGCAAGGCCTCGCTTGTGTGTTTTCCGCAGCCTGAATCATATCTATGCTCAGGTAATCGATGATACTAAGCAGCACACTTTAACCTCTGCCTCGAGTTTGGATTCATCAATAGTGGCTGAAGCAAAACAGAAAACTAAGCTAGCTGCTGCAGAATCGGTGGGCTCCCTAGCTGCCCGGCGAGCTAGAGAGAGGGGGATAAGCCGAGTTACCTTCGATCGTGGAGGGTATAAGTATCATGGTCGAGTTAAGGCTTTAGCTGAAGCAGCAAGGAGAGAGGGATTAATCTTCTAAACGCCGGTTAAGAGGCTACAGTGATGGAATTAGAACAAGAGTTAGAACCACCAAAGTTAGTGTTGAAAGAGAAGCTGATCCACATAGCTCGTGTGGCTAAAGTGGTAAAAGGAGGCAAACGCCTCAGATTTAGAGCTTTAGTGGTAGCTGGCGATGGTAATGGGCATGTAGGCATTGGATTAGGCAAAGCACGCGAAATTTCGGTAGCCATCCAAAAAGCCGGGGCCACTGCCAAGAAAAGTCTGATCGAGGTGCCCTTAGTGGGCACAACGATTCCCTACGAAGTAATGGTCAAGTTTGGGGCGGCGAAGATATTGCTTAAGCCGGCATCATCGGGTACGGGGGTTATCGCCGGAGGTAGCCTGCGCGCTGTACTTGAGGCAGCTGGGGTCAAAGATATTCTGACTAAATCTCTGGGCAGCTCCAATCCGGTAAATGTGGTGAAGGCAGCTATGTTTGCCTTCAGCCAGTTGCACTATCCTGAGGAGGTATTAGCCAGGCGGCATTGAGGACTGAGCACAGATGTCAAGACTGCGAATTACTTGGGTCAAGAGTGGGATTGGTTATGCTGAAGAGCAACGGGGAACGCTCTCCGCTTTGGGCTTACATCGGCTGCATCAGGTAGTAGAGCACCAAAATTCACCCTCAATCCGGGGTATGATCAACAAGGTAAAGCACTTAGTCGAGGTGGAACAAAGGGAAGATGAGGCAAAATGAATTAGCCCCTCCCCGGGGGGCAAAGCATAACAGGAAGCGAGTTGGTCGTGGATTGGGTAGTGGTCATGGCAGATATTCCACCCGGGGTAGTAAGGGGCAAAAGGCACGCAGTGGCGGTAAAATCCCTCCTTACTTTGAGGGGGGACAACTACCCCTGGTGAAGCGTTTACCAAGTAAACGCGGCTTTACCAATATTTTTAAGGTTGAATATGCTATTGTCAATGTAGGCAAGCTCAATGTCTTTGAGCCGGGCACCATAGTAACCCGGAAAGAGCTAGTGAAGGCAAGGCTAATCAAGTCACCAAAACTAGCGGTGAAGATTTTGGCTGATGGGGAGATAAATCGCCCTCTGGTAGTTAAGGTTGATAAGCTTTCAGCTGCAGCTAGGGAGAAGATTGAGGCAGCAGGGGGAAAAGCAGAGGAGATAAGGAGTGCGGCAAAGGCAGACTAGGCCCCGACTTGTTCAGGCGATGCTAGATGCGTTCAGCCTGCCCGATCTAAGGGGCAGGATCCTGTTTACTCTGGGCATCTTGATAATTTTCCGCTTTATAGCTCATATCCCGGTCCCCGGAATAGACGGACAGGCTTTAGAAGCTCTTTTCGAGAGAAATCAATTGTTGGGCATGCTCGACCTGTTCAGTGGTGGGGCAATGCGCCGATTTAGTATTGCCGCTATGGGGGTTTATCCGTATATCACTGCTTCCATTATTATGCAACTGTTGGTGCCAGTTATCCCCCAACTACAAGCCATCTCCCGAGAGGGGGAGGCGGGAAGACAGAGGATTAACCTTTATACCCATTGGCTAACTGTCCCCTTAGCTGCCCTCCAAGGCTATAGCCAATTGATGCTTTTACGCCACGAAGGAGTCATTACTCCGTGGGGCCTCCAATCTGGTGCGTTGTCCACAGCAGCAGTGATTCTTTGCTTAACTGCAGGCACCATGTTTCTGGTCTGGCTGGGCGAACTTATTACTGAACGAGGCATTGGCAATGGCATTTCTATAATAATCTTTGGCGGCATTGTCGCCGGCTTACCCGATATGATAGGGCGAGGCTTTTTGGCTAAAGGGAATATGGGGGGGCTGGTGGCGTTTATCTTTATCGCTTTAGCCACTATGCTGTTTATAGTTGTGTTCACCGAAGGCCACCGCCGAATTCCGGTGCATTACTCTCAAAGTGTCTTTCGTGGTAGGCGGACATATCGACAGTCAGGGTCAACATACATCCCATTGCGGGTGAACACGGCAGGAATGATTCCTATCATCTTCGCCATGTCAATAATGATGTTGCCGGGAATTATAGCCAGCTACTTTACAGGTAGTATAGCTAGCTTCTTTCAAACCTGGTTCAGCACTGAAAGTTGGTTTTATTGGTTGCTCTACTTTGGGCTGGTAATAGGCTTTGCTCTTTTCTACACCATGGTAATATTTGAGCAGATGAACCTGGCGGAGACGCTACAAAAGCAGGGAGGGTTTATACCTGGCGTCCGGCCAGGGCAGACTACCGCCAAGTATCTTAATGGAGTAATTACTCGGATCACCTGGGCTGGCGCCTTTTTCCTGGCTATCGTGGCTGTAATGCCCTTTATTGCCCGGCAAGTGAGCGGCATCCAGATGTTGATGCTTTCCAGTGCTGGCATGCTAATTGTAGTAGGTGTAGCTTTAGACACCATGAAGCAATTGGAGGCACAGCTCACCATGCGTCGCTACGAGGGATTCATCAAATAATAATGGGTAAGTTACAGCTTATCCTTCTAGGTGCCCCAGGTGCAGGCAAGGGGACACAAGCTGGGCTCCTGTCTCAGCAGCTTGGCTTGGTTCATATATCCTCAGGTGATCTGCTTCGAGAGGCACAAAGTAAAGGAACAGAACTGGGGAATGTGGCTAAATCCTATATGGAGAAAGGCTTGCTTGTTCCTGATGAGATAATCATTCGGCTGATCTTGGAGCACATTACCGTCCCCCAATGCCGTGGTGGCTTTATTTTAGACGGATTCCCCAGAACCCTAGAGCAGGCAAAAGCCTTAGATGAAACCGGGGAGGGGCAGAATCTGGTTATTGATAGAGTGATATATATCAACATTTCGGTACAGGAACTTCTGCGCCGCCTCAGTGGGCGTTGGCTTTGTCAGCGATGTCAGACCCCATATCATATGGTTGCTTCACCTCCTAAAGTAGCGGGTAGATGTGACCGATGTGGTGGTGAACTCTACCAGCGCCCCGATGATAGTGTGGAGGCGGTTCAAAAGCGGTTGGAAGTCTATTTTGCCCAGACCACACCACTTATCGAATATTATCAACAGGGGGGCAAACTGATGGAGGTAAATGGAGAGCAAGATATATCACAGGTGAACGAAGAAATAATGGCATTGCTTGGCTAGAGGAAAATGGGTATAATTATTAAGTCTCTGCAAGAGATTTCTTTAATGAGGCAAGCGGGAAGGATTGTGGCTGCGGTATTGCAAACGCTAATCAAGGAGATCAGGCCAGGAATGAAAACTCAAGAGCTGGATGCGATATGCGCTCAAGAATTAGCCGAATGGGGGGCAAAACCTTCTTTTAAGGGCTATCATGGCTTTCCTGGTTGCCTTTGTGTCTCAGTTAATGAACAGGTAGTCCATGGCATCCCTGGGGAGCGGGTATTACACCAAGGTGATATAGTATCTTTGGACCTAGGAGCTATTTTTCAGGGCTTTCAAGGTGATGCCGCAGTTACCGTAGGGATAGGGAGAATTAGCCCCCAAGCCGAGCGGCTTATCCAGGTTACTGCAGAGGCCTTGATGGCTGGCATTGCCAAGGCTAAGCCAGGAGCCCATTTAGGGGATATCTCAGCAGCAATCCAGCTTTATGTGGAATCACGCGGCCTCTCTGTGGTGCGTGAATATACCGGGCATGGCATTGGCCGGGAGATGCATGAGGAGCCTCAAATTCCCAATTTTGGGCTGGCAGGCCAAGGCCCGGCGCTACAAACAGGGATGGCTTTAGCTATTGAGCCTATGGTGAATCTGGGGGGATGGCGTACCCGAGTGGATGCCGATCAATGGACAGTGGTTACTGCTGATGGGAGCCTCTCAGCTCATTTTGAGCATACGATTGCTATCACCGATACCGAGCCAGAAATTCTTACCAACCCTCCCAGAGGAGAGCTAGAGCATGGGGCCTAGAACAAGATTATATGACTAAGAAGGAGAGTATAGAGGTTGAAGGGAAGGTGGTCGAGTGTTTGCCTAATGCTGTGTTCCGTGTCGAGTTACCCAATGGGCATAAGGTGATGGCCCATATATCAGGCAGGATGCGGCGTCACTACATTAAGATTCTACCTGGGGATAGGGTGCTAGTGGAGCTTTCTCCTTATGATCTAAGTAGAGGCAGAGTCACTTACCGCTTTAAGTAGCTGTTTTAGGGGGAAATTGACCAGGGGATATCTTGGGGATAGCGATTATGAAGGTGCGAGCTTCAGTTAAGCCACGGTGTCAGAAGTGTAAAGTGGTAAAGCGCCAGGGGGTGGTAAGAGTTATTTGCACCAATCCCAAACATAAACAGAGGCAGGGATAAGTAATACCGCTTATATATGACGACGCAAATACTCGCCTATACGAAAGGACGGAGGCAAATTCTAAATACTAATTGTGGATAAATTCTAAGCACGAAATTCGAAACGAGATAAGTTCTGGTATTTGGGATTTAGGATTTGTTTAGGATTTAGTGCTTAGATATTGGGATTTCATAAAGGGTGTGCTTCGAATTTAGGATTTAGTCCTTGTTTGAATTAGGTGCAGCTATTTAAGACGCTGCATGAAACCCCTGATAGGGGATAATAGGAGTGAGATGGTACGTATAGCCGGGGTTGATATTCCTAAAGACAAGCGAGTGGATATTGGCCTGCGATATATCTACGGGATCGGCCCCACCATATCCCGGAATATATTGGCTCATGCTGACGTTAACCCTGATATCAAGGTGAAAGACTTGGCTGAGGAAGAAGTCAGCCATATTCGGGAGGTTATTGACAAGGAATATCAAGTGGAGGGGGGCCTAAGGAAAGAGGTGGAATTCAACATCAAGCGGCTGAGGGAGATTGGCAGCTACCGAGGGATGAGGCATCGCTGCAGGTTACCAGTTAGAGGGCAACGTACTCGAACTAATGCTCGTACTAAGCGAGGGCCTCGCCAAACTGTTGCTGGCCGAGGTAGGCGTCGTGGTACAGCCAAGAAATAAGTCCGAAGAGATCTAGAGCTAGACTTAAGGGAAAGGGTGAGGGAACATGCCAAAAAAGAGAGAAGCACCTGGGCTTAAGAAGAGGGAGCGTAAATCTATCCCACGGGGGAGGGCCTACATCCATTCCACTTTCAACAATACTATTATTACCCTTACTGATCTATCTGGTAATGTTATCGCTTGGGGGAGTTCGGGAACAGCAGGGTTCAAAGGCTCACGCAAAGGCACCCCTTATGCTGCCCAATTGGCTGCCCGAAGTACTACCCGCCGAGCTATGGAGCATGGCCTGCGCCAGGTTGAAGTTTATGTGAAGGGCCCAGGGAGTGGGCGTGAAGCAGCTATCCGCTCCCTCCAATCTAGCGGCCTCAGTGTTACCAGCATTAGGGATGTCACCCCTATTCCCCATAATGGTTGCCGCCCCCCAAAAAGAAGGAGAGTGTAACAGGTGGCTCGATATACTGGCCCGGTTTGCCGACTATGTCGCCGCAGCGGCACTAAACTGATGCTCAAAGGTGAAAGATGTGCTACTTTTAAGTGCCCCTTGGAAAAGAAAGCAGCACCATCAAGGCGACGTTTTGGTCCTCGTCGCAAGTTGTCCGACCGCGGAATGCAGCTCCGAGAGAAACAAAAAGCTAGATATACCTATGGAATTCTCGAGCGGCAATTTCGCCGTTTTTTTGCCCGAGCCGAAAGAAGCCCTGGCATCACTGGAGATAATCTCCTGCAGTTGTTAGAGAGTAGACTAGACAACGTGGTCTATCGCTTAGGTTTTGCTGATTCTCGCTCTCAGGCACGGCAGATAGTACGACACGGCCACATCACAGTCAATAGGCATAAAGTCAATATCCCCTCCTACTTGATTAAGCCTGGGGATATAATCGCCTGGAAAGGGAAAAGCCAAGAGTCAGAGCTTTACCGTAAGATACTTCAGGATATTGAGGGTAAAGTCATCCCTGGCTGGCTGAGTCTAGAGGGGGGGAATCTCTCCGGCCGAGTGTTAACCCTTCCTACCCCTAGCGAAATTGAGGCCAAGTTTGATGTCAAAGTGATTGTTGAGTATTATTCTCGATAATACTGAGGGGGGCAGTACCTGTTGTATGACCTGGCAATGGCTCAAATAGAATGCGTTGAATATAAGGATAACTTTGCCCGTTTTGCTGCCCAGCCCTTGGAGAGGGGTTTTGGTAATACGCTGGGTAATGCCTTAAGGCGAGTGCTGCTTAACGCACTTCAAGGTGCGGCAATAAATTGGGTCAACATCACCGGGACCCAACATGAGTTTACCACTGTCCCTTATATGAAAGAGAGTGTTATCGATTTTATACTGAATGTGAAGGCTATCCGATTACGCCCCTTAACTAAAAAGCCGGGGAAATTACTTTTAGATATAGATGGTGAAGGATGTGTCTATGCTGCTGATATTGAGCCTTCAGTAGATTTTGACATTGTCAACCCTGAGTTGTATTTAGCCACCTTGGATTCTCCTGATGCTAAGCTTGAGGTCGAATTCAATGTAGTGCTGGGAAGAGGCTATGCGTCTGCTACCAGCAAAGAGGGGTTATCCATTGGGGTAATTCCCATAGATGCCATATTTACCCCAATGCGCAAGGTTAATTATACCATTGAGCCTATGCACATCGGACAGCAAGCTGGTTACGAGAGGCTCATTCTTGAGGTTTGGACTGATGGCACTATTTCCCCACCAGAAGCACTCCATCATGCTGCCCAGATATTAGTGGAGCAATTCTCTGGGTTTGTTGCTGCAGCTAAACCACCCCAGGAGGAAGGGGAAGGAGAGCTTGCTGCTATCCCTGCTGACCAATATAACCTCCCTATTGACCAGCTTGGACTCTCGCTACGCACCTATAACCGATTGCGAAGAAACAAGATCAACAGCTTGGGGGAGTTGTTGGACCTGGGCAAGATGGGGCTTCTGGCCTTAAAAAGGCTGGGACCGAAGTCCATAGGAGAGGTGGAGCAGCGGCTTAGCGAGGTGGGACTTACTTTCACTGCCGAGGCCAAGGGAACAGCAGGAGAAGAAGCTGAGGAGGAAGAGGAGTCAGTTCCTCTGGAGGAAGGGACATTATGAGACATAGGGTAGCGGGGTGGAAGCTGTCTCGACCTACAGGGCACAGGATGGCGATGTACCGCAACCTAGTGACTGACCTGTTGAGAAAGGAGAGGCTGGTTACTACTGAGGCTAAAGCAAAAGCAGTTAGGGGCTTAGCGGAGAAAGTGATTACCCTAGGGAAGAGAGGCGACCCTCAAGCGCGGCGACAAGCATCTACCGTGGTAAACGACGAGGAGGTAGTAGGGAAATTATTTGATGAGCTTGCCCCCAGATATGCAACTCGTCGCGGTGGATATACCCGTATTATCAAGCTAGGAGCTCGCCCAGGTGATGGCGCACCAATGGCCCAACTTGAGTTAGTGAAATAAGAGGAAGTGGTTGCCAAGATTGCCTTGGTTGTTGAATATGATGGCACGAGATATTGTGGGTTCCAGCTACAGGAAAATATGTCTACTATCCAGGGTGAATTAGAACGTGCCCTAGGAAAACTTGTGGGGGAGATTCATCTCACTGCTGCTAGTCGCACCGATGCTGGAGTTCATGCCAAAGGGCAAGTAGTGAGCTTTAGAACAACTAAAATCCTCCCTTCAGAGGTTTGGATTAAGGCATTGAATTTTTATCTTCCCCAGGATATTGCAGTTAAGGCGGCTTATGAAGTAGATGATAATTTCAATGTTAGGCGTGATGCCCTCAGTCGGGAATATTATTACTGGATATTGAATGGACCCTGCCGCTCACCGTTATGGCGGAGGTTTACTTTTTTTGTTCCTAAAGTTTTGGATATTGAGGCAATGAATGATGCCTGTCACCTCATTGTTGGGGAACATGATTTTGCCCCCTTCTCCCCAGGTGGGGGAGAAGGAACAGTGCGCACCATCTATAAGGCTGAAGTTTATGCAGAAAATGATTTAGCGACTTTTTCGGTGGTGGCTAACTCCTTCCTTCCCCATCAAGTACGCCATACCATAGGGAGCTTGATCAGGGTTGGTTTGGGTAAAATGGATATAGACACCTTTGGGAAGTTGGTCAGCTCAGGCCAGAGGGGGATAATGGGGCCAGCTGCCCCAGCCCGCGGCTTATATCTGGCGAAGGTCAATTACCCTAATTTCCCCCCAAAGAGAAATGAAAACTTATACTCCTAAAGCTTCGGATGTTGAGCGCCAATGGCATGTTATTGACGCCTCGGGTAGGACCCTAGGCAGGCTTGCCACTGAGGTAGCCCAGTTACTGCGCGGTAAACACAAACCAATATACTCCCCCCATTTTGATACTGGGGACTTCGTTATTGTAATCAACGCCGCTAAGATTCTGGTAACCGGTAACAAGACTGAGCAGAAGATCTACTATCGGCATTCACAATACCCCGGTGGGCTAAAAAGGACCACCTTTTCTAAAATGCTCTTCAGCCATCCTACCCGGGTTATTGAACATGCCGTAAAGGGGATGCTTCCCAAAAACTCGCTGGGGCGAGCTATGGCAAGGAGACTTAAGGTTTATGCCGGCCCTACTCACCCCCACCAAGCCCAAGTCAGTAAGACTCCTGAGAAGGTTCGTTCCCAAACATGAAAGGGAGGACGCAGATGAGCCCGCAAGATTATTTCTACGCTACGGGGAGGAGAAAGTGTGCGGTAACTCGGGTAAAGTTACTACATGGCGATGGGGCCATCATCATTGATGGTAAGCCTTTAGAGGAACGATTCCCCCCGCCTAGCCTTCAAGCAATGATAACCCAGCCATTGCGAGTTACTGATAACCGGAATAGATTCGATGTCATTGCTAAAGTGGAAGGGGGAGGAATCACCGGGCAAGCTGGCGCCCTACGTCATGGCATTAGCCGTGCCCTGGCTAAAGCGGATGACAGGCTGAAACCTGTGTTGCGCCGTTATGGCCTGCTTACTCGTGATCCCAGGGTGAAGGAGCGTAAGAAATATGGGCTTAAGCGGGCTCGTAAAGCGCCACAATATACCAAGCGGTAATAAAATCACCTTGGCGGCAGCCCCAATCCGCGTATGGCGATGATATTGCGCATTATTTCGGAGGTACCAGAGAGAATAGTCATTGTCGGCGAGAATAGGTAAGTGCGCTCAATCCATCCCTTGAGTGGTGCCCATTTGAGGTCTCGCCCTAGTTGACCATAGAGTCCCAAGATTTGCGTTCCCCCATTGATTACTCGCCCAAATAGCTCAGAGCCATATACTTTGGCCATCGATGCCTGGGATTCAGGGATTAAGCCCTTAGTCTGCATCCAGGCGGCGTGATAGGCGATAAGCCGTCCCGCTTCGATCTCAATTGCCATCTCTGCCAGTTTGTAGCGGATGAAAGCGTCACTGGCCAGAGGTTGTCCATTTCGTCTTGTCTGTCTACTATAGGCTACCAGCTCATCCAAGACTCTCCGTGAGCCAGCTATAAATCTAACCCCCGGCCCTCCCCTCTCGAAGTTCAAAGCGACTAATACGTAGTACCAGCCTTGGTTTTCCTCACCTACTCGATTTGCTTTGGGAACCCGCACTCCATCAAAGAAAACTTCATTAAGGAGACCAGCACCAGAAAGATCGGTGAGATGGCGGATGGTGATATTTTTGTCTTTCATGTCTACCAAGAAGAGGCTGATGCCCTTATGCTTGGGGACATCGGGATTTGTTCTGGCTGCTAGCCAGCACCAGCCGGCAATGTGAGCGGCACTGGTCCATAACTTTTGCCCATTAATGATGTAATCGTCGCCACTAGCCACCGCACGGCACTGAAGTGCGGCAAGATCAGAGCCAGCATCGGGTTCACTGTACCCGGTGCACCAGAATCTTTCCCCAGCGGCAATCTTTGGCAGATGCTCTTTCTTCTGCTGTTCACTACCAAATAGCATGAGAGAAGGACCTACCCAAGAGATACCACCAATACCCATATCTGTCCCAGGCACCCCCCAGTAGCTAGTCTCCTCTTGGTAGATAAGGTTTTCTATGATGGAGCGTCCCTGGCCACCATATTCCTTAGGCCAGGCTAAGGTGAGCCAACCCTTGGCGGCAAGCTTACGAACTATCTGTTGAGTAAGCGGCCATACCTCCTCATTATACTCATCTTCAAGCATTCCCGCGATCCATCCTGAAGGTAATTCCCTTTGTACAAACTCGCGGATCTCCTGGCGAAATGCCTCTTCCTCTTCACTAAATTTGAAATCCATACCATCCCCTCTCTAAGCTCTTAAAGCCCTAGCTCTGAGGCTATCCTTTCGCGGTGAAAATCGGCATCCCCCAAAGCAAACTCTGCTGCCTTGACCCGTCGAAAATAAAGACCGATGTCATGATCCTGGCTAAACCCCAGTGCACCATGAATTTGGATTCCATCAAGACAAGCCCGCTGATGAACTTCACAAGCTTTTGCCTTAGCCATGGAAACCTCCAAGATAGCAGGACGTCCCTGGCTTATTTTCCACGCTGCTTCATATACCAGGTATTTCGCTCCATCTACCTCAATCAGCATATCAGCCAACTTATGCTGTATGGCCTGAAAAGAGCCAATAGGTCGGCCGAATTGAACCCTCTCCTTAGCGTAGGAGTTGCTCATCTCTAGGGCCGCTTGACTCGCCCCTATTATCTCAGCGCACTTCAAGATGGTTGCCTTTTGGAGGATGAACTCGACTATCTCCCATCCCTGGTTTACCTCTCCCAGTATGTTCTGTTGAGAAACGGTTACCTTATCAAAGTTCACCTGACACTGCTTATCTGGTGCCGTAGTGGGGATTACTTCGACCTTTATACCCCGGCTGGTGGCATCTACCAGGAATAGTGTGATCCCTTCCTCAGGGTTTTCTCGATCGCCGGTACGGGTCGCCACTAAGAGGTAATTTGCCACATTGGCATCATTTACGAAGAGCTTGGTTCCCTCGAGAATGTATTCCTCCCCCTTCGGGGTAGCTCGAAGTCTTATCTCTGAAGCTTCATAAGTTGCCGAAGACTCGGTTAAGGCTAAAGCCAGTATGATCTCCCCCTTGGCTACCTTAGGAAGAAACTCTTCTTTTTGCCCCTTGCTTCCGAACTCCAGTATTGGCAGGGAGCAAAGAGCCACAGTGGAGAAGAAAGGACTGGGAAGGATATTCCTCCCCATCTCCTCCAGCAGCAGCACCAGGTCCATAAACTGCCCTCCAGTTCCACCATACTCCGAAGGTATAACAAGTCCCATCCATCCCAACTCTGCCATCTTGTGCCATGTCTGGGGATGATACCCCCTCTCATCGGCTTCCAACTCTCTTACCTTAGTTTTGGGGCATTCCTTCCCCAAAAAATCCCTGGCTGAGGTGCGAAGCATCTCTTGCTCTTCGGTGAAGCTGAAATCCATGTGTGCCCCCTTTAAGCTTTTACTCTTATTAGCCCTCGGCTGACAGCTTACTGTGGAGGGCTTGCCTGCTATTGGCTGTTAATATGATTTAGGTAGCCCCAATCCAAACTGACCGATGACGCACCTTTCGATCTCATCGGTGCCCGAAAGGATTTTCATGGCAGGGGCAAAGGAGTATAAGCGTTCCACACAGCCCCTGAGCTTAGCCCATTTGGAAGGGGAAGGCACTTGAGAATAAGCCCCCAGTATCTCGGTTCCAGTGATAGCCAATCGCTCCATTACCAGGTCACCATAAGCTTTATCCCTAGATGGCTCGTAAACAGGGACGATACCTTGGCTCGTTTTCCACAGTGTCTGGTAGGAGATAAGTTTTAGGGTTTCCACTTCGATGGCCCGATCAGCCAACTTGTGGCGAACCAAAGGGTTACACGATAAAGGCTTACCTCGGCATTGAGTCTCCTTAGCATACTTAATAATCTCATCCAGTATCCTCCTGTTGCTGCCATAAAGTCCAACGCCAAAGCTGGCCCTTTCGAAGGCGAGGGACTGCATCAGCAGATACCATCCCTTATTCTCCTCACCCACTAGGTTAGAAGCTGGAACCCTGACATTATCAAAGAACTCTTCATTAATAATGTGGACTCCGGAATAGCCTAAGATAGGGCGAACTGTAATCCCGGGGCTTTTCATGTCCATGATGAAAAGGCTAATCCCTCTATGTTTTTTGGCAGCATCGGGGTCTGTTTTTGCCGCAAGCCAACACCACCTCGCCCGATGAGCAGCACTAGTCCAGGTTTTTTGCCCATTAATAATATACTCATCCCCCTCCCTTACCGCCCGAGTCTGAATGTTGGCAAAATCAGAGCCAGCATTGGGTTCGCTATATGCAGTGCACCAAACGCCATCCGGCTCCCCTGAAGCAATCAGGGGCAGATATTTCCTCCTCTGCTCCTCGCCGCCAAATAAAATAAGGCTAGGTCCTACCCAACCTACACCACTTACTCCCATGGAAGTACCGGGTATCCCCCAATAGCCTACCTCTTCCCCATATACTGCCTGTTCCCATATGGAAGCACCCTGCCCGCCATATTCCTTGGGCCAAGCCATGGTTAGCCATCCCCTTTTAGCCAGCTTTTTGGCTATAGACATGGCAAATTCCCACTCCTCATCGCTACTTTCTTCCTCTGCTACTAGGCTAAAATACCCTGGAGGCAGTTCTTCCTTTACGAAGTTACGAATTTCCCTTCTTAGTTTTTCTTCCTTTTCACCGAACTCAAAATCCATTTTTTAACCTCCTAGCAGCCAAACTCCCACTTCTGATATTATAGGTGGCTGCTTTTGTTTTGTCTAGGGAAGGATTATTCATTGGAGATGATTTAGGGCAAAGCACCAACCACTGTTTGGGCTATATTCAAAAAAGGTCCAGGCATAAAAAAGATGACCAATATGCCGAGACAAGCAATAGACAAGCCAGCCCGGAGTGGCCGAGAAGAGGGTATGCCTTGTTCAGAAATTGGAGCTCCAAGCCACATCGTCTTGGCCACTCTGAAGTAGTAGTAAGCTGAGATCACAGTATTAATCACTGCCACGATCATCAGCCAAGTGAGCCCATGGTGCACCGCGGCGTTGAAAATATAAAGCTTGGCTAAAAAGCCAGCAGTAGGCGGCAGTCCGGTAAGGGAAACAAGGCATACCGTTAGCGCCAAGGCAAGAAGTGGCGCCCGTCTCCCCATGCCTGAATAATCATCGATCAGATCGCTATCGATTTTATCGGAAATAGCGATAATAGCGATAAAAGCTCCCAGGTTGGTAACCGCGTAACTTAGCAGGAAGAAAATAAGCCCGGTGGGACCAAAGTCGGCAACACTGGTGGCTTTGGTTACTGCGGCAAGGCCTATCATAAGGTAACCAGCATGGGCTATGCTGCTATAGGCTAACATCCGCTTGATATTAGTTTGAGAGATAGCCACTACATTGCCCAAAGTCATCGAGATGGCGCTGAGCACAGCAAAAATCATTGCCCAATCGAAGCACAGGTCAGTACCGAAAGCAATTAGGAAAACATTGAGGATAACAGCAAACCCGGCTGCTTTGCTGGCTACTGAGAGATAAGCGGTGATTGGAGTTGGTGCCCCCTCGTAGACATCAGGCGCCCACATCTGGAAGGGAACTGCAGCGATCTTAAAACCAAGTCCGGCCACCAGCAAAATCAGTCCCAAGAGAAGGCCAGGATTATCCCAGGCTCTTCCTACAAGTTGAGCTTCAATAGAAGTGGCAATCGCCTCCAAATGGGTCTGCCCGCTAAACCCGAAGACTAAAGCCATCCCGTAAAGTAACACCGCAGAGGCTACTGCCCCTAAAAGGAGATATTTCAATCCTGCTTCAGTAGATTTGGGGTCTTTCAAAAAGCCGACCAATACATACAGAGAGATGCTGGTTAGCTCTAAAGCGATATAAATAGAAATAAGTTCCCTGGTGGCAGCCATAAGCATCATCCCCAGAGTCGATAGGAGAACCAGGGCATAGTATTCACCTTGAAAGCGAGGAAACCTCAACACATAATCTGTTGAGGCGAGAATAACCAGGATGGCAGCTACCGAGAAGAACAGCTTGAAGAACAAAGCAAATTCATCTACTGCCAGCATACCATCGAACAGAGTTTCACCCCCATTCCCCCATAGGCTTAAGCTGAGCCCCATCGACACCACTAAACCTACAATACCTACCGCAGCCAGGATGCGTTTCTGCTGAAGGAATAGATCGGCTAAAACCACTACAAAAGCTGTGCAGAGGAGGCAAATCTCAGGAGCAAGTAGATAGTAATTCAATAGAGCTCCTTGGGGACAATCTTGGCTATCCGCAGTAGCTTCTTGGTATCATCGTGCAACTCGTTCCATATCTGGGGGAGGTNTTCCTTAGCTACCCACATAGCTTCACCTACATCACTAGCGGGATGAAGTTCCCCGCCAACCAGTTTTGCCATCCAGTCAATGTAAATGACATGAAGAACCGTTTGGCCTTTTTCCTCCACAATCCGCTCAAAGGGAACCAAAGGGGTGGTTAGCTCTATTTTGAGGTTGGTTTCCTCCTTTACTTCTCTGTTGATCCCCTGTTCAATCTTTTCGCCGCAGCTTAACCTTCCCCCGGGGCAAATCCACTTCCCCTGCCAAAATCCCCTTCTTTGGGGAACATGACGTACCAAAAGGATTCTCCCTTCCTCATCCTCGATAACTGCTCCTACTGCCACCATTATTTCCATCTGACTTGTATCTTCTATAAAATCGCTTGAATCCCCAAGCTGATAACATCGGTCAAAATCTTGGGGTAGATGCCAATAAGTATAATCACTGCCACAAAAGTAAAGATGGTGGCCCTTTCCAGCCCATCGGCATCCCTCACCCCGTCATAGCGTTCTAGAGCCTGCCGGTAAAAAATCCGCTCCAGCATCCACAGGATATAGCCTGCGGTGATAACAATCCCCAGCACACCGAGGATGGTATAGATGTGGATGCCAGGGACAATGGTGCTAGAATAACTGCCCAAGAGGGTCAAAAACTCGGCAGCAAAGCCACTGGTGCCAGGCAATCCCAGTGCCGCGAAACCAGCGATACTAAATACTACGGCGATGATAGGCATCTGCCGTGCCAGCCCGCCGAGGTGGGGAATATGGCGTACATGAGTTTTATCATAGACCAGCCCGACCATAGCAAACAGGAGCCCAGTAATCATGCCGTGGCTGAACATTTGCAGTGTAGCCCCAGTGAGACTAAGCTGGCTTAGAGCGAAGACGCCCAATAATACATAGCCCATGTGGCTAATGCTGCTATAGGCAATAAGCCTCTTCAGGTCTTCCTGCCGCAAGGTAACAGCAGCCCCATAAAGCACGTTGACTATGGCCAAGCCAACTAAGTAAGGGGCAAACGTGTGGACGATCGTCTCAGGGAAGATGCCGACGCAAACTCGGATCATCCCATAGCCACCCATTTTCAACAGCACCCCAGCCAGCATTACGCTCACCGCAGTTGGGGCATCGGTATGAGCATCAGGCAACCAGGTATGGAGGGGGAAGACAGGTAACTTCACTGCATAGCCAACAAAGAAGAGAAGGAACATGGTGCTTAGGGGAATAACTGCTCTGAGCCCAACCAGATCAGTTTGGCTCAACTGGACCATATCGAAAGTACCAGTGGTGAAGTAAAGAGTAAGGATTCCGGCGAGCATCAGGGCACTGCCAAAGATGGTATAAATAACATACTTTATAGCTGAGTATTCCTTCCTGCCGGTGCCCCAGATGGAGATGAGAAAATACATCGGGATTACTTCTATCTCCCAGAAGATGAAGAAGAGAAACAGATCAAGGGCTGAGAAAACTCCCAGAATACTTGTTTCCAAAAGCAATAGCCAGGCAAAGTATTCCCGCACTCTTAGTTCAATCTTCCAGGAGACGAGCACAGCGAGAAAACCCAAAAGGCTAGTCAGTAATACCAAAGGTAAGCTCAGTCCATCGACGCCGAGGAAATAGTCAACTTGAAGCTGAGGAATCCAGCTTAATCTCTCCTGAAACTGAATTCCACCTCCAGAGCCGAACATGACAAATAAGGCCACAGATAAAGCAAAGGCAATAAAGGTAGTAGTTAAGGCAATGCGTTTAACTGCTTTTGCTCCGGGGAGAAGAGCAATAGCAATTGCCCCCACTACCGGGAGGAAGACGATTATCGACAGATAAGGAATATTCAAATCCACATGCTCCCTCTATCCCTGTTTCAGATGTCTATTTCCTCCCATCTATCCGCCCCAGAAGTGAATGCCCAAAAAACTTCCGGTGATAATGATCACTCCAATGATAATAGCTAGACCATAAAGCTGAAGTTGTCCAGTTTGTGCCTTTCTGATGCAACTGCCTGCCGCTATTGTACCTTCAGCCATCCCATTTACCGCTCCATCAACAGCTCGGCTATCAAATAGGTGAAGCACTCTGAAAAGTCCATCGACAAGAATTCTAACCACAAATATTTGCTCGTAGAGTTCATCAAACCAATACTTTTTGGAGAACAAAGTATAGAAGGGTGAGAACCTTTGGCCTATTGCTTGGGCGGAGAGACGCTTGGTGCTATACATCATATAGGCGAGGAGAATGCCCAAAATAGCCACAATTAATGATATCCACGGCAAGGGATGAGCAAAGATAGTAAAAATATGCTCCCAGCCCCCAATCGCCCCCTCGCCAAGGAAGTGTCCGAATCTTCCGGTGATATTGAGCCAACCTGAGCCCACTGCCAAGATAGAGAGGACAACCATGGGCACAACCATTACTTTAGGCGACTCGTGAAGGTGAGCATGTTGACCTCCCCGATACTCCCCACCGAAGGTTAAAAAAAGCACCCGGAACATGTAAAAGGCGGTCATGAATACAGTTATCATAGCGAGATAGAACATGATGCGTTGCTCCCCCCACGCAGAAGTGAGGATTTCGTCTTTGCTCCAAAATCCCGAAAGAGGCCAGATGCCGGCAATGCTTAGTGAAGCGATAAGGAAAGTAGCATAAGTCCAGGGCATCGCCTTACCTAGTCCGCCCATTTCCCGCATATCGAAGGTTCCGGTGGTATGGCTGACGCTCCCTGCCCCCAAAAAGAGCAGCGCTTTAAAGAAGGCGTGGTTGAACAGATGGAAAATAGCTGGAGCCAAACCGAAAGCACCCAGGCCAAGCATCATATAGCCTAACTGGCTAATGGTGGAATAAGCCAGTACCCGCTTAACGTCGTTCATCACCAAACCCATAGAGGCAGCGAAGATGGCGGTGAAGCCACCAATGATGGCCACTGTAGTCATTGCTTGAGGGGAATGTGCAAATAGGGGAAAAAGGCGGGCCACCAGGAAAACGCCGGCGGCAACCATGGTGGCGGCATGAATTAAGGCACTGACTGGTGTGGGGCCCTCCATTGCATCAGGGAGCCAGGTATGAAGGGGAAACTGAGCCGATTTACCCACTGCCCCAGCAAAGATGCCTATCGCTGCCCAAGTTAGCGCTGTGCCAGAAAGCACTCCAGCTACAGCTAAGTGGTGCAATGTGGCAATATCAAAGGTTCCCGTCCTAGAGTAAAGGAAAAGGATGGCGACCAGGAAGCCGAAGTCACCAACTCGAGTGACGATAAACGCCTTCTTGGCAGCGGCAGCAGCGGCTGACCGGTGAAACCAGAAGCCAATCAAAAGATAAGAGCATAAACCTACTAGCTCCCAGAAAACATAAAGCTGAACCAGATTATCAGCCAAAACCAAGCCCAGCATCGAACCGGTAAATAGAGACATAAAGGCAAAGTAGCGGCAATATCCAGGGTCTTTATCCATATAGGCTTGGGAATAAATCTGGATCATCAGGCTGACCAAGGTGACTATTATTAGCATTACCGCTGCCAGAGGATCTACCATCAGTCCTAATTTGATGGTGGTATCTCCAATAACCACCCAGGTCACCTCAGGGATAGAGAGAGCCCCTTGAGTGATAACACTCCATAGCACCCAAACTGAAAGGAGGAAGGAAAGGCCAATAGCCGCCATAGTTACCTGGCCGCTAAGCTTTGGTTGGTGATTAAAGAAAGGGCGAAGGAGGAAAGAGATGATGACAAATGAAAACAGGGGGAGTAAAAATATTGCCCAGGCTGCTTGATAGGGCACTTGATCCAGCATCAGGCTTTCCTCAAAACCTCCTGAGCCACGTGTTCTTTCTCCTGGGGTATATAGACGCGGTAGCCGGCCAACTCTCTCTTCTCGATGCCATTATGGTCGGCTAGAAGGCGGGTAGGGATTCCCTCTGCCTCGAAAAACNCCCCGCCACATTTCAGCGATCATCAAATTGGGGGCGCTTCTGATCTGAACCCACATCTTTCTACCATTTCATCAGGTCGATTTCCCCAGCATCCACTGTCTCGCGCTGGCGATAGATAGCCAAAATTATAGCCAATCCCACTGCCACCTCAGCAGCAGCTGCCACCATAATGAAGATAACAAAAACTTGCCCGGTGAGCACCACTACCTGGGGAATAATATAGCGAGAAAAACTAACCAGGGCAATATTCACCGCATTAAGCATTATCTCAATGGACATCAGGATCATCACCGCATTACGCTTAGCCAGCGCCCCGTATAGACCAATACAGAACAGTATCGATGATAATGCTAGATAATGCTCTAAACCGATAGACATGCTCTACCTCTCTCTAGCCATTACGATAGCGCCTATTATTGCTGCCAAGAGCAATACCGCAGCGATCTCAAAGGGTAAAATAAAGCCGCCCTGATCAAAAAGTGCTTGGGCTAAATTGCCGGTTATACCGGCTCCTGAGGGAGCCAGCCTCTCCAAAGGCACTTCATGAACACCTCTAACTGGTGCCCAATCGGCATCGATTAGACAGAAGATCATCACTCCCAAGAGTAAACTGGCCACAATAGAAGCAGGAACTCGTAACCTCCCTGTCGGGCTGCCTCGCTGTGTCTCCCTGGTAAGCATAATAGCGAAGATAAGCAGTACCCCTATAGCACCGACATAGATCAAAACTTGAACCGCAGCCAAGAAGTCGGCGTTTAGGGTAACGTACACCCCGGCTATGGTGAAGAAACACAATACCAAAAACAGCGCAGCGCGGAAGATGTCTCGGAGTAGCACCACTGCCACCGCTGCTGCTACACTTACCACTGCCAAAACCCAGAAAGCAATCTCCAGCGCCATCACTTTCTCCACCATCCCTTCGACAGGCTCAGGGCAGAGCCCAAGGAAATCTTTGGTTTTCTCGGTGATGGTTTAGTGCGGTCAATGAGTAGAGTTTGCCGAGGCATAAGAGCCTCAACTTTGGGCCGGGCATACCCTGAGGGCTGCCTCTCTGATGAGGGTTCGAGTTCCTCCTTGCTCAGCACTAGCTGGCCCCGCTGGTAGCTTGCTAGCTCATAACCACACCCCATGAATAGAGCTTCATAGGGGCAAGCTTCAACACATAAGCCGCAGAACATACAGCGCCCACTATCCACCTCAAATTTCTCCACTTTATAGGTGTTATCGCTGCCCCTAGAGGTCACAATCTCAATATTTCCCTGAGGGCAACTCTTAGCACAGGTGGCACAACCGGTACACCGCCCTACATCCCATACTAGCTCATAGCCCCGAAAGCGCCGCGAGAAGGTAAGCCCCTGTTCAGGATACTCGACCGTAATCGGAGATCGAAATAAGTGCCTAAAGGTTAAAGCTAACCCTTTAAGCACACCTGTTCCGTATCTTTTAGACAGCAATTTTTTCCCTGCCCGATCTAAATAACTTTGACCACAAAACCAAGAGTACTGTGGTGATAAATAAGTTCACTATCACCAACCACCAGGGAAGTGCCTCCCAGATAATTACCTCTGCCCCTGTAATGAACAGATTAATCAGCGCTAGAGGGAAGAGGCACTTCCAGGCGAATCCCATCAACTGATCCACGCGGAGACGGGGGAGAGTACTCCGAATCCAAAAAATAATGAAGAAGATGAACAGGACTTTGATTACAAACCACAGGAAAGAAGGTAACCCCGGCCCCAGCCAGCCGCCAAGAAACAGGGTGGCAGCAATGGCCGACATAGCTAGGGCGTGTCCATACTCAGCCAGATAGAACAGGGCGAACTTCATCCCTGAATACTCAGTATGATAACCGGCAACAATCTCTGATTCCGCTTCTAAGAGGTCAAAGGGGGTACGGTTGAGTTCGGCAGAGGCGCTTAAGAAATAAATCAGGAATCCCAATGGCTGGAGCAAGATGAAGGGGACACTTTGCGCCTGTACAATCTGGTTCATAGATAGCGAACCGGTTATCAATATCACGCCCATAATAGACAGAACCAAGGGGATCTCGTAGCTTACCATTTGGGCTACAGCGCGCATAGCGCCAATAAGTGAATATTTATTATTGGACGCCCACCCCGCCATAAAAATTCCCACCACAGCTAAGGAGCTGATAGCAATTACATACAGAATGCCCGTATCGAGGTCGGGAATAAGCCCCACACCATCATGTATTGGCACCACAGCGAAAATCATCATCACCGGAATAAGAGTGATAACTGGGGCCAGCCAGTGAACCCACTTATCCCCTTTGGCAGGGACAATATCCTCTTTCACCAGCAGCTTGATAGTGTCAGCTACCGGCTGAAGGATACCCTGAGGGCCAGCGCGGTTAGGGCCAAGGCGCACTTGGAACCGCCCCACCCCCCGGCGCTCGATATAAATGAAGCCCATCACCATGGCCAGGAAAAACGCCAGGATGATTACCACCAACACACCCCAGTGGACCCAATAGCCTCCTGGCCAGTCAGGAGCAACAGTGTCCCAGCTCAGCGATCCACCTCCGCAAGACAAATATCTATGCTGCCAAAGATGATTATAGCATCAGCTAGCTTCCAGCCAACTGTCATATCGCGAAGCGCGGTCAGATTGATTAGCGTCGGAGCCCGAATGTGAAACCGATAAGGGGCGATGGAGTTATCCGATACCAGATAGAAGCCTAACTCCCCCTTAGGTCCTTCAATATGCCCGTAGGCTTCACCCACCGGGGGACGGAGTAGACAGGGCATAGATGCACATACCTCACCACTGGGTAGTTGCTCTACGGCCTGGCTTAGAATGCGCACACTCTGCCTCATCTCCTGGATTCTTACCCAGTAGCGGTCATAGACATCGCCAACCTCACCTGTGGGTATGCCGAAATCGAAACGATCATAAACAGAATAAGGGTCTGCTTGGCGAATGTCCCATTTCACTCCACTGGCTCGCAATACCGGGCCTGAAGCTGAAGTATTGATTGCCAACTTAGCAGGCAAAATACCTACCCCTTTGGCGCGGGCGAGCAGAATCTCATTTGAGGCCAAAAGTTGATCATATTCATCAATGAAGCCAGGCATCTCAGCAATAAACCTCCTTAGAGCAGGCAGAAACTCATCAGGAATATCGTGGCTTACCCCACCGATGCGCATATAGTTATAGGTTAGCCGCTGGCCACAGACCATTTCAAAGAGGTCCAAAATTTTCTCCCGCTCTCGAAACATGTACAGAAAAGGAGTCATAAACGCCCCGCAGTCATTGAGGAAAGCACCTACTGCCATCAGGTGGCTTGAGATACGCATTAACTCCGCCATAATAACCCGCAGGTGCTCAGCTCGCTCAGGAACAGCTACCCCAGCAAGTTTCTCCACCGCTAATACATAGGCCAGGTTGTTAGTCATTGAGGCAAGGTAATCCAGCCTATCAGTAATGGGGATATTCTGAGTATATGTCCGTGTCTCAGCTAGCTTTTCAATCCCGCGATGAAGATAGCCCAAACATGGCTCTAAATCTACTATGACCTCGCCGTCAAAAGTCACCCTCATGCGGAACACACCGTGCGTTGACGGGTGCTGTGGCCCTATATTAACCACAATAGGTTCAGTCTTGAGTGCCATTATAGATAGTCCCTCCGCAAGGGATACCCTGGGAAACCCTCCCACAGGAAGATGCGCCTGAGATTGGGATGGCCAGAGAAGGAGATGCCCATGAGATCGTAAATCTCCCGCTCCTGAAAATCAGCCCCTCGCCATACACTGGTTACTGAAGGTAGGGCAGGATTCTCCCGACTATAACATCTCGTCTTTAGAATTAGACCGTGGTTATGCTTTATGGAGGTTAAGTGATACACTACCTCAAAGTAGCCAGCGTAGTCAACGCCGGTGATACTGACCAGGTAATCGAAATCAAGCCCGGGGGTATTTTGGAGAAATTGAGCCACCGGGAGAAGGCGCTCGCCTTTGATGATAACACTGGTGCCATCACCTACCGCTACAGCATCGGGGAGGAAGTCAGTAATCTGTTTGGCAACTTCATGCCCACAAAGCAGCGTGGTCATAACCAAAGCTTCAGTTGATCACTTCTGGGCTATATCCCCAACCTGGAGGGCACCGACCTTAATATGGATTTAATATCGATCTGGGGCAATTGCTCAGCAATGGTCATCTTATTGATTTTTTGATGCAGCATCATCAAGCCGTGAAGTAATGCCTCGGGGCGTGGTGGACATCCGGGCACATAGACATCAACGGGAACAAGGTGATTAACCCCGGGCACAACACTATAAGAGTGAGCAAAGGTACCACCACTAATGGCGCAAGAACCCATAGCCAGCACCCACTTGGGCTCGGGCATCTGATCATAAATTCGCCTTAATGCTGGGGCCATTTTCCAGGTCACTGTTCCTGCCACGATCATCAAATCAGCTTGACGCGGCGAGGCGCGGAAGAGTTCCATACCAAAGCGGGAGATATCAAATCGGGAGGCAGCAGTAGCAATCATTTCAAAAGCACAACAAGCCAGCCCAAAGTTTACCGGCCAAACTGAGAAGCGCCGCCCCCAGTTAAGCAGGGCATCGATCGAGGTTATCACCACATTATGACTTGGTTCTTGCTCCAGCCACCTGTCGGGGTCAGGGATTACTTCACTTGAGCGAGCCTTCAAGTTCTCAACGGCCTCCCCTTCGGCACGATCAAGTTCAGCGGGCAGGTAACCTTCTATTTCCATTCCAGAACACCTTTCTTCCAGGCGTAGAAATAACCCAAACTGACAACAAGGACGAAAACCACCATAGCAACCAAGCCGAAGAGCCCGAGCTGCTTTAAATTCACCGCCCAGGGATAGAGGAAGATTGTCAAAACGTCAATGGCAACAAAGAGCAAAGCGTAGAAGTAGTAGCGGAAGTTAAACTGGACCCATGAGCTACCCACGGTCTCCATTCCGCACTCGTAGGTGGAGCTCTTAACCAGATTGGGTTTCTTGGGGCTGAGACGGAGGAAGCTGAGGGTGAGGGGAAGAAGGAGCGCAGTAACGGCAAAAAAGATAACAACTAACAGTAATAAGCCAATATAACCATAGTCTGCCAGCAACCACTGCCTCCTTGGAACTTAGTATTGAGTATACCTCTGCCCGTTTTCAAAAGCAACCCCGCGAATTGAATCATCTAAAACGGATGTTCCACCCCATTTTCGACAAAGATTCTGGAAAATGAATGTGAATTGCCTGTTTTCCGTCCCTTTTCGCCCTTTTAGAGTAGTCAGTTATGATTAAGTAGGCTATTGCCATTATGGCTGTTCTGTGTTATAATGCAGTAGTCATGTATATCACCGCAGTACCTACCAGGACCAAAGAAGGTAAGCTCTCTCACCTCCCCTTAGGGGTCCTTAAGATAAAGTGAAGGAAAATCGACGGCAAATAGCCTTCGCCCGCGAGCTTCGTGGCAGACAAACAGATGCAGAAAAGGCTCTCTGGATGAGGCTAAGGGACAAGCAACTGGAAGGAGTGAAGTTCCGAAGGCAGCAGCCCATAGGCCCATATATTGTTGACTTCGCAAGTCTTGAAAGGAATCTCATCGTTGAAATTGACGGCGGTCAACATAACGAGGAAGAAGTGAAGGGAAGAGATGAAGAGAGGGGCACATGGCTGAAAGAAAGGGGCTACCAAGTCTTGAGATTCTGGAGCGGCGAGGTTCACCCTCACCCCTCCCTCTCCCTTCAAGGGAGAGGGACTTTAGAGCTAGCCCCAAAATTACTGGTAACCGATTTTCCGCACTTATTTGTAAACTAGCTTTGAATTTTGAAAGCATGTCCACTGTGTGAGGATTTTGCAGATATAACGGATGTTCCAGCCGCCCCGTAGCTAATCACTATCTGAAAAGCGTAGCCACCAAAGAGAGTACCCGGGGACATGCCCTGGTGGTGATGTTGGCTTATCTAATTACCCATTATCTGCAGCAGGCATGGGCAGATTTTGACCTGACGGTCAAAGAAGGCCTCAACCAACTATCTATGATATGCTCGACGGAGATAGTCATCAGGGGACAGGAGCGTTGCCATCGCATCCCAACCCCTGGCGATACAGCAGTCAAGCTCCTTGATGCAGCCAACATTCGTCTACCCAAAGCTCTGCCTCATTTAGGAGGACGTGTAGTCAGTAGAAAAAAGCTGCAAACACGTCGCTGAGCCATTGGATTTTGCTGCGGTTCAGATTCAGAGCACAACGCCCTTCCAGTGGAACATCCGTTTGAATCACAATCTCACCTTCCTATAAAAATTTCCACCCACCTTTTACTCTTCATAGGAGCTTTTTGTCTGAATTTACATACTAAAGTTAGGTGAGCATTCTTGACATTTTGCAAAACATAGCATAAGGTATTCGCAAAGTTAGTGGCGAATTAAGCAGGAAAATGTGTCTAGGGGAAGATGCTTGTGAATGATTAGAGTAAACCGTCATGGGCGGGTGCCCACCAACGAATCATGAAAATAGTTGTCGTTGCGAGGGGCAAGGCCCCGAAGCAATCTCGGGATAATGAGAGTGATATTGCTTCCCCTTCGCTTC
>JGI24724J26744_10000552_pt1 | contig 27214 bp, 19 predicted proteins | sample Cruoilmetagenom7_FD_26744 | JGI IMG/M metagenome (IMG submission 26744) | reverse complement strand
TTTCTCTAAACCTATTTGCCATAATATCCTCTTTTTTTATAAATATTATAGCTAAAAAATACTATATACTTAATTAAGAGTTTTTAGTGGATGAAGCTACTAAAACTCTATTTATTTCTAATTTTAAAGAGAACTTACAAAAAGTATGGTAAAATATGGTAAATAATAAAAAGGTTGCCATATGACTAAAAAAATGACAGTTACTTTAGAAGATAGTTTAATAGAAGAGTTAGGTGAAATAGCTGCAAATACAGGGAAGAAAAAAGCACAAGTAGTAAGAGAGGCTTTGCAAGATTATTTTGATGTAAATGCTGTGACTAAAACTGTACAAGAGTACAAAATGGGGACATTGAAAACTGTATCACATAAAGATGTGAGAGCTTCTCTTGGCTTATGATATACAATATGATCCAAAAGCTGTAAAACAACTTCAAAAACTCAATAAAAGTATAGCATCAGATATTTTAGATGGGATAGAAGAGTTTGCTTCTAATCCTATACTGACAAAGATAAAGAAGTTAAAAACTCCCTTTGATGGAGCATATAGACTTCGTATTGGAGACTATCGAGTAGTATTTTATCAAGAAGATAATTTGATGCTTGTATCTAAAATTGCACACCGAAAACAAGTTTATAACTAAAAAATCAAAAGGTATTTTACCATTTGATTTTAGTTATTTAATTTCTAATGTAATAGAACTCTCTATATTTGAAGTAAACTCATACACAAATCCTAAAGTTACACCTTGATTTGTAATATCTACACCTTGTTCACTTTGACTTACACTATTTAATAATACAATAAACAATTCAATCTCTTTATCAAAAGTGAAAATTATATGTTTTTCTAAATATCTATCATAAATAGTTAGTGTTTCTGTCTTGAATGTTAAAGATTGCTCATTTGAATTTTGTTCAAAAGTCTCATCATTAAAAGAAACTAGTTCAAGTGAAGCAAAATGAAAATTCCACTCTTGGATATATTGTAAACTTTCTTCATATTCAGTATTGAGTAAAATATCTAAATTGATTTTATTTTTTGTAAATTTAAATTTCTTTTCTAAAGTTGTTTCATATTTTTTATCAAAATAAATTCCACCATCTCTTTTTAAATGTAACTTTTTATTATCTGATTTTACTACTTCAAAAGGTTGGTTTGTAAAATCTGAAAGTTCATTAAACACATTATGTTGAAAATTTGTAATATTTGTGTCCATTGATACGATATGATCTATTGCAGACTTTTTAAAGTACCAATCATATTTTATAAAAATATTTTCTTCAACTGTTAGTTTATTGTCATGGATAGTTATAGCATTTTTACTATCTATTATTTCTTCAGTTGCATCTTCTTTTTTAATCTCTATTTTGGTATGATAAGCTTCCTCATATCTTGTGAGTGTATTTTGTATATTAAAATTTTTATCTAAAATATCTAGTTCAAATATTTGACCACCATTTTTAGTTGAAACTATTGTAAGAAGTTCTTTTGTATTATATTTAAATTCATCATACCCATCTAAATCTAAATCTAACTTTTCTTTACTATTATCAAGTAATTTTTCACACTCTATGATATATTTGTAAGCATTGTCTCTTAAGTTTGGAAGATAGATACCACCAAATACTCCATGCCATAAAACATCATTACATTGTGCTTTATAAAGAGCATTTTTGTATTTGATTTCTACTGTTTGTTTTTTTGATAACTCAATAAATCTTTTATGTATCCAATTACTCTCTTGATATTTTGTTAAAAAGTTTTTCCATATTCCACCTCTTATGAATTGAGTTGCTTGTGGATTATTTTTTAAAAGATTATCTAAAACAGTGGTATCCTCATTTTTTAAAGACCACTCTCCCATCTCATAGTAAGAAACTGTTGGTAGATAGCTTAGGGCTATGGGTGGATTGTTTGAATAAAACTGTTCAAATATTTCAACACTTATTTTTTCATTTTCCAATGTTTGTGTAAAAAAATCTCTTAACCAGTTTTTTTCATAAACAGTTTCATAAGTTTTTGGCCAAATACCAAATTTTTCGCCATCATCAACAATAATTGCAGCATTCTTCCCCTCAATATTAGAAAATGATTCTAAAATATTTTCTGTTTTTTCTAAATCATAAAATGGAATAGCATATCGCAATGCTTGATTTATAGGGAATAGGGCAATACTTTCACCACCATCTTCTGTTAGAAAGTATCCATTTAAATTTTCTGTTTTAACGCCACTTGTGAGGAGATGGTAATCATCAACAATAACATATTTTATATCACACTCTTTTAAATCTTTGATGATAGTATTATCCCAAACTCTTTCTGTAAGCCAAAGTCCTTTGGGTTGTTGATTAAAATGTTTTTTAATATATCGATTGAGTTTTTGGATTTGACCAATTCTATCTTCTGAAGGTATAGCACTTAATACAGGTTCATAATATCCACCTGTAAAAAACTCTAACTGGTTTGATAAGGATTGCATTAATGAAAAAAGTTCTTTATCATTTTTTTCAATATATTCTAAGAGCCAACCGCTATAGTGGATAGAACATTTAAACTCAGGGAACTCTTTTAATATTTTAAAAAATGGTTTATAAGATTTTTCAATTGCATCTTCTAAAACCCAGTCAAAATTATCAATAGGTTGATGACAATGTATTCCGAAAAGTAATGATGTTTTCATAAGTAAAACCTTTTTTTTAGATATTGTATAATATTCTACTTAAGTAACATATCAATTATAAAAAAGTTTATAATAAAATCAATTTTGTAATTAATCAGTAATTAATAATTTGTAAGATAGAAAAAATGGTTTAATGAAAAAATAACCCCACTAAAGAGATTGTAATAATAAATGTGAAAATAAAATATTGTGCCATATTATTTTTGAAAAGATTTGTGTTACAACGTATCTTGTGTATTTATAGCTACACAAGATATATTTATAATCATTTTTAGTTTTTAGTCCAAGGATTCATAATACTATATTTTAAAATGCTTTAAAGCATACATATAAGAGTTTCTTTCATAAGCAGCTGGATTGTCAGTATGATTTAAAGAGATACTCCCTCTCATTTGATTGATTGATTCATACTCATTTTCTTCCATCCATTTTTCCATTTTGAAAAGAATATTTTGTAGGTATTTTTCACCTTTTTCTAATAAAATTGAAGCAATAGCTACGCTATTAGCACCACTCATCATAGCTTTTAAAACATCTTTTCCTGATCTTATACCTGTATTTACGCAAAGGTCAGCTTCAATATTGTTGAAAAGAATTGCACACCATCGTAGAGATTCACTTTTATCTTGTGATGTTGAAAGGTGAGCTTTTTGTGTTGCACTTAATGTATGTAAATCTATATCCACATTAATTGGATTGTCAAAAAGTGTTAAACCATTTGCCCCCGCTTCAACAAATTGTTTTGCCATATTTGCAGGATTTGTAAAGTATGAATTCATCTTTACATTTAAAGGGATAGAGATATGTTGTCTTAAGTTTTTTATTGTATCTACATACATCTTTTCTACTTCACTTCCACTCATATCTATAGAAGTTGGAATATAAGTGATATTAAGTTCCAAGGCATCTGCCCCAGCTTGTTGTAATTTTGAACCATACTTTATCCACCCAGCATTACTCACACCATTTAAACTTGCAATTATAGGAACATCTGTAGATTTTTTCATCTCACTTAAAAATTCTAAATAGTGTTCACTATCTAGATTATCAAACTGCATATCAGATGGAAAATAATCTAAAGCTTCAGCAAAACTATCATTTTCTTTATACAAAAAATGATTTAATACTTTTTGTTCATGATTGACTTGTTCTTCAAAGAGTGAATGAAGAACAATAGCAGCAATTCCATTGTCTTCTAATCGCTTGATACCACCTAAACTATTTGTAATAGGTGATGCTGAAGCTATTATTGGATTTTTTAGATTAAAGCCTAAATAGTTTGTTGTTAAATCAATCATTGTTTACCCCTTTATTTTCAAATTGATGTTGTAAATTTTCATATCTATGAAACAATGTTTGAGCTGTTTTTGAAGCAGTTTCAAGATAACTTAAAGCAGCTTCTTTATCCATCTTTTCAACCATTTTAAATCGTGTTTCATTGTACATAAAATCTTTTACATTTAGTTTTGGAGCTTTGTAGTCTAAAATCATAGGATTTTCTCCATTTTTTTGAAGTTGAGGATTAAACCTAAAAATAGGCCATAATCCACACTCGACTGCTTTTTTCTGTTGCTCCATCCCATATCGTAAATCATATCCATGAGCTACACAATGAGAGTATGCAATGATAATAGAAGGTCCATCATATTGTTCCGCTTCAATAAATGCTTTTACAGTAGCTTTGTCATTTGCACCAATAGCCACTTTTGCTACATAAACATTTTCATAATTTATAGCCATAGAAGCTAAATCTTTTGGCATACTAGCTTTTCCATTAGCTGCAAACTTAGCAACAGCACCTGTCATAGTGGCTTTAGATTGTTGTCCTCCAGTGTTTGAATATACTTGTGTATCAAGTACTAATATATTTACATTTTTTCCACTTGCTAGTACATGATCTAATCCACCATAACCTATATCATAGGCCCAGCCATCTCCACCCATAATCCATACAGATTTTTTTACAAGATAGTCAGCTATGTTTTCTAGTTCTTTTACAGTATTATCATCAGAAATAGTTTTCAAAATCTCTTGAAGTTGTGCCACTCTTTTTCGTTGAGCATTTATATCTATCTCTGTTTTTTGTTCAGCATTTAAAATCTCATCTACGAGTGTTTTATCAAGTTTAGGTTTTAGTTGTGTTAAGAGTGTTTTGGCTTTTAAGGTGTGACTATCAACTGAGAGTCTAAAACCCAGTCCAAATTCTGCATTATCTTCAAAGAGTGAGTTTGACCAAGCAGGTCCTCTTCCCTTTGCATCTTTTTTCCATGGAGTAGTAGGTAAATTTCCACCATAAATAGAGCTACACCCTGTAGCATTTGCTACGAGCATTCTATCTCCAAAAAGTTGTGAGGTGAGTTTTACATAAGGTGTTTCTCCACATCCTGGACATGCACCACTAAACTCAAACAATGGTTCTAAAAATTGTGATTCTTTTACATTTGAGTGGTCAAGTTGTTCTCTTGGCACATTTGGTAAAGAGAGGAAATAATCCCATTGTTTCATCCCTTCTTCTCGTAAAGGAAGTTGCGGTTGCATATTGATAGCTTTGAGATTTGTCTGAGATTTATTTTTAGCAGGACACACCTCTACACATAATTCACAACCAGTACAATCTTCAACAGCAATAGTGATATTAAAAACATCATTTTCTCCAAATTTTTTCCCCTTAGCTTTTTTGAATAGAAAGCTTTCTGGAGCATCTTGAACTAAAGTTTTATCAAACACTTTTGAACGGATAACAGAGTGTGGACATGATAAAACACATTTATTACACTGAATACAAGTATTTGGATCCCATACAGGTACCTCTTGGGCTATATTTCTTTTTTCGTATTGAGTTGTTCCTGTTGGCCAAGTACCATCAGCAGGTATATCTGATACTGGGATATCATCACCTTTGTATTGAGTGATTTTACCAATAACATTAGAGATAAAAGGGGTTAAATCTCCTTTGAGTACACTTTTTAGTTCAATAGTACTTGAAACTTGTGATGGAACTTCCACCTCAAAAAGATTTTCCAAACTATTATCAACAGCAGCATAATTCATCTTCACAATAGATTCCCCTTTTTTACCATAAGTTTTATGGATAGAATCTTTGATTTTACCTATTGCTTCCTCTTTTGGAAGTATCCCACTTATTGCAAAAAAACAAGTTTGCATCACTGTGTTGATTCTTGAACCCATATTGCTTTTTTTAGCTACACTATAGGCATCTATTGCATAAAATTTAAGTTTTTTGTCTATTATTTGTTTTTGTGTTGCTTTTGGTAATCTATCCCAAATCTCCTCTTTTTTATATGGAGTGTTGAGTAAAAATGTAGCTCCTTCTTTAGCAATATCTAATAAATCTAACTTTTCTAAAAAGACTGCTTGATGTACACCAACAAAGTCTGCTTTTTGAATCAAATAACTCGATTTAATCTCTTTTGGTCCAAATCTTAAATGGGAAGTTGTCATAGAACCAGATTTTTTAGAATCATATACAAAATATCCTTGTGCATAGTTATCTGTTTCCATCCCTATAATTTTAATAGAGTTTTTGTTTGCCCCAACTGTCCCATCACTTCCAAGTCCATAAAAGACAGCTTCATATTGGTCACTATTTTTCATAATAAGATTTTTGTCATACTCTAAACTTGTATTTGTCACATCATCATTGATACCTATTGTAAAGTTATTTTTAGGAAGTGGTTTTTCTAACTCATCAAAAATAGTTTTTATCATACTTGGAGTAAACTCTTTAGATGAAATCCCATATCTTCCACCTATAATTTTTGGCATTGGAAATGAAATCTTTTCTTGTGACTCAAAAAGTGAAGTTACAACATCGTGATAGAGTGGTTCCCCTATGCTTCCTGCTTCTTTTGTTCTGTCTAAGACTGCTATTGCTTTTACTGTTTTTGGTAAACTTGCTATAAACTCCTTTATACCAAATGGAAGTGCTAATCTTACTTTTATCATCCCAACTTTTTCTTTATCTTTTGTAAGATGTTCAATAGTTTCATCAACAACACTTGCCCCTGAACCCATCACTACAATAACTTTTGTAGCATCAACAGCTCCTACATAATCAAACAGTTTGTAACTTCTCCCTGTTAAAGTAGCAAATTTATCCATCTGTTCTTGGAGGATTTTTGGAGTTTTCTCATAATATTTGTTTACAGTTTCTCTCCCTTGAAAATATACATCAGGGTTTTGACTTGTACCTCTCAAAATAGGTTTATCAGGTGTCATTCCTCTTTGTCTATGTGCATTTACAAGTTCTATATTAATCATTTGTTTTAAAATATCTTCAGGCAAAACTTCAATTTTATTTACTTCATGGGAAGTTCTAAAACCATCAAAAAAATGTAAAAAAGGGATTCTTGATTGGAGCGTTGCTGCTTGAGAAATAAGAGCAAAATCATGGGCTTCTTGTACACTGTTTGATGCCATTAATGCAAACCCTGTTTGTCTTACTCCCATCACATCTTGATGATCTCCAAAGATAGATAACCCTTGTGCTGCTAAACTTCTAGTTGCAACATGAAAAACTGTAGATGTTAACTCCCCTGCAATTTTATACATATTGGGTATCATAAGAAGTAAACCTTGTGAAGCTGTAAAAGTTGTGGTTAAACTTCCACCTTGCAAAGCACCGTGAACAGCACCGCTCACTCCCCCTTCACTTTGCATCTCATATACTTTAGGGATAGTTCCAAAAATATTTTTTTCATGTTTTGCACTGTAAAGGTCGCTTAGTTCTCCCATTGGTGATGAGGGAGTGATTGGATAGATTGCTATTACTTCATTGATTTTGTGGGCGACTAAAGCTACTGCTTCATTACCATCGATTGTTTTAAACTCTTTACTCATAGAAAAATCCTCGTAATGATATTAGGAAAAGTATTATAAAGAGTTATTGTTACATTTTAATTACATTTTGATAAATAAATTGACTATTTTTACCTCTTATTTTACTTTATATTCAAGCCTTTTTGTAAAAAAACTTCCTAAAGATATTCTACAACTAATTTACTTAAGAGTTAAACTAGAAAATGATTTGTTAAATAATTTAAAAGTAGGAAAAAAAATATTAGTTATTCTTATAAAGAAGTTTTGCTCCTTGGAGTGAACCTTCATTTAGTTCTGAAATGGTAATTGTTAAACTATCTCTTTGAAATGAACTTTTAGAAAATTGCTCTTCTAAAAAATTTTTAATATTTTCATTTTTTCCAACGCTTCCACCTAAAACAAGATGGTTAAAATCAAAAAGATTTATAGAGGTATGAAAAGCGTGAGTAAGAGCTAAATAAAAGTTATCTATAATTATTCTAGCTTTGTAGTTATCTAGTTTTTCTAGTAAATCAATTCTCTGGTGCTTTGTATCAATATTGAAATACTCACACCATTTAATAATCCCACTACCGCTAGCATAAAGTTCCAAACAATCATCTCTTCCACAGCCACATTTAAAAGGAGATTTTTTAAAAGGGATGTGACCTAATTCCCCACTTTTATTATTTGCACCAGTTACTAAACTATTATTATCAATAAAAGCACTGCCAAAACCTGTTCCTATATAAAAAACAGCAAGAGAGCTTACTTGTAAATAATCGTGTTCTGCTAATGCTGCACAATTTAAATCATTGTCAATATTGAGTGTAATATTGTATTTTTCTTTAATATATTTTTTCACATAAAAGTTTTGTGTATGTGCATTTGGAGAAGATAATATTTGCCCATTTTGTACTTGACCAGCAAAAGATATACCTATGAAAGATATATCTGAATGTTTTTGTATTATCTTATCAAGGAATTTTTTTAGGTCTACCTTATCACTTTTGAGTGTTTTAATTTTAGAATCGTTCATTTGATATCTAAAATTTGTACCACCAAAATCAATATAAAGATTCATTTTTATGACTTGTAAAGCTCAATATACTCTTTTGATGATTGTTTCCAAGAGTGATCAACTTTCATATTGTGTTTTGAAATTTGCTTAAATTTTTTATAATTTCCATATAAAGACAAAGCTTTTGCAATAGCATGCATAAACCAAAAGATATTATGCTCTTCATAGGTGATACCTATACCCATATATTCTTTTATTTGATTATAATCAATATCTGTAAAATCTGCAACTGTATCTCTTAACCCACCAGTTTTAGCAACTATTGGTAAAGTTCCATATTTCATACAAATCATTTGATTTAATCCGCAAGGTTCAAATAAAGAAGGCATCACTAAAAAATCAGCTCCAGCATACATCTTTCTAGCAAAACTTTCATCATATCCAACTTTAATATAAACATTTGGATAACTCACAGAGATATTGTTAAATACAGTATTATAATGCTCTTCTCCACTTCCAAGAACGATAAAGTTTGCTTCAAAATCTTTAAAAAAGTTGAAGTTTTCAATTAAAAGGTCAATCCCTTTTTGATGTGTAAATCTTCCAATAAATACAAAAAGTGGTTTATCACACTCAACAAATCCCACTTCTTTTAGAAGTTTCTGCTTGTTGATATCCTTTTTTTCATAATTTTTTGTGCTAAAATTTTTATATATTATATCATCTTTTTTAGGATCAAATACATCATAACTGATGCCATTTAAAATCCCTTGTAGTTTATAGTTATTAACTCTTAATACATCATCTAAGTCATTTCCAAATAGTGGTGTTTGTATCTCTGCTGCATAAGTTGGACTTACAGTTGTAATATGATCACTATAATATATTCCAGCTTTTAAGAAATTTACTTGATCATGGTATTCTAAGGATTCTGGTCTAAAACACTCTTTCCAGTCTATATCAAGTGTTTTCATTGTGTCTTTATGAAATACTCCTTGATATGCCAGATTATGAATAGTTAACACAATTTTTTGGCTTAAGTTATATTTTGTTTTTGCTAGGAGTGCTATAAGGGAAGTTTGCCAATCATTAAGATGAATGACATCAATCTCTAGGTTCATATGTAACATCACTTCAATACAAGCGTAACTAAAAAGTCCAAATCGTAAAGCGTTATCTCCAAAATCTCCAAAATCATCAAAATACAATCCAGTTCTATCGCATAAAATTGGATTATAAATAAAAAGTTCATATTTATTAGTTTTATTTACAAAAATATCAAACTGATGAGTAACACCTTCTAAAATATAGTCAAATGTTAAATCTGTATACTCTATATTGAATTTTTTTCTATCTACTGTTTGATATAAAGGAAGAAGAGTATAAACTTTTTCTTTTTTTCGTAAAGCTTCAGGTAAACTTTGTGCTACATCAGCTAAACCACCTGTTTTTGCGTATGGATACATCTCACTTGTACAAAATAATATTTTCATTTTTTCCCTTTATTATTAACTTTCTTTTAAAATTTCTGCTGCTGTTTCTGGCAAAAATGTATTTACCATTATATCTGTATCTAGTTCAAATCCAGCAATTTTATAAAGCCTTGGTAATATTTCTATATGAAAGCGGTTTGGATTTGTAGCCGATTGTATATCTCCATTTTTAATTAACATATTAAAATCAGGTGTTCCTAATGCACCGTTTAGTTTTGAAAAACAAAAATGGATAATTTCACTTAGTGAATAAATATCAATATCAGTAAAATCAAGAATAGACTTTAACTCTTTTGTTGCAATGATACTTATTTCAAATGGGTATCTTGAAGCATAAGGACAGTAAGCTATAAAAGAGCTATTTTCAAATAAAATAGTTTTTTTAAAGTTTTTTTCATCAACAATTAAATCATCAAAAAAATCTCGTTCAGTATCTTCTTTGTATTGTTTATAATATTTTAGTGCTTTATTTATAGTTTTTGGTACAAATGGAGTTGCAATAAGTTGTGAGTGTGAGTGTTGCAATGTCGCACCACTATTTTCTCCACAGTTTTTAAATACTGAAAAATATTTAATTCTTATATCTTTTTTTAAATCTTTTAATCTTATTTTTATGATTGAAAAATAATCAAAAAATTCATCAGTAGTAAATTCAAACATTTGTTTTGTATGACTTGGAGTTTCTATAATAATTTCATGAGCACCAAAGCCTCTTTTAATTTCAAAATTACCACTTTTGTAAGATTTTGGTTTAGTATCAATAGAAAGTGCATTGTAAAGGTTTGGTACTATTCTACATCTCCACTCTTTCTCATTACCAATTCTTGCTAATTCATTTGGTGTTTTATTTTCATTTCCTAATTCAAAAGGACAACTTTGTATACTTTGAACTGAACTTTTCTTTAGTGTATTAAATTTTGTTGGTCTTTTTGCCCTATTTGGTGCAAATAATACCCAATGTTGAGTGAGTTTGTTATATCTAAATTCTGACATTTATTCCCTTATATATACCAATTATTTAAATCTAAATCTTCTATTTCTATAGTAAAATCTCCATACAACGGAAATGCTTGAAGGGTTAGATTATTATCAATAATAAAAAATTTAAAATCAATTTTTCTACCAGTTATAATATTTTTTTGTAAAATTTCTAATTCAATATTATTGTTTACATTATATGCAAAAAGAGTAATATCCTCTTTGATAATAGTTTGTGTTGTTTTTTCTAGTTCTAAATTAAATTCATTGTTATCAATAACAATTTTTAAAATAGCACTTTTAGGAACTTTTTTAAAATTACCATCAAAAAAAATATAAAGTTTTTCTTTACAATATCCATATCGAATATGTTTGACAATACTTTTAGTAGAGTCCATCACTGAAAATTCTTTTTTAGTATTTATAACTCCAGAGTTTAGCCATTCAAAATAATCACTTTTAACTCCATCAATTTTTGGATAAATAAAATTTATAGGTTTTGTGTGAAACTCATTTTTTAAATGAGTTTGAATAATAGGGGTAAGTATTTTTTGTGGTACTTTTATATTAAGATATTGATAAATATTTATAAGGTGTTTTCTAAAAAGTTCATCAAACTCTTTTGCTTGTATAGTAAAATGATCATCTCCATACCACCAAAACCAATCACTTCCAAGTGCTATCATAAACTCTTTTTCAATTAATTTTAAACTATTTTCATCAAGAGTTTCTTTTTGTTTGTCAAACTCTTTTTTTGTAATATCTAAAAGTTCCCATGCTTTGTTTTTCTCATCACTTCCAATCCAAATATCAAAGTTCCCATTTATCCAACTTCCACTTGCTAACTTGGATATATTTACCGTTTGAATCTCTGTATCATTTGTAATATTATCCATAGTAACTGTTTCTAGCCAAGGTGTATTTTCAAAAAGCTTATAAAGTTCATTGAAAAAATCNCAACCATTATTTGGAAAAAATTCCCAAGCATTTTCCCCATCAAGTATTACATTGACTAAAGGTGAAAAATCGCAATTATCATAGATGTTTTTTAAATGTTTTACAAACTCAAGGGCAGCTATTTTTGAATCTTTTTGACTATAATCAAACCCAATAGCATCACTTAAATGATGGTCTCTAAATCGTACTTGAATATCCCCACTTGTTGTACATAAATTATAGTTTTTATAGATATTTGTTTTAGTAGTATTAGAAAGAGTTTTAAAAAGTATCTCTTCATCTGTACAAAACCATTGAAGATTGTTTTTTCTAAAAAGTTCAGCAGTTTTAAAACTTACACTTCCCTCAGCTGGCCAAAAACCAGATGGTTTTTTCCCAAATAGTTTTTCAAAATAATTTATAGCATTTTGGGTATTTTTTATTCCAAATTCTTTAAAATTTGTTTCCATATTTGGTAAGATTACATTTGCTTTTACCTCTTTTGCACTTTGTATATCAAGAAGTAAAGGGGTAATAGGATGAAAATATGGAGTTGTAGAAAGTGTTATTTTGCCACTTCTCTCTAACTCTTTATAAAAATTCAAAATAGTTGGTAAAAAAAGAATAAGTTCTTCAAGAAGTGTTTGTTTTTCTTTTTGTGTAAAATATTGTCCTTTTTTCAAAAGTGATTTTACTACATCATTATTTTGTCGTAAATAATTTCCACACCATGAGAGTAAAAATAATACTTGTAAATCAAGTAATTCATTATGTGAAAAATCCAAGATTGTATTGTGAATGTTATATCTTAAATAGAATTCATAATATCTTTTAAGAGGTTTTATCATGTTTTTTTCATTTGATAAAAAAAGATAACTTTGTAGATACTCAATCTCATTTTTACTTAAAAGTTCAATATCTTTTTTTAAAATCAAAAGAAGAGTATCTTGGGCATAATTTTGAGTATAAGACTCTATTTGTACAATTAAAGAGGGTACTAGATTATAAGTAGCTTTAATTGTATTAAATTTTGAAGCATACCATGGAATATCATAATAATCTTTAATTGCATGTAAAAAAACCCACGGCATAAGAGTAGTATTTGCTTTATCGTCTTTATAATATGGTTGATGCATATGCCATACAAAGGCAAGCTTTAGTTTTTTACTCATTTATCCAAGTCTCGATTTTTTCTTGATATTTCCAAAATATTTTACTAGCATTTTTTTCATCATCTGCTTGAATATAGATATTTAAAAAATCTGTATATTCATCTGGTACCATTAAAATCCATTCGTCATTACTTATCCAAATCTTTACACCATCTATTGAACTTGTTTTTTTATTTTTGCCATCTTCTAGGAATTTTCTCATCATTTTCCCTTTAAATTGACTTGGACAAGCTACATTTTCACCTTTATAAGTAAAATATGGAAGTTTTGCAATTATTTTAGAAAGTTTTTTTCCAGATTTTTGAAATAGTTCTAATATTTTAAAACTAGAGAAAATTGCATCACGATTTAAACCAAATTCACTAAATGCAAAATGCCCATCTGTTGTTGCTATTAAATCATATTCTTTTAAATCATCAGCTTTTAGATTATTTAACTTACCTCTTGTTATATCTAAGTTTTTGTACTCAATACAATCAGGAGCCCAAGCAGGTAAAAATATTTTTAATCTTTTTTCACTTGTAAAATCTAATAAACATAACACAACAAGTAAAGTGACATAATCATATACAAGTTCCCCTTCATCATCAATGATTTGAAATTTTTGTCCATTTGGATAGATTAAAAAACCACAATCTAAATTCATAGCTTTGACTATATTCATCATATCTTTTTGAGATTTGGTTACACTCGTAGCAATTTTTGATAAACTTTTATCATCAAAATAACCATTAAGTAATATATTTTCAACTCCAAGATGATTCATAATTTTTGGATAGACATCAGCAGTTAAACCAAACATCATATCAGTTGCTATTTTTAAACTATTATTTTTAAATATATTATGGTCTAGCTTTTCAATAACTGTTTCAATATATTTATTTTTTATATTCTCTTTTTTATAGATTTCACCTATTTCAGTATAATTTACTCGTCTAAAGTTTTCTCTAAAAAAGATTCGTTCAATAGATTTTGCTAACTTTGAATCTATTGCCAATCCTTCACTTGTATACAATATAATTTCAGTATTTGCAGTATCTTCTACTGATTGTCTAAAGTGAACACCTGCTGCTATCTCATCATTATTTGCTAAACAATGTCTCATAACATTTGATGGAACACTTTCTATATCTACAGCATCAATTCCTGTTGAGAGAATACCAGATAAAAATGCTCTTTTTAACATTCTTGAACTTTTGTGATAATCTCTTGAGATATATACTTTACTTCCAGTTGTTAAAATAGAACCAAATGATTCTGCTAGTTTTACACTAATTTCAGCGGAGAGTTCAATATTTGTTCTTCCAATTACTTTTCCATCTTCAAAGATATAAGATTTGTATTTATTTCCCCAGATTACATTATTGCTTAATACGGAATTAGCGTCAATAATTTTATCAGGCCATATCATGATATCTTTTTCAAAACTAACTTTTTTTCCAATTTCACAATGCTCAGCCATAATAACACCAAAGTTTGCTTTTATTTCATCTTTAATGATATTATCATTACAAATAACACTATTATTTAAAATTGTTTTTTGTCCTATTGACACATTGTCCCAAAAAATACTATTTGAAATTTCAGAGTGTTTTTTTATTTTACCATTAGCACCTATTGATACATTGCTAAGAGTTACACCTTCTGCTATTTTAGTGTTTTTCCCAATAACTACAGTACCATTTATTCGTATTTTTTCATGAAGAGTTGCCCCAGCTTCTATATAAGCTATACCATTTTCATATTTTACTTTTTCACCTTTATAAGGAAGTGTGATAAGTCCTTTAAAAATATCATCATATACTTCTCTATAACTTTGTGGATTTCCAACATCTCTCCAGTATCCTTCACAACTATAACCCCACAATGGAATATCATTGCTCATAAGTGTAGGAAACAAATCTTTTGCAAAATCAAAATTTTCACCATGTGGAATATAATTTAAAATTTCAGGTTCAATTATATAAATTCCTGTATTAATGGTATCACTAAATACTTCACCCCAACTAGGTTTTTCTAAAAATTTCTCTATTCTATCATCTTTATTTGCAATTACTACACCAAATTGGAGTGGATTTTCTACAGAAGTTAGAGTGATAGTAAGTTGCGATTTTTTCTTTTCATGAAACTTTTTAATCTTTTTAAAATCAAAGTCAGTAACTAAATCACCACTTACAATTATAAAAGTTTCATCAAGAAACTCTCTAGCAAAAGCAACAGCACCAGCAGTCCCGTAGTCATCATCAGGTTGTACATAAGTTATTTTTACACCAAGATTACTACCATCACCAAAATGTTCTTTGATGATTTCTGGTTTAAAATAAAGTAATACAGCCATCTCTTTAATACCAAGTTCATCTCGAAGCTTGATAATAATATGTTCCATCATAGGTCTATTTAAAATTGGTAACATCGGTTTTGGCATCGAGTTCGTTAGAGGTTGTATTCTTGTACCAAATCCACCTGCTAAAATTATTGCTTTCATTATCTCTCCTATCTTTTCTTAATCTATATGCTTATTATATTCTTTTTTTTGTAACATAATGTTAATCCACTTTCCATGCCTGACATATGCTAAAAAGTTGTCTATTTTTTTGAAATAGTGTGTGCATTTGTCCTAAGATATTTTTAAGTATTTTCACCGTGTCTATTACATAAGGACCTTTATTTAACATAACACAATCAGCTCTTTGTGCAATCGCTGCATCTGTAACTTCTGCCCTGCTTGGAAGGTTGTTTTTCATTTGACTTTCAAGTATTTGAGTTGCATAAATAACAGGGGTATGTGAAGCTTCACAAATATTTAAAATCTCTTCTTGAATATAAGGAAGATTGTCAAATCCAACCTCTATGGCTAAATCACCTCGTGCAATCATTAACGCATGATTTTCCCACTCTAAAAGTGTTTCTAAAATAAGTGGAAAATTTTTTAATGCAGTTTTAGTCTCTATTTTTGGAGCTATTGCAATATGTTGGTCATTTTTAGTTTTTAACATATTTTGTAGTTTTTTGATATCTTCACTTGTTTGAGCAAATGAAAGACCAATAATATCGGCAAATCCTATTATATCTTCAAAATTTTTTTCATCTGTTGGAGTTATTGCATCAATTTTTAAATCAGTACTTGGGAAGTTAATCCCTTTTTCCTCTTTTAATGAAGTTCCATTTTCTTTCGCTAAAAACACTTCACATACTAAACCGAGTTTATTTATTTGAGTAACTTTACAACCAATTTTGCCATCATCAATGTAAATATCATCACCTATTTTCACATAAGGGAATATCTCTTTGTTTGAACAACCAATGATTGCGTTGTAAACTTCATTTTCATAAGAATAGTCAGTAGAACCTAAAATATTTTGATGTGTGATAATAATTTTATCTTTTTTAAAAAGTTTTATCTTTTGTGGAAGTTTTTCTATATTATAAAAACAGCTAAGATATTTGTGGTTTTTATTTTTAATTTCTATTGTTGAGTTTTCATAGATTGTAATTTTTTTATTTGCATCTATAAAAATTCTCTCATCTTCTCTAATGATATTGTAAGATTGTTGATAATCTCTTTCAAAATCATCAATTTTTACTTTGGGATTAGTTTTACATACTTGAAAAAAATCATCACTTACTACAAGGATAGCTTGGATTGAATTGGATCTGCTTTTTTCATATTTTTTTGTAAATTTTCCCCTATTTGAAGCAGAGACTATCTCTACTCTTTGTGGATTTCTCCATGAACCTATTTTAAATGGTGTAAAAACTTTTTTTATTGATTGTGTTCTATTTTTAGGACCAGCTAAATCTACATATATCTTAGTATCTTTATTTTGTTTAAAGCTTTCTTTTTTGATATAAGAAGCCATCTTATTCCAAGTAACTGCTGAATCGTGTGCAGTATTTATTCTAAATACAGAAGTTCCATTTGCTATAAGTTTACTTATAAGTTCTGGTGAAGTAGAAGCTTCACTTGGAAGTGTTACCATCACTTTTGTTTTAAAACTTAAGTCTGATTTTCCAAATACTTCACTATTTTTTAACATAATATTTTTAGCATCATCATAGTTTAAAACATCTAAATCATTTTGTGTTTGTTCATAAGGTATATGTAATAATTTTGATAAGATTAGAATATCTTGATTAATAGAATTTATAACACAACTTTGAGCTCGACCAAGAGAAGATAATCCTAAGTTAGCTAAGTTGTTTTGCAACTCTCTTAAATCTAAAGAACGTAGTTTGATATAAGCTTGCAAGTTTTGTATACTTTGATTTGAGTTATTTTGATCTATACTTGATAAAAGTTCTTCTTTTAATTCTACTAGTTGAGAATAGGTTGTTTCTATTATTTTAGATTCCATTATTTTATATATCCTATTTTGTCATAGCAAGTGCCATATCTAATAAACTTTGTTTAATAGCATATTTACTACTATTGACATAGTCAATAGTTACAAACTCAAACTTCCTATCTTTATGAACTATCACTAGACCTTCCTTAGAGTTTTCATTGATCAATTTATCTACTGCATAGGTTACAAATTCTACAGCCATAAGTCTATCATAGACAGTTGGGTTTCCACCTCTTTGTACATGCCCTAAAATAGTAGCACGAGTTTCAATACCTACATCGTGTTCTAGCCACTTTACAAGTTCTTGAGTTTTATTCGTTCCTTCAGCTACAATAGTTACAATATATTTTCTTCCTAATTTGATTTGATTTTTAAGTTTTTTCCCTAACGAATCTAAATTAGTTTCAAGTTCTGGAATTACACAAACTTCAGCACCACAAGTAATAGCAGAAATAAGTGCTAAATATCCACAATCTCTTCCCATAGTTTCAATAACACATCCTCTTTTAAAAGAAGCAGAAGTATCTCTTATTGCATCAGTGGCACCACGAATAATATTTAAAGCAGTATCAACACCAAGACAATAATCAGTTCCAAAAATATCATTATCAATTGTTGATGGAATACCAACAAAAGGTATATTAAAATCTTTATAAAATTGATTTAAAGCTCGAAAAGAACCATCTCCACCTAGGATAATAATTTTATCAATACCATGTGATTGCAAGTTTTCAAATGCCTGTTTTCTATACTCATATTCAAAAAACCTTTTTGAACGAGAAGAGCGTAAAAAAGTTCCACCCTCATGCATAATACCAGCTACATCTTCATGAGTAGCAGCTTTGATATCTCCATCAATAAGCCCTTCTAATCCATCATAGATAATATAAGGTTGAACATCGTGATTAAAACAATGATCAACAAAGTGTTTAATGGCAGGGTTCATCCCTGCACAATCTCCACCTGAAGTTAATATAGCTATCGACATAGTCTATTTAGTTCCAACAAATTTAACCATATCAACAAGTCTTGAACTATATCCCCACTCATTATCATACCAAGCAAGAACTTTTACAGTTTTACCATCAACTACACTTGTCATATCAGGTATAAATGTAGAACTATAACTACTTCCTATAAAATCACTTGAAACTCTTTTATCATTATCTATTTCTAATAACCCTTTGAATTTATTTTGACTAGCTTTGTTCATAGCTTCATTAATTTGTTCTTTTGTAACTTCTGTGTTTAAGTTTACTGTTAAATCTACGACTGAAACATCAGCAGTTGGAACTCTCATAGCATAACCGTTAAGTTTCCCTTTTAGATTTGGCATAACTAATGCAATAGCTTTTGCAGCACCAGTTGTAGTTGGTATCATATTAATAGCAGCAGCTCTTGCTCTTCTTTTATCTTTGCTATGCTTTACATCTAAAATATTTTGATCATTTGTATATGAGTGGATAGTTGTCATAAGACCATTTACTATTCCAAATTCATTATCTAAAACTTTACAAATAGGAGCTAAACAGTTTGTTGTACAAGAAGCATTAGAGATTATCTTTTCACCTTTGTAATCATCTGTATTGATATTAAGTACATAAGTTGGAGTATCATCTTTTGCAGGTGCTGACATAACTACTTTTTCTACACCATCTTTTAAATACGCTTTACATTTTTGGGTTGTTAAAAATGCACCAGTACATTCAATAACAACTTTTGCTCCACAAGCACCAAAACCTAACTCTTCAGGGTTTCTTGTAGAGAACACTTTTACATTTTTCCCATTTATTTTCATAGTGGCATCATCAACAATCTCGGCATCAATGCCTTTATGAATTGAATCATATTTTAATAAATATTGTAACATATCCATATCAGCTGTTGAGTTTATCGCTACTAATTCTAAATCATCTCTTTGTGTAACTATCTTTGTTACGATCAGACCAATTCTTCCTGTTCCGTTGATTGCGACTTTTAATGCCATGTGTAAATCCTTCATTTAATTTTATAGTGAGATTGTAAAACAGTTTTATTTCTGTTTGATTACATATTGTACACTATATTTGTTATGTAATCAAATTGTATCTTGAAATACCTATACTTTTGTATAACTAATAAATAAAGGGTAAAATTTCATGGGACTATTAAGTATTGTAAAAAGTGGTGTGGTAACTGGTGATGATGTAAAAAAGGTTTTTGATTATGCAAAAGAGAATAATTTTGCTATTCCTGCAATTAATGTAATCGGAAGTGAATCAATTAACGCAGTTCTTGAAGCTGCTAGTAAAGTAAAATCACCAGTGATAATTCAATTTAGTAATGGTGGAGCTAAATTTAATAGTGGTAATATTGATAGTGTGGAAGCTGATGTAATTGGTGCAATTGCGGGGGCTAAACATATATACGAAGTAGCAAAGTATTATAAAGTTCCAGTAATAGTACACACAGACCATGCATCTAAAAAATTATTACCTTGGATAGATGGACTTCTTGATGCGAGCGAAAAACATTTTCATACTACTGGAAAAACACTTTTTTCATCACATATGTTAGATTTAAGTGAAGAAAGTTTAGAAAATAATATAGAAATATCTTCAAAATATTTAAAAAGAATGTCAAAATTGGGTATGACTTTAGAAATTGAATTAGGTATAACTGGAGGAGAGGAAGATGGTGTTGATAATAGCCAAGCAGATAGTAATGCTTTGTATACTCAACCAAGTGAGATATGCTATGCGTATAATGAGTTATCAAAAATTTCTTCAAATTTTACAATAGCTGCAAGCTTTGGAAATGTTCATGGAGTATATAAACCTGGGAATGTAAAACTAAGACCACAAATTTTAGATGATAGTCAAAAATATGTAAAAGATACTCTAGGAACAGAGACTAAGCCAGTAAACTTTGTATTTCATGGTGGAAGTGGAAGTGCTGTAAGTGATATAAAAGATGCAATTAGTTTTGGTGTAGTGAAAATGAATCTTGATACAGATATGCAGTGGGCATTTTGGGATGGTGTAAGAGCTTATGAAAAAGAGAATCATGAATATCTACAAACACAAATAGGAAATCCACAAGGGGAAGAAATACCAAATAAAAAGTATTATGACCCACGAAAATGGTTAAGAGCAGGGCAGGAAAGTATGGTAAAAAGAGCAGCACAAGCTTTTGAAGACTTAAATTGTACAAATAGATTATAGGAGAATTAAAATGAGTGGAATAATTACAGATATAAATGCATTAGAGATATTGGACAGTCGCGGGAACCCAACTGTACGAGTTTATGTAGAGTTGGAGTGTGGTATTGTTTCATCTGCTTCTGTTCCAAGTGGAGCAAGTACAGGTGAAAATGAAGCAATAGAATTAAGAGATGGTGACATGAAAAGATACGGTGGAAAAGGTGTCCTTAAAGCTGTTTCAAATGTACAAGATATTATAGCACCAGAGTTAATAGGTATGAATGTATTAGAACAAAGTGATATAGACTTTGCTATGATTGAACTAGATGGCACACCAAATAAATCAAACCTTGGAGCAAATGCAATTTTAGGTGTATCAATGGCTGTTGCAAAAGCTGGAGCTATGTATAGTGATATGCCATTATATAGATATCTAGGTGGAAGTAATGCTAGAAGAATACCAGTACCTTGTATGAATATCTTAAACGGTGGAAGTCATGCTGATAATAGTGTTGATATTCAAGAGTTTATGGTTGTACCACATGGAGCTCCTACTTTTGCTGAAGGGTTACGATACGCTACTGAAACATTTCATGAGTTAAAAAAACTTTTAAATACTAAAGGGAAAGCTACAAGTGTTGGAGATGAAGGTGGTTTTGCACCAAACCTTGATAGCAATGAAGAAGCTATGGAACTTATAGTTGAAGCTATAAAAAATGCTGGATATAAACCAGGTGTTGATATAAGTTTAGCTCTTGATAGTGCAGCTAGTGAATTTTTGGCTCTTAATAGTTCAAATGTATATGATTTAAAATGGTCAAAAGCTGGAATAAAAACAAGTGATGAGATGATAGAGATGGCAAAAGAATGGTGTGAAAAATATCCTATAATCTCTTGGGAAGACCCACTAGGTGAAAATGATTGGGAAGGATTTTTGAAGTTCACAAAAGAGTTTGGTGAAAAAATAGAAATAGTTGGAGATGACTTATTTGTAACAAATACAAAATATGTGGTAAGAGGGATCGAAGAAAAAAGTGCAAACTCTGTTTTAATTAAATTAAATCAAATAGGAACAGTAACTGAAACTATAGATACTATTAGAATGTGTAAAGATGTAGGTTGGAGAACATTTATTTCACATCGTTCTGGAGAAACAGGGGATACTTTTATAGCAGATTTTGCAGTGGCATTTGATGCTGGACATATCAAAACAGGTTCTGCAAGTAGAGGTGAAAGGATAGAAAAGTATAATAGACTTTTAGAGATAGAAGCACAACTTGGAGCATCAGCTCAATACTTTTGGAAATAGGATAAATAAAAATGAGAAAAACAAAAATAGTAGTCACACTAGGACCTGCAACAGATAGTTTAAAAATCATAGAAAAGCTTATTAAAAAAGGGGTAAATGTTTTTAGACTAAACTTTTCTCATGCGACTCATGAATATCATCAAGAGGTTGCACAAAAAATACGAAAAGCTTCACAAAATGTGAATAAAGAAGTAGCAATATTGCAAGATATAGCAGGTCCAAAGATACGAATATCTCATTTAAAAAAACCAATAGAGTTAAAAGCTGGGGATATCTTAACACTTACTAAAAATAGAGTTGATGAAGATAAAAAAATAGTAAGTTTGAGTTATCCTATGATTATAGATAGCCTTAAAGTAGAGGAGCCTGTATATTTTTCAGATGGAACAATACGGGCAAAAGTAGTAGAAAAAAATACAGATGAGGTAAAATGTGAAATCATCGTTGCACAAACACTTCAATCAAAAAAAGGGATGAATCTTCCTAAGTCGCAACTCAATATTAAATCAATCACTCAAAAAGATAAAGATGACTTAGCTTTTGGTGCAACAATTGGAGTTGATATTGTGGCATTATCTTTTGTAAGTAATAAAGAAGATATCCAAGATGCAAAAAATATATTAGAACAACATAACTCAAATCCACTTATTTTTGCAAAAATAGAAAAAAAAGAGGCTATAAAAAATATCAAATCTATTTTAAAAGCAGCAGATGGAATTATGGTAGCACGTGGAGATTTAGGGGTAGAGTTAGGTTTGAAAAAAGTGCCACTTATTCAAAAGAAGATTATATCCCTTGCTTTAAAGATGGGGAAACCAACTATAACTGCAACTCAAATGTTGACTTCAATGATAAACTCACATTATCCTACACGTGCTGAGATATCTGATATAGCAAATGCTGTTTTAGATGGAAGTGATGCTGTGATGTTAAGTGATGAAACAACAATTGGAAAATATCCATTGAGTGCTGTAGAGGTATTGTATGAAACAATTGTAGAGACAGAAAAAGCATACCCATATTATCAAGATACAGATCATGTTTCAAATAACGATTCAATTGCAGCAGCTGTAACAACCTTGGCAAAAAATATTAAACCAGATGCCCTTATAGTATTTACAAGAGCTGGAAGAAGTGCTATATCTATGGCAAAGTTTAGACCAAAGTCAAAAATACTTGCAAGTAGCTATGATTCAAAAACCTTGCGAAAACTTCAAGTTGTATGGGGAATAGAAGGTATCTATCTTTCACATAAACTAAACGATGCAGATGAACTTATCAAAAGCTTTTTAAACTGGGCATTAAAGAAAAAATATATAAATAAAAACAAAAAATATGTCTTAACAATAGGATCTCCTATCAATGTAAAACATTCAACTAATGATATTCGAATTTTAGAAAAAGAGAGTATAGAATATATTTTAGGTAAATAATTTTTTACTAAGTATTATTGATGTATTATTAAAATTATAATTTTAATAATATAGGAGATAAGGATGAAAAAAATAATTATAGGGTTATCAGTTCTTAGTGTTTTAGCGTTTGCTAATCAAGATGTAAAAGAAACTGCAAAAAAAAGTATGATGATGTTGGGTTCTACTTTAAAAGGTGAATTAAAAGCTAAATTCAAAGAAGATCCATCTGGAATGGCTGCGATTGATTATTGTTCATTACAAGCACAAGTTATTACTAATGATATAAATAAAAAATTAGATGCTGGTGTAAGTGTAAGAAGAACAGCTTTAAAATATAGAAACGATGCAAATGAACCAACTCTACAAGATATAGAAGTTATGCAAAAATTTCAAAAAGATATTGAAGTTGGAAAAAAGAGTGCAAAAACTATGATGAAAATAGTTGAAGATGATAAAAAAACTTATGTATATAAAGCAATAGCTGTTGGAAAACCATGTTTAAAATGTCATGGAGATATGGCAAAAATGGATAAAAACATCTTAGGTAAAATTAATGAAAAATTTCCTTATGATAGAGCTATAAATTTTGCTTTAGGTGATTTTAGAGGGGCTATAGTAGTTGAGATAAACAAATAAATCTACTTTTTAAAAGTAGATTTAACTCTTGCTATCTCATCTTTTGAACCAAAATATATAGGTGTTTTTTGATGTAAAGATGGAGATTTTATATCTAAAATTCTTTTCTTCCCATCTATAGCTTCACCATTTGCAAGTTCGATTATAAATGAGATAGGAAATGCTTCAAAGATAACTTCTAAAGTTCCATCTTCATTTGATGGCGTTGATGGACTTGAATAAATCCCACCTTTTTTAAATAAGATTTGATGAGTATCAAGACAAAGTGAGTTACTTACTCTTAGACGGTAACCTTCATTGAAAAAGCTATCTAATAAAGCTTTATGTTCAGTACTAAACTCATTTGCTTTTCCAGCTGTTGAGTTTATTTTTCCACAACTTTTTAACTCCAATGGATCTTGTTGGATAAATTCTCCATGTTCATTTGAAAAGTATTTTACCCCTTCACTTTTTGAAGCAAATACAAGTTGGAATGTTGGTCCATAAGTGATATAAATAGCAGCTTTTAGATTATCTGCTTCAAACTCATTTTCATAGATACCAAAAATGCTTCCAAGAGAAAAGTTTAAATCAAGAAGTTCAATATTATCAATAGCCACACAACTTACGAGATATTTTCCTTTTTCATTGATACTGCAAAATTGTTTTTTTTTACGTCCAATAATACCTTTTACACTTTTGAGGTATTCAAATTCAGTTTCAATCACTTTCAAACAATATTCATTGATATCTGCATGTATCTGCTCTTCTGATTTTGTTTCAGATGTGAAATTATTATAATTTATAAAAACATTTTTTTCAATTTGGTTTGCAATATTTGTTATTGCATTATAAACTTCTATCATTTATATTTGCCTTTTTTTCTAATATTATGCCATTATAACTAAAAGAGCCTTGCAACAATTTTTTGTGCATCACTTTGGATAGTTTGTAAGTGTTCACTACTAATAAAACTTTCTGCATAAATTTTATAAACATCTTCAGTTCCAGACGGTCTTAATGCACACCAACCATTTTTTGTATTGATTTTAAGTCCACCTATTTTAGCACCATTTGAAGCTGTTGTTAAAATTGAAGTTATCTCTTCACCAGCTAAAGTTGTAGCTTCTATATCACCACTCGAAAGATTTTTAAGAATATTTTTTTGTTCTACATTTGCTGGAGCATCAATTCTAGCATAGATTGGTTGACCATGTTTTTGAGTAAGTGTTTCATAATAAACACCAGGATTATTTTTAGTTTTTGCTAAAATTTCTACTGAAAGTAAATTTAATATAATGCCATCTTTATCAGTAGTCCAAGGTTTTTTATCAAATTGTAAAAAACTAGCACCAGCACTCTCTTCACCACCAAAGAAAATCTGACCATCAATAAGTGGTTTTACAAACCATTTAAAACCAACTGGTGTTTCAAAAAGTTTTTTATTATTATCAAGGGCAACTCTATCTATCATAGAGCTACTTACAAGAGTTTTCCCTATCCCTAAGCCATCAAATGCTCTATTTTTAGATAAATAATCAATAGCAACACTTAAGTAGTGATTTGGATTTAAAAGTCCGTGAGTTTTTGTAACTATACCATGTCTATCAAAATCTGTATCATTTCCAAAAGCTATATCAAATTTATCTTTGTATTCAATAAGTCCTGCCATTGCATAAGGACTTGAACAGTCCATTCGTATTTTCCCATCTTTATCACAATGCATAAATGAAAATGTAAAATCAACAGAGTCATTAAACGTAGTGATATTAAGATTATATTCATGTGCTATTGCTTCATAATATTTTAATCCACTTCCTCCCATACAATCAGCACCTATTTTTAGATTTGCTTGTTGAATAATATCCATATCAATAACATTTTTTAAATTTTTTACATAGGGTGTCATAAAATTATATGCTTTTAGGCATTCTTGTTTTATTGCTTCTTTAAAATCAAGATAAATAACACCTTGTAAATCATTTTTTAGATACTCGTTTGCTTTATCTTGTATCCAATTTGTGATATCAACATCAGCAGGTCCTCCATCTATTCCATTGTATTTAAATCCACCATCACATGGAGGATTATGAGAAGGTGTTATAACTATACCATCACTACCAAGTTTATTTAAAATAGCATGTGATATTACAGGTGTTGGTGTATATTCAAAATTTTCAGCATAACATACTTCCACATCATTTGCAGATAATACTTGAAGAGCTGTTTTATGTGCTGGTGTTGATAAGGCGTGAGTATCCATACCTATAAATAAAGTTCCTGTAATATTATGTACTTTTCTATAATCCACAACAGCTTGAGTTACAGCCAAAATATGTGCTTCATTAAAACTATTTTTAAGACTACTTCCTCTATGTCCAGAAGTTCCAAAAGCTATTTTTTGTGAGTCATCTTTAATATTTGGATAGTTTGTGTAGTAACAACTGATAAGTTCAGCAATATTTTCTAAAATCTCTTTTGGTGCAATTTTTCCAGCATTTTTATCAATCATTTTAAGCCTTTGAATATATATAATTTGTATTATATCTATAAATTGTTAAGAAAATAAAAAAAGGTAACTTCTCAAGACAAGTTACCTTTAAATTTAGGGGTTACAATAATTTTAGAGATTAATGTTTTTTAGATAAATCTTCTAAAGTTAATTTTGTTCTTTTAGCAACAGAATTTCTAATAGCTTTTCTTGTAGCATCTGGAAGAGCAATTAATCCAATCTCACCTAAAATACCATTGTTACCAATCATATCTTCAGATATAAACATCTCGATATATTTAGCCATTGCAGGTACATTTTTAGAGTGAGAGTTTTTCACATAGAAAAATAAACTTCTAGCAATTGGATATTTATGTGATGCAATTGTATCTGGTGTTGGTAAGAAACCATCTATTTTAGCACCTCTAACTTTATCTTCATTTTCCATTAAAAATGAATATCCAAATATACCTATTGCTTCTTTATTTTTATTTAATTTAGAAACGATTAAATTGTCATTTTCACCACTTGGAACATATGCACCATCTGTTCTAATTTGAGAATATTTTTTATATTTTTTATTTGCTTTTTTATCTGCTTTATAAAGATTAGTATAAACATTCATTTTTTTGAAAGTACCTTGAAGTACCATCTCTTCAAATGCATCTCTTGTTCCAGAAGATTTTGGAGGACCATATACTATAATATCTCTGTTTGGTAAAGTTGCATCTATATCAGACCATTTTTTGTAAGGATT
>JGI24724J26744_10000551_pt1 | contig 27273 bp, 25 predicted proteins | sample Cruoilmetagenom7_FD_26744 | JGI IMG/M metagenome (IMG submission 26744) | reverse complement strand
CGATGAGGCGTGAAATTGTGGGTTGGCTTTGGATTCTGTTCTGAAGTTTATTCGGGTGCGGCTCGCGCAAGCTATCACTGGGAATGCACCCAAGCCTGGGCGACGCGAGATGGTGAGAGTTGGCGCTTGGCCACGGCAGGGCTTTTGCAGGGGCTGTTCTCCTGTAGAAGGCATCCTATATATCGAGATCTTCGGGCAGATGAGTAAGGGGCTGCTCTCCGGCGAAGACACGTAGGGTGTTCTTTAGACGTAGGTGTTGAATGAATAGGTCATGTTCTGGGAGATGACCCACATTGACGTGCGGGCTCTTGAAGTAAAAAGACAGCCACTCTTGGGTTCCGTACTTGCCGGCACGTTGTGCGAGATCAAGAAAAAGAGCCAAGTCGAGGACGATAGGTGCGGCGAGAATGGAGTCTCGGCATTGGAAATCGACTTTTATCTGCATCGGATAGTTGAGCCATCCGAAAATATCAATATTGTCCCAGCCTTCTTTTTGGTCTCCTCGTGGGGGATAGTAGTTTATCCGTACTTTATGGTATAGATCCTTGTAAAGGTCTGGATATGATTCAGGTTCAAGTATCGTGTCTAATACGCCTGATTTTGTAACTTCTTTGGCTTTGAAACTATCGGGATCATCGAGAACTTCGCCATCTCGGTTTCCAAGAATATTGGTGGAAAACCATCCTGTGACCCCGAGCATACGGGATTTAAAAGCAGGGGCGAGAGCAGTCTTCATGAGTGTCTGCCCGGTTTTGAAGTCTTTTCCAGTGACAGGAACTTTTTTTTCTATTGCGAGTTGCTCTAATGCCGGGACGTCTGCAGAAAGATTCGGGGCGCCATTTGCGTAGGGAATACCTTCTGATAGAGCTGCATAGGCATAAAGCTGTGAGGGAGAAATGGCGGGGTCATCTTCTTTCATGCCCCGTTCGAATGAATCGATATCCATGTGACAAGGTGCTGGATTGAGGTGGATTTCAGTAGATCCACACCACACCATGACTGCCCGTTCTGCTCCAGTGGAGGTAATCGCGGTAAGAATATCGCTGCGCAATTGTTCAGCGAGTTCGTATTTTGTTTTCCCCTCTTTGATGTGTGATCCATTGAGTCTGCGAACGTAGTTTCTGTCAAAAACTGCTGGCATAGGGCGGATTTCTTTGAGGAATTCTTCGCAAGGAGCCAAATCGCTTTTATCTAGAACACGTGATCTAACCGCGGCGTCAAAGACATTTTCATTGAATATGTCCCACCCACTAAAAACGAGGTTGTCTAGTGGTGTGAGAGGGAGAAGATCTTTGATGAGGGGATTTTTGTTTTCGGATCTTTTCCCAATTCGGATTGTCTGCATTTGAGAAAGTGAACCGATTGGTTTGGCGTTATTGGAACGGACAGCTTCGACGCCCGCTATAAAAGTAGTGGAGACAGCTCCCATTCCAGGAAGGAGAACGAGAAGTTTTCCTTTTTTTTCTGCGATCTTTGTCATTTGTTTTGCATCTTGTTTGGTCACGTCAAGTTCCATATAAAGCTAGATGTACTTTAGTATTGTGTTAGTTATTTGTGCCCTTATTCGGAGGGTTGTGGGGGTTCTGTCGATCCTGGTAAGAAACTCCTTCCTGGATGATGGGTGCAGGTGACCTGATAAGTTGCGTTTCTTGCACCCAAAGGTTCTAGCTATTTCTCTTCTAAGGAGGTCGAGTGGGAGATTTTCTGTTTTTGGGGAGAGAGCTTGAAGAAAAGCATGCTCCGCAGGTAGCTCCTTCTGTTTTGGGAGGATTGCTCGCTGCGAAGGGTATGTGTTGAAGACGAGGCGCCAAGTGGATGTCTCTTTTTTGTGAGTAATCGTGTTCTAGGTTGTTTCTTCTTTGTTTTTGGGTTTGGATGGAGAAAGAGCCGATTGCAATTCTCGGAGAAATTTGCGAGGGGAATACCCCTTGAGATCTTTGTATCGAACGCGAAGGACTTGTTTGCCAGACCGTTCCAAGGCGGCGTCTTTTCTTTGATCACGGGCTTTTTGGAACGGGCCGTCGTGATANTTGCTGTCTACTTCGANAACTGTTGAGGTAGACGTGAAGTGAGAGTCGCATTCGTAGATTCCAGTGTCAGTTTTTATGGGAACGTTAAGATCAGGGCTGGGGAGATTGCGCTTGGTCAGGTAGGAAGCGAAAAATGTTTCCATTGGGCTGCGAGTTTTGTGAAGTACGTCGGGCAGCTTGCTGATCACTGATAAAAGAATTCTTGCTCCTGGTCGTTTGGGATGGAGAAGTCGGATCGCGGTAGTGATCAGTTTGGGGATAGTGGTGAGATTTTCGCGGATAGCTTTGTCGATCAGCATTTCTATATTTCCGCTGATGAGATGGGCTGTGTCTACGAAAGTTCGTTCAGGAGTCGTGATTCTAATGCCGTTATATACGGTTATGTCTTNTTTTGTGAATGTTCTTGTGCGAGAAACTCGGATCCCCCTGATNCTGCGTATACGTCGGGCGTGGGGTAGCAGGCAATCGGTATAGGTTGGTGGTTTGTTCACTATTNCATACCACCAAAGAGCACTTGTTTTTGATAAGGCAGCATCCGGGGCGGTGCGCTTTACTGCCGCGTGACAGAGCGCTCGGTCTTGTAGGGGAATGCCGGCAGGTGCATACACCCCGCGAAAAGGTCGATGAAAGTGCATTTGCTGATATCGGTCTTGAATGGTGCGCCCGGAGAAGCCGGCTTCCCGAGCGTCGTTGAGGCTGAATACACCTTCGCTTGTTCGACTTTGTGCATGAAGTCGGTTTTCTTTTTTTGCACATTGTTTGCGCCGGGCGTGGCGCATGAGAAGCTTTTCCGCGGAGAGTGCTCGGTTGACCATCACTGTGCTCATTTGNGAGAGGTGTACATGCGAGCGGGAAGCCATATTGCAAGGTAAAAAAGAGAGAGGGTAGGTGAAAAAGTGGAATGAAGCAGGCAGGAATCTCTCCAGATTTTAGCAGGGGAGAGCGAAAGAAGATTGGGAGGTATGTCATTTGTGCGAGCATGAAGATCACAAAAAATCCGTAAGGGTTTTGGTCTCCATTTGCCAACATTCACTTGTCTTCAGATGGCGCGTTGATATTTGTCTGCGGAAAACGGACGACAGAACGAAGAACCTCTCCTTGTTCCATTCGATGGAAAGCAGCTTCGACCTGGTCAAGTTCAATAATCTCGGTGATGAATCGGTCAAGGTTGAGATCTCCGGCAAGGTACCGATCGACAAGGATCGGAAAATCTCTTGTGGGTAAGCAGTCTCCATACCAAGAAGATTTGAGTGAGCCGCCACGAGAAAAAATATCGATCATTGGAAATTCGATTGTCATGGACGGGTCCGGGACACCAACGAGCACAGTTGTTCCCGCAAGATCTCGTGCGTAAAACGCTTGNTGCAGTGTTGCCGGAGTTCCTACGGCTTCGATACTGACGTCTACGCCGTTTCCGTTGGTGAGTTCTCGGACAGCTTCAACAGCGTCAACACTTATTGCGTTCACCGTGTGAGTGGCACCAAGATCTCTGGCCCAAGCTAGTTTTCTCGCNTCGATATCGATNGCAATGATTGTGGTGGCNCCGCTGAGACGTGCGCCTTGGATTGCGGCGTTGCCGACTCCTCCGCAGCCGAAAACTGCGACGCTGTCTCCTTGGGTTACTTTCCCTGTATGCATGGCCGCACCAAGGCCCGCCATGACTCCGCATCCAAGAAGACCTACTGCCTCTGCTTTTGCTTTAGGGTTTACTTTCACNGCTTGACCTGCATCGACAAGTGTGAGTTCGGCGAAAGCTCCAATGCCGAGTGCTGGGGTAAGGGGCGTTCCATCTTGCAGCGTCATGGACTGTTGGGCATTGCGGCTGTCAAAACAGTACCAAGGGCGTCCCTTTTTGCAGGATCTGCAGTGTCCACAAGGTGCCCGCCATGCCAGCACGACAAAATCACCAGCTTGTAGATGAGCGACTTCGTCGCCGACAGCCTCGATGACACCAGCTGCCTCATGACCAAGTAAGAAAGGAAATTCGTCGTTGATCGCTCCTTCCCGGTAGTGAAGGTCTGTGTGGCAGACACCGCAGGCCTGCACGCGTACCAGCACTTCGCTGTGAGACGGATCTGGCACGAGAACGGGTTCGATTACAATTGCTTTCCCCTTTGACCGGGCGACGATACCNTGAACGTGATGTGTCATGTGGCCTTCTTGGTGTGGTCTCCTCATTATTTTGGAGAGTGGGAAGAAATGCGAGGCGTGATGATGGGTGCAGTTTCTGCGGTAGACCGCCGTGTGTGCACCCATCGAAGAACGCTGGGTGTTTCGGTTGAGGGCTGTGTGGGTAGAGGCAGGTCAGAGGCATGAAAACTGATCCGGTCACGGCTTCTTGCGCTGTTTGCGAAGCCGGTGTCGATTGCCTGCGTCGAGTTCTGCTTTCCGGAGACGTATCCTGGTTGGTGTTACTTCAATACATTCGTCTTCGGCGATATGCTCCAGAGCTTTTTCTAAAGACAGCGTGTGTGGTGTCGCCAAAGAGACTGAATGATCACTGCCGGAAGCTCGCATGTTAGTGAGCTTTTTCTCTTTTGTGGGGTTTACGTCGATGTCATCAGGCCGNGGGCTTTCCCCAATGATCATCCCCTCGTAGACTTCGATACCGGCAGCAATGAACAGAGATCCTCTTTCTTGCAGGTTGGTGAGTGCGTAGGCAGTGGTCTGTCCTCGGCGGTCGGCAACAAGGCTTCCTGTCGCACGAGTTCGAATTTCGCCATGCCAGGGTTCATAGCTGTCAAACACATGGTGCAAAGTGCCGGTTCCTCTAGTTTCGGTGAGAAATTCAGTACGGAACCCTATGAGTCCTCGTGCGGGAACTTTGTATTCTAGGCGGACCCACCCTGTTTCATGGTTGATGATTTGTAGAAAATTGCCCTTGCGGGATGCCAGCATTTGCGTGACATTTCCGAGGAACTCTTCAGGGACATCAATCGTAAGCGCTTCCACTGGTTCCTGTGGACGTCCGTTGATGTGTTTGACGATTACTTGGGGTTTTCCCACCGTAAGTTCGAAACCTTCTCGGCGGATAGTCTCAATAAAAATAGCGAGAGCGAGTTCGCCTCTTCCTTGTATTTCCCAGGTGTCGTTGCGGGCCGTAGGGTTGACTTTTATCGATACATTTCCCACAAGTTCAGTGTCGAGCCGTTCTTTGAGCATGCGTCCAGTGAGCTTTGTCCCGTCTTGGCCAGCGAGGGGAGAAGTGTTGATACCGACCGTCATGGANAGACTCGGCTCATCCACAGTGATAAGTGGAAGTGGACGTGGATGTTCTTTGTCTGCGAGTGTTTCGCCGATGGTGATGTTGCTGATGCCGGCGACTGCGATGATTTCGCCCGGTCCTGCTTCGGCGACTGAGACCCGTTCAAGTTTTTCCGTGATGTAAAGGTTTGAGATTTTTGCAAGTTCCTGCGTGTTGTCGGAACGACACCACATGACTTGCTGGCCTGCACGGATTTTTCCGTGGTGTATGCGGCAGAGTGCGAGCCGTCCTACATAAGGATCGGCATCGAGGTTTGTGACGAGAGCTTGGAAGGGATGATCGGGCTGATGGACCGGGGCCGGAATAGTGTCGAGGAGCACGTCGAACAGTGGCGCGAGGTCAGTGCCTGGGGATGCAAGAGAGGAAGATGCTGTTCCTTTTTTGGCGTTTGTGTAGAGGATCGGGAAGTCGATCTGGTGATATTGCGCGTCGAGATCGAGAAAAAGATCGTAGACCTCATTGACGACTTCCTCCGCTCGGGCGTCGGGTCGGTCGATTTTGTTGACAATGAGGATAATGGGAATGTCTGCTTCGAGTACTTTTCTTATGACAAATCGGGTTTGTGGAAGTGGTCCTTCTGCAGCATCCACTAGGAGCAGAGCCCCATCTACCATTGTGAGCCCCCTTTCCACTTCGCCGCCAAAATCTGCGTGCCCGGGGGTATCGATGATGTTGATTTTGACGTCTTGATAATGGATGGCTGTGTTTTTTGCCAGGATTGTTATCCCTTTTTCTTTTTCAAGATCCATGGAGTCCAACACGCGAGATGCGATGTTCTGATTGGAACGAAAGGCGCCTGACTGCCAGAGCATGGCGTCGACGAGAGTTGTTTTTCCGTGGTCGACATGTGCCACGATGGCGACGTTTCTCAAAGAGTTCTGTACGTATATATTTGACATGTGTTTACTGGAGGGGGAGCGCTGCCTGCGATCAGAGTGCAAGAGGGTTCTATGGATGTGTGAGCAGGGCGTTTGGTTGAAGGGAGTGCTCTCTTGGATGGGGAAAGGGGAACGTGTCCTCTGTATAGAGTCCACTAATTCTAGAGTGTTTTGCCTTCTCGTCCCTATTACTTCTTATCCTGGTAATGCCCTTGGGGTTTTCGACCTGGATTGTTGGGTGGCAAGGATTGTAAGCAGAGGCCTTGAGGATACTTGTATGCCTGGGATTTTGTGGCTTCGTTTTTGGATAATTGCTTGCGGAGTTGGTTCTGCTGTCTGCCAAGTTGCTGGGTGCAGTTTTGGTGGTGTGTTGCGGATAGTGCACCCAAGCTGAACTAGCGGGATGATAAAGAGGGATAAAGCAGATCCTGGCGTCTTCTACACCTCTAATGACTATTCACACCTGTCGAAAGGCAAAGAACCGGGAAACAAGCCAAAGTCTGGGAAATTTGAGCCCGGGAAGAGGAGACTGAGTAATGAGAATATTTTTGATGATGATGCCAGGTTGATATGGACCTTGATCCCGAACACGATTTTCCTCATCTTCTTCCCCCCGGAGTAGGCAACCGCTCGAGGTGGAGCGATGTGTGGTACATGGAGTGGGGAGATCCGAAGACGGGGATTGGGGGGTGTACGCGAATTGCCTACCAGTATGAGGAAAAACGGGCCGAGTACAGTCTTTTATTGGTGAGACCGCATGAGGTTGTTGTTGTTTTCGACCTTGACGTTGCGTTGCTGCGCTTGTCAAAAAACATTGGTGTGCGAGCAGATGCTTTGTGGTGCGCGTATGTTCCAGAAGATCCNTTACAACGGTGGAGCCTTTCTGTCGAGTCTTACGGGCTACGTGTTGAGACGGGTCGGGAGCTGTTGGGGAGCGATCGTGGAGAACGGCTCCCAGTAGGAATCGAACTGGATTTTGAGGCAGATGCTCCTCCCGAAGTCGTTTTTCCTCCAACGGCATCTACAAATGGTGAGAGAAGTTATGCGCTATATATGCAAACAGGGGAATGGGGAGGTGACTTACTCATCGGTGCAGAGACCATTGGGTTTTCTGGCTACGGGTTGCGGCATCATGCATGGGGGAGCGTGCCTTTTCGTCATCAGATGTTCTCGTTTTCTGGTTGTCTGCCCTATCGGGAGAGAAGGTCGAATGAGGCGAGCTTGGTGAAGACGTTTCCGGAAGTGGGTCAGCACAGGCTTGTATTCAACTTATGGAGCTCTCCTTGTGTCGACAGAGTTGCCGGTTTGGTTCGGCCTGAAGACTTCCTTGTAGGCCTTGTGTGGGACGGGGAACAAGTACTTTCGGTACAAACTGGGCGCGCAAGTGTTATTTCCGACTCTTTGGGTTGGCCAGAGAGAGTGAAGATGGTTTTTGTAGATGAAAGAGGACATTGGTATGAAATCCTTGGAAATGTCCTAGACGGAGTAACTACCCCAATAGGAGAGTGGTGTTCGCTTGGCAGTTCTCTTGGTAGTCCTTCTGTAGGAAAAATTTCAAGAGGGAAAAATGTAGATAGTGGGACGGGGACACAAGCACGCGAGTTGCCGGGCGGTCGTTTCCTGACGCGTCTCAAGTGGAAATCAGACTTCTATACCGATGGAGTGGGGTTCCTGGAGCTGTCTTCATTGTTTGCCGCTGTTTAGACGTACATTCTTAGAAGATTCGTGTTACTAATGAGGTGTATTCATTTGTGAGTTGGAGTTTGAGAATACTTTTAGGAAGAGTGCTATTTGCCGATGTCTGCTAGTTTACTAACGGTGACGAATTTCATGCCTGACTCGAGTGTGCGCTCAATAAATTCAGGGAGTGCTTTGACTTCAACGGATCGTTTTTCATGAAGTTCTCGGGCAAAATTTGCTTGACGGTTGAACGTGCCTGCTCCAATTCCATCATGAAGAAGCACGATGGATCCGGGTCTTACTGTTTTTGACATATACGAGGCGACATGACGAGGATTGGTTTCTTTTCCCGGCCCTCGTGTGACCGACCAGAGAAGGCTTGTATATCCTATTTCTTGTGCGTATCTTATGCACGANCCAGATACTTCTCCTCGGGGTGCTCGGAAGAAACGTAGAGGCGTGTCGCTGTAGTTTCGAATGATGTCATGACAGCGATGAAGCTGTTCTTTTGTTACTTTATCATCTTGAAGACTAAGACGTTGGTGTGTCCANGTATGATTTGCGATTTCGTGTCCAGCTTTTAATGTTGCGTCTAAGAGTGCTGGATTTTTTTCTACATTGAAACCCATTACTGGGAAAGTCGCTTGTATTTTATATTTTTGGAGTATTTCTAGAACTCTTGGGGTGAAGTCGGGGTCTGGTCCGTCGTCGAAAGTAAGTGCAAGGTAAGGCTGGTCTGTCTCGATAGACCAGATCATGCGGTGTGTTCCTCGTGGTAAGTCAGGTCCTGCGGCTTCGAAAGATCGAGTGCGGTCGGAGTCTTGTTGGCTACTAGCCAAGACAGTNCCCGTTGCCCCTATTCCCATTCCCGCAATGCCTGCTCCTGTGGATACCAGTAGCTCTCTTCTGTTCATAAACAGTTATCCCGAACTTGTACGTTGTATAAAATATGTTATCGTATTTTTGAGTGAGGTGTGAAAATTTAGCTTGGTGAAGTGTCGGAGTGAGATATCCATGTTCGGTAAAGTGAGGCGTAATGACCATTTTGGGCAAGTAAACTGTCGTGTGTGCCAATTTCGATAATTCGGCCTGCGTGCATGACCGCTACACGGTCGGCACGCAGTGCTGTCGTAAGTCGGTGCGCGATAATGATCGCAGTAGAGTCTTCTAAGAGTAAGTCAAGAGCATGTTCGATGGAACTCTCTGTTTTTGGGTCGAGATTGGAGGTTGCTTCATCGAGAATAAGAACTCGTGGTTTTGAAAGGAATGCTCGGGCTAAAGAAAGTAGCTGTCGCTCGCCTGATGACAACGAAGACCCTCTTTCATGTACTTGCGTGTCTATGCCGTGAGGGAGGCGGTTTATTAGCTCGTTGAGTCCTACTGCGTCACATGCTTCCTGGATTTCAGTTTGGGAAGTTTCTGATCGGGAGAAGATGAGGTTGTCTCGGATAGAACCATGAAAGAGAAAAGGTTCTTGTGGAACGACACCAAGCTGGCTACGAAGGGATTCGAAAGTAACTTCTCGTAGGTCGATACCATCCACTTGGACTGTTCCTTGTTGAGGATCATGGAATCGCGTGATGAGTTTGGTTACCGTGGATTTTCCGGCACCAGTTTCTCCGACAAGGGCGAAAGTTTCTCCAGCCTGAATATGTAAAGTGATATCTGAGAGAATCGGAGTAGCTGCTCATATCCAAAAGTGACATGGTCGAGAAGGATATCTCCTCTCACGGGTGGAAGCGGGCGGGCATTTGGAGCTTCGGGCACGTCTGAAGTGGTAACGAGAAGTTCTGTCAACTTACCTAGAGATGCTTGTCCTTGTTGGTATACCGTATAAAGTTGGACGAGCTGTTGAATGGGCGCAAAAAATTGTGTTAAGTAAAGTATAAAAGCTGTAAGTGTTCCAACCTGCAGATCACCATTTTTGAGCATGATGCCCCCGATTACCAGAACACAGGTCTGCGAGGNAATGCCAATCATTTCTGAGGAAGGCCCGTAAATAGCATTGATATTCGCGGTACGAAAATTGGTATCTCTATATTTTCCTACTGTATTTCGATGATGTAAAATATTATGTTTTTGTCGGTTCATCGCGATGATGACTCGTATGCCGGTCAGGCTTTCTTGTAAGTCAGAGAGAACATCAGCAATTCGATCGCGCACCTGGCTAAATGCTTTTTCAGAACTACGGTGGTACCAGNTAGTGAGAATTGTCATGGAGGGGATGACTAAAATAAAAGTTATGAGGGCAAGAAAAGGATCTAAGTAGAAGATCATGCCCGTTACAAAACACATAGTGAGGACTTGCAGAGCAATACTTACGAGGCCATCTTGGAAGAGTGCTGTCAACGAGTCAATATCACTTGTCATGCGCGACAGTAATCGCCCTGTTTTTTCTTTTGTGAAAAANCCTACGGGCAGTCTTTGGATATGAGAAAATACTTTGACGCGTGTGTCTTTGGAGAGTATTTCTCCGAGACGGATTGTGATAGCGATCCGTCTCCATCCAAAAATAGCTTGCCCGATAACGGCAAAGAGAGCAGCTAGCGCTACTTGCAATAAAACAGTTTTGTTTCCTGGGCGGATACCCTCGTCAATACCGATTTTTGTAAGAAATGGGCCACTTTGTGCAGCAATAGTTTCTAAGGTTACGAAACCAATAGCGAGTAGGAGACGGGGTAGGTATGGACGCAATAAAGATCTGATTGTGAGGTCTTTATTGCGTGTGGTTTGAGAGAACTCGACCGAAGGTATCGAGTGGTCGGGTTCTTTATCTCGAATCTCTTGAACACGTTCTTGTAGTTCTGTAGGGACTCCTGCAAAAGGAAGACCTCGCGTTGGGGCAGGTCCGCGTCCTCCTCCTGATGTCCAGATCATNAGTTTGNTCCATCTGAGGGGAGAACTTTTTCTGGTTTAGNGATCTGGTTCAGGATCTCGGCATAGCGAGGATCTGTCGCGAGCAAATCCGAGTGAGTGCCATCTGAGATGATCCTGCCCTTGTCGAGCAGAATAACGCGGTCAGCAAGAGCAATAGTTGAGAGACGGTGCGCTATGAGGATCGTTGTGCTTTTGGTTGATCTTTGCTGAAGTGCCTCGTGGATTTTCTTTTCAGTTTGAACGTCTACAGCGCTTGTGGCGTCATCCAAAATAAGGATGTGGGGATTAATGAGAAGACCCCGTGCCAGCGCAAGACGTTGCCGTTGTCCACCGGAAAGATCGTATCCTCGTTCCCCAATGACGGTATCGTACCCTTTTGGAAGGTTTGTTATAAAAGTGTGGGCGTATGCAGCTTTTGCAGCGTTTTCTACATCACTTATTGGAGCATCGGGATGTCCGAAAGAGATATTGTCTCGTATGGATGCTGCAAAAAGAAATGGTTCTTCGAAGACGACACCGACATGAGCGCGGAGACTTGAGAGAGTGAAATTTTTGATGTCGATACCATCGAATGTAATTTTTCCACTTTGAGGATCGTAATAGCGAGGTAGAAGACGACTTAGTGTTGATTTNCCTGATCCGGTACTTCCAACAAGAGCGATAGTCTCTCCAGCTTTAACGCGAAGCGAAAGATCTTTTAGGATGAGATCGGCATTGTTATAGGCAAAGTTTATATTTTCTATTTCGATTGTTTCGACCGGGTTGTCGAGGCGAACGGAGTCAATGCTGTCCGTGAGCGATGGTTTGGTATCGAATACTTCGAAAATGCGATTTGCTGAGGCTTTTGCACGTTGGCCCATCATTAAGAGGAAGCCAAGAAAACGAAATGGCATTGCTAGCAGAACTACATAAGCGCTAAAAGTTACAATAGTGCCGACTTGTAGTTGGCCATCGATGACTTTCTCTCCTCCTACGTAGAGAACGGCAACTGTCCCGAAACGAGGAAGGGCTTCAATAAGAGGATTGAGACGTGCTCGAGTGTCACCGATGAAAACGTTTATCCACTTGAGGCGTTCCGCATTTTTGAGGAGTTCTTTAATCTGCTGTTTCTCTGCAGTAAAGGTACGGATAACACGGGCCCCAGATATGTTTTCTTCTACGAGAGTGGCGATATCTGCGAGGCGTTCTTGTGCAATCCAAGAAACTGGAAAAATTTTGTTTCGTAGACGAACGCCAAAATAATAGACGGCAGGAAGCGGAGCAAGGGAAATGAGCGTAAGCTGCCAGTCGATAATAAGCATGAGTATGATTGCACTTACAAAAGTAAAAATTTGTAGAGTCATGATTGGAGCAAAAGAAAGGAACATCTGAATAGACCGGATGTCGGAATTTGCTCTTGATATAAGCTGGCCTGATTGCACAGTGTCATAAAAGGCATAAGGCTGGTGTAAAAAGTGGTTATAGAGCATCGTACGGAGGTGGAATTCCATACGGAATCCAACTTTTTGCAAGCCTCCTCGCCCTATGTAACTACCGATGCCACGTAATAATCCCAAAACGAGCAGTCCAATAGCGTAAGGGGCGACATCCTGATCTTGCTCTACCGCATCGATAGCATCTCCCAACACTTTCGGAATGGCCACAAGGGCTGCCATTCCGACGAGAGAAGCGGTGAGACTGATGATGATGCGCGTTTTGAACAAAAGCAAGATTGGGTGGAGGCGAGCAATCCATCCGAGATTTTTATCAGGGCGGATAGATGCTTCGGGAGTCGGATAGGAAGAGCTTGTTACGATCGGCTCATAACTATCGTTGAGGGATTCATTATCAGCAGGGGCTTCTGAGGAAGCTGGAGAATGCTCTTTGCCGACGCGGTCGCCGGGTAGCCTGCTGGTGTTTGCGGAGGACAAGAGAAGTGCGCCTCTCAGATCTTCTCGAATCGATGGTACTCGACACCTGACCATAGTGGACAATGACTGCTGTCATTCCGATGTGAGAAGCTCACGATAAGGTTGTTGATGAGTTTCTGAGGACAAACTTCCTGCAATAGGCATATTTCTGGGTTTTCATGGCGGTAGAGGTTTTTGGAGGCGGCGTTGGTTGCGCGGATGTTGTCCTCGTATGGTGGGGACGAACGCAGCACGGTGGGGACAAACACGGCCCAATATCGGACTATTCTGACAAAAGTGCTGTGAGAAAAGCGGGCTGATTTGTCGGGAATAGGGCGTTTTGAGGAGAAAAAGCTAGGACAGGGACGTAGCATGATAAGTGCGTCGTGAGAACACAGGAGGAAAGATGCGGATTGCTACGTCTTTGAGTTACGCGGGAGGGTTTCATAAATCTGTTGAAGAAGTGGTCGTTCTTGAACAGGCAGGGCTCGACATGGTCTTCGTTGCTGAGGCGTATGGCTTTGACGCTGTCAGTCTTATGGGATACCTCGCGGCGAAAACGAAACAAGTCTCTATAGCGTCTGGGATCATACCTTTTTACAGTCGGACACCCTCTCTTCTTGCAATGACAGCAGCGGGAGTGGATGCTCTTTCTCAGGGGCGTTGTGTTCTTGGGTTGGGAGCTTCCGGCCCTCAAGTTATCGAAGGATTCCACGGAATTCCTTATGATGCTCCTGTCGCACGTACGCGTGAAGTTATTGAAATTTGCCGAAAAGTATGGGAACGGAAACCTCTAGAATACCGGGGTAAGTACTACTCTATTCCTCTTCCTCAAGGTGAAGGAACGGGATTGGGAAAGTCTCTGAAGCTTATTACGCGTCCGTTGCGAGCTGATATTCCGATTTTTGTGGCAGCACTTGGTGATCGAAATGTTGCGATGACAGCCGAACTTGCAGATGGATGGATGCCTGCTTTCTATATTCCTGAGAAGGCGAAGTCTGTGTGGGGCAAGTCGCTGGAAAGAGGGGAAGAAGTTCGCGATCCTATGCTTACTCCGCTCGAGATTGTGGCTGGAGGGGCAATTGCTATTGGGGAAAATCTTGAAGAACTACGTAATATCGCTCGACCTATGCTAGCTTTGTATATCGGTGGGATGGGCGCGAGGGATCAGAATTTCTACAATGCTCTTGTGCGACGTTATGGATTTGAAGAAGCTGCTCGGGATATTCAAGATCTGTACCTGGATGGTCGCAAGGAAGAAGCCGCAGCTAGAGTTCCAGATTCTCTTTTGGAAGCACTTTCTATTATTGGTCCGCTTTCCTATGTGAAAGAACGCCTATCTGCTTTTAAAGAATCGGGTGTAACTATTCTTAATGTTTCCCTACTCGGGCGAACTGCGCAAGACCGTGTTCGTTTGCTTGAGTCCCTCCGTGTGCTGATTGAGGATCTCTGATTTTGAGCAGTTGGCTGATGGGTTTGAGGTATTTTTTCCCAGCTTGTTTTGCTTGTCAGTGCAGAATTCTTATATGCCATGGTGCGTCACGGTATGTAGAAAGGGGATTGGAAGGATCGTTTGAGAGGTTTCGCCAGCAGGGCATGCAGTATTGTAGTGGATTATGCGCGAAAGTGTGAGACCTGTTGGGGGAGAGGATTCTACGTTTATGTTTTTATTGTGGTTTTTTCGATAGGAAACGCCTGCTCGCTACTTTGTCTGTGGTGCTTCGCGGATACTCCGTTTCAATTCGGCAAAACTAGGCCATTCTGCCAAAGTTGTGACAGCGTCCCATAGAGGTACGGCATGTTCGTATGAGGGTTTTTTGCTGATGACCGGGCCGAAAAAGGATGCTCCGTTTGGTGGGTGAAAAGTAATAATAGGTGTTCCCAGGTTCTCTCCNGTCCTTTGTAGTGCTTCTTGTGTCTCCATCACTATTTTTTCATCGAGAGTGGAGTCTGTCGCACTCTCTGCATATTCAAGAGGAATTTCTGCTTTTTTGAGCAGAGGGATTGGGTTGATTGGCGTGTCGAAGAAGGNGTCATCGTGCTCAATAGTGTGAATGAGGGTGCCTGCTTCTGTATAGAATCGCCCTATTGCTTCTGCGCCTACTTTTGGTTTGGCTGCTGCTGCGACGCGTAAGAGTTCCATGCCTCGGTTTTGGGCATTGAGGTATTTTTCTGGAGTTTCAGATGCCCTATCAGCGTTCAGTATCTTGAGTGAAATGAACCGCCAGTTAATAGTGAAGTCTTTCTGTTCAGCAACGTCAACGATCCAACGAGAGGTGATCCAGGCNAATGGACAGACTGGGTCGAAAAAAAACTCGATATTGTAATCGGCCATGATCCTGTTTGTTCTTTGTTCGGGGAGAATTCGGAGAGTGATCTTGGTATGGATTTCTTCTCTTTTGACTACTTTTCTCCCCAGAATCATAGTCTCTTGTGGGCTGTTACTTGCCTCATTCCAAACTTTTTTGCAGTTTCAGGATTGGGTTATAGGGGTTATGGAAGCGGAGATGCAACAATGAAAAAGAAAAGTAAAGGTACATGAACGGAAAAGTGGCAGTCTGGCTATTGCTCGTGTCGTTCGCTGCTGTCTTTTATATACGCCTTGCTATTGTGGCTTGGGTTTCTTTTCATCGNGGTGAAAGATGGTCGCTGGTGTGTGCATGGGGCGGTATTACTTGTTTTATTCTTGGGTGGATAACTCGGTCATTTCACTTAAAAGGCTGGGGTGTTCTTTTGCTTTTCTCGTCTTTTTTTCTCCGTCGGTTAGAGACACTGTATGGGGTGAATGAGACAGGGAAATAGTTAGAAAGAACATATATCAAAAGTCTTATTTCTAGTTTTTTCTTCTAGTTATTTTGAAGTAATTGTTTTTATATCTTGCTTTATTGAGCAAGAATGATGGCATCTCCTGCTCTTAATATTTGAGGAGCGATTGTGCCGGTGGGGAGAGATTCGTCCGAACTTAGGAGTACTGTACCTGAGGAGAAAACCTGAGGAAGAGGGAGAGTTGTTGTTCCCATATTCACTGCAATATGAGTATGTTCTTTTCTGAGGGTGCGTGTATATGCGAGGATGTCGGATGAGGAGTCTACTAAGGAAAGATTTCCTGTTTGCAGTGAGTATCGACTCTTCCGGAGCATGAGTAGTTTTCGGTAGGTATGGAAAAGAGATGAAGGGTTGGTGCGCTGAGATTCCACATCTCTGGTTTCTTGTGCATCGCCTTCGGGGAGCCAAGGTGTCCCTGTAGTAAATCCTGTTCCTTCATTTTCTTTCCAAGAATGCCAGCGCATAGGTGTGCGGGCCATGTCTCTTCCCATGCCTGGGACCTGAAATGTGAGAGGGTCTTGAATTTTTGGAGGAGGAATTGGGACGTCGCGCATTCCGATCTCTTCCCCCATATAAAGGATAGGTGTCCCACGTAGGGTCATTGAGATAAAAGCAGCGGCGATAGTTCGTTCTGGATAATCATCGTTAGGGTCATAGCGAGAAGCATGTCGGGAACGATCATGGTTTGAAAGTGCCCATGCTGGCCACCCGTGTGTGGGAAAAATTTTTGCCGAATTTTTCAGGACATCTTTGAAAGCTGTCGCGTCCCATGGGGCATCTGCTAGGTGGAAATCAAATACCAGGTCGAATAATGGAGTGTCCGTCGTTCCGTAGTACAACGCATATTGCTCTTGATTATGGGCGAACACTTCTCCTAGGAGGACTCCTTGGAAATGAGTCGATGTTGATTGCAGCATGGCGAGTGCTTTGGGGATATCTGGATGGTTTTCGTCGTGTAAGTGGATTTGTTCTGTGTATGTAGGAGAGTTGTTCTCTGTGTGCTCTGGGTGGAGGGGATTGTCTTGTAGATCCGGGTCTTTCATGAGGCGGTAGGCAGCATCGATCCGGAATCCTGCGATACCTCTACTGAGCCAGAAATCTAGAACTTTGCACATGTTTGTCTGGACTTCGGGATTTCGCCAGTTTAAGTCCGCTTGTTCGGGCAAATATGAGGACAGATAAAATACCTTATCGGGGGCATTCTCTGCCGGGTTCCATACTGATCCTCCAAATTTGCATGTCCAGTTGTTCGGAGGCCTTCCATCGGGAAGGGGCTGTCGGAAGAAGTACCAGTCTCGTTTTGGTGAGGTGGGGTCTGCGACTGCTTCGCGGAACCAGGGATGCATAATGGAAGTATGATTTGGTACAAAGTCTAAGAGGATCCGGAGGTTTTGGGCTTTTGCCTCATGGATGAGCTTGTCAAATTCTGCAAGGGTTCCATAATCAGGATGGATCGAGAGGTAGTCGCTGACGTCATAGCCCCAGTCTGCATTCGGCGAAGGATGCAATGGCGATAACCAGATCGCGTCGACATTCAGGCTGTCTGGAGTGAAATAGCGTAACTTTGACCGTAGACCTGCGATATCTCCGATTCCATCNCCGTTTCCGTCAGCAAAGGAACGCAAATAGACATGGTAGATTACGGCTTTTTTCCACCAGGGTGTATGAGATAAAAAAGAAGTCACTTTTTAATAGCTTCAATTTCAAGAATATCTTGGGCTGCAAGGCCGTTTGAGTTTTGGAACCTTTTAGGCGTCTGTCAGTTGGATAGAGAGGTGCGAGTCAGAGTCTTTGGGGTTTTCGATGAATTTTGCTTTTGTGACGTTTCCNGCCGCCAAGATATCGCCGATGGCTGTCTTCGCTTTTATGAGTGTGACTGGATTGCCGTGAAGAGTTAAAAGATTAGTTTGGTATTTGATGGAGCGGTTTTGCTCGCTTTTTACGCGCCGAATGTGGGAAAGGATATCTACAGACAGGTCAAAGACATCTCTTTTGGCCCCGGGAGGAAAACACTGTTCTACAGTAGGCCAAGATGCCTTGTGAATTGAGGCTCCTCTGTCGTTTTGGTTCAATATGTCATTGTCCCGCCAGTACCAGCTCCATACTTCGTCTGTAATGAAAGGCAAGAAAGGTGCGAATAGTCGAAGAATTGTGGACATGGCAAGTGACCATGTTGCAATTGCTGATCGGTCTTTTTCGTAAGCTCGTTCTTTGGTCAGTTCGAGCTGGTTGTCTGTGAGATGAGACCAGAACCATGTTTCTGCTGAGTCGAGTGCTGCTGCGGTCTCGTAATTCTGGAAAGAATTACNAGCTTCTGTAATAACTGGTCCCAAAGTAGCGAGGAAGCTCTGATCCAAGGGGTTCGTCACGTCTGCGAGGGAAAGATTAGGGTATCCGGCTTCTTCGATTCGTCCTACGATAAGTTTTCCTGCATTAAAGATTTTTGTAACAAGTTTCCGGCCAATTTTTGGAATGGAGTCGTCCCAAGCTGTGTCTGTGCCGAGGCGTGCTCNCGCTGACCAGTAGCGCATCGAGTCAGAACCATACTGCTCGATGAGTCCCATTGGAGTGACCGCGTTCCCTTTCGATTTTGACATCTTTTTGCGATCAGGGTCGAGCACCCATCCTGAGATGACCACATTTTTCCAAGGGATTGTGTCGTTCAATGCGTGCGCACGGAAAATAGTATAAAACGCCCAGGTGCGAATGAGNTCGTGTGCTTGGGGACGGATATCCATTGGGTATGTGCGGGAAAATTTTGTTTCGTCTGTAGCGAACCCACTCGTGATTTGAGGGGTGAGAGATGATGTTATCCATGTGTCGAAGATGTCAGCATCTCCGCTGAACCCGTTTGGCTGGTCCCGTTCGGACTCGTGAAATCCAGATGGCCGGTCGGTCATGGGATCGATAGGCAATTGGTCGGGGGAAGGGAGAAGNGGCTCGTCGTATATTGGCTCACCGTTGGCGTCGAGCTTATGCCAGACCGGGATCGGGACGCCGAAGTAACGCTGTCGACTGACGCACCAGTCGTATTTCAGTCCTTTCACCCAGTGCTCGTAACGCTGACGCATATATTCGGGGTGCCAGTCGATCTTGCGTCCTTGCTCGATCATGGCGGTTTTTTTGTCCAAAAGACGGACAAACCACTGTCTGGTGGGGATCATTTCCAGCGGTTGTTTGCCTTTTTCGTAGAAACGAACTTGCTGGGTAATAGGGATAGGGTCGCCTTCGAGAGGTGCATTATCAGTGCCGTCCACGGCATTTACTGGGTCGGCCAAGACCTCTGCCATTAGGGCTTTGGCCTGTTTTGGAGTTTTACCTACGATCTGGGCGTAAGCGTGTTTTGCTTTTTCTGGNTTGATGGAAGGCCAATCTGTGCTTCCCCAGTCCACTGGGAGCATTCGGCCTTCCTGGCCGATCATGACACGTGTGTGTAGCTGCAGATCTTTTTGCCATTCCACATCGGCCACATCTCCGTAAGTGCAGACCATTACGGCCCCAGTGCCNTTGTCGGGGTCAGCGAGTTCGTGTGCATGGATGGGGACCATTGCGCCGAAGGCCGGTGTAATAGCTTTGGTTCCGAGGATGTGGCTGTAACGTTTGTCGTCGGGATGCACGACCACTCCTACGCAAGCGGCCAAAAGTTCGGGCCGAGTGGTCATGATGGGTAGGGTTCCGCCTTTTTCGAGACCAAAGCGAAGGTGGAACTGCATTCCCTGGATTTCTCTGTCTTCCACTTCTGCTTGGGCGACTGCGCAACGAAAGTCGAGATCCCACATGCTGGGAGCGTATGAGGAATAGACTTCCCCTTTGTGCATGAGGTCAAGAAATCCTATTTGGGAGATACGACGGCAATAATTATCTATTGTGGTATATGTTTGTTCCCAATCTACCGAGAGGCCGAGCCGGATCCATAATTCTTTGAATACTTTTTCGTCTTCGCTGGTGACTTGTCCACAGAGTTCGATGAAATTGCGTCTGCTCACTGAGGAAGGTCGTTTTGCCTTTGGGTCAGGAACGAATGCAGGATCGTAGGATAAGCTGGGATCGCAGCGGATGTTCAGCANATTCTGCACGCGGCGTTCGGTCGCTAGCCCATTATCATCCCAGCCCATTGGGTAAAAGATGTTTTTGCCTTGCATGCGCTGGAAACGAGCTGACAAGTCGGTATGAGTGTATGAAAACACGTGGCCGATATGGAGGGACCCCGACACTGTGGGTGGAGGAGTGTCGATGGAGAAGGTCTCTTCGCGTGAACGCGTGGGATCGTATTGGTATACGCATTCTTCTGCCCATTGCGCCATGAACTTTCGTTCGATCTCCGCGCTGTTCAATTTTTTGGGGAGGTCCCGCTTGATACCCATCGGGTGGATCTGACTCCTGCATTTACGCGTGGTCTAGTGGATACTGCTCCGATAGCACGATAATGACCTTGGTAAGACAAGGTGACGGGAGATGCATCCAATTAGATCTGCGGATTTCTGGTCCTACAAGAGTAGTGGCGTGCTTTCGGGAGCGAGGAGGGATATTCTGCTCTCTTTTCTGCAACAGAGTTTTAAATGGAGTTCTGTGCAGGTCATTTGTTTGATGCGCGAAGGTGGGAAACTTCCTATGTTGGGGGCTGATGGGGCTAGGCGCGATTCCGGTCAATGGTGCATGATGAGAATGATTCTGGAAGGTGTGACCACGGAGTGATAGCGGGAGAAAGAGATCGTCTGTCACTTGTTTTTATCCTGAGAGTGCTGGAGAAGCTTCCGTAGAATACGAAGATAATCACACACCTTTTGCGTGATTCGCCATCAAAGGCGGTAGATATGAGTTGTTCTTGTTCTTGTTCTTGTTTATGGACTATGGCGTTCCCTGTAATAGGATTTCCAATTTCGAAGCGGAATACGTGTGAATAGACTTATCCAGATTGGAGTGCATGGATGAGCCGGTTACGTACAAAAGGTCATGCGCCCATATTTTCAGGTTCTTCTTGTATCTAAATGATCTGTCCTGATTGAGGGTAACGGTAAATAATGTGATGCAACTGATGGGTCGGGAAAGGACAGAGTTGTTCGCAGCGTATGATTGCGAGGTCTTCTCTGTTGTGCTTTTGCCTGTGTTGATTGAGGTTGTAGAATATTTTTCCGGCACAGATCAAGACGTGAGAAATTTTTGATACATCTTTGACGGTGTCATCATTAAGTACTTCATTAAAGGATATTCCTGGCGCGAACTCTTTTGCTATTGATGTCGCAGTACGAAGACGTAGAAAAGATTTTGGCGTGAGATAAACAAGAGATTTGCGAATTTCTCTGTGCATTTATTGACGGAGAAGATAAAAAAATTGGGCTGGTTTTGTGGGTACAGCCACCTGCAAGTTGTCTTCTGGGCACAGGAGGAGAAAACGTTCTCGACGAGAGAAGGAATGCTCAGGACCTTGTCCTTCATATCCGTGTGGAAGAAGAACGAGTCCGCTGGTTTGATGCCGCTTGTCCTCCGCTGCGACGATGAAATGATCTAAAACGTTTTGGGCTCCATTGGCGAAATCGCCGAATTGAGCTTCCCAAAGAACGAGCGAATTTGAGCGAACAACAGAATAGCCATATTCGAATCCAAGAGCAGTGTATTCAGAGAGCAAACTGTCGTTGACAATGAAGTTTGCTTGGTAAGGGTTGAGGTGCTTTAGCGGGGCAAAACGTTTTTCAGTTACTTGATCCATGAGAACTGCGTGTCGTTGACTAAATGTTCCTCGAGAGGAATCTTGTCCTGACAAGCGCACTGGAGTTTTTTCGAGAACGAGTGATCCGAACGCGAGTGCTTNGGCAGTTGCTCAATCAACTCGGTTTTCAACCATTTGGGAGCGGCGATCATTTAGCTATTTGGCGAGTTTTGGGTGAGGAGCGAAATTCTCTGGCAGAGAAGTGAGGCTATTGAGAATATTCTCGCTCAACTGAGGTGAGATCCCTGTGTCTACATGAGGAAGAACGCCGGCAGGTGTGGGGATGTTGCGCAATAAATTCTTGGATAGTTGTTCGTTCGTGTGTTTTCGCAAAGGCTGTTTCGAGGATCCGGTGGAATTCTTCGAGTGACCGTTCGGCTTCTTCGAGTGAAATATCCCCTCTGTTCACGAGGACTTCTATGTATCGCTTGGGTGTGTTTCGTCGAGCTTCTATTTCGGCGTACATGTGGGGTTGGGCGAAGGCTGGTTCGTCAGTTTCATTATGACCATGTCGACGAAAACGAATAAGACCGATAACAATATCTTTTTTGAAGCATTTGCGGTATTAAAAAGCTAAGCGAGCAATTCTGACGCATGCTTCAGGGTCATTTCCATTAACATGGAAGATTGGAGTTTGCACCACCTCGGTGCATGTCTTGTGAATGACGAACCAGTTCTGTTCGCANCCCCAATACTCCGAAAATTTCGTCGTAAAATTCCTCTTCCCCTTGGAGGAGAGCCTCGATTTTTTTGAGGANTTCTCTGCTTTCCGTGCCTTGGATAATCCGGTGGTCGTAGGTGCTGGTGAGCGTTAAAATTTTGCTTACACCCATGTCAGCCAGCATTTGTGGATCAGTTTCGGTGAAACCAGGAGAGTACGTGATTGCTCCCACGCCTACGATAACGCCTTGTCCTGGCATAAGACGTGGGACACTATATGCTGTGCTGATTGTTCCTGGGTTTGTAAGTGTCATTGTGGTCCCAATGAGATCATCAGGGTCGATTTTTTTGTTGTGTTACCCTATGGATGAGTTCTTCATAAGAGGTGAGATAGGTAACGGAGTCTTGTTTGGAGGCGTTTTTGATTGATGGGACAAGTAGCGAGCGAGTCCTATTTTTTCTTTTCACATCAAGAGCAAGACCAAGGTTGACAGTATCGTGGCGGATGACTGCAGACTTGCCATCGACTTCGGTATAGGCAGTGTTCATTACTGGTAGAATTGTTGCGGCTCGTACGATTGCCCATCCGATAAGGTGAGTGAAACCCGCCTTTCCTGATCTGCGTGTACGAAGGTGCTGGTTCAAGAGGAAACGATTCCCTTCGAGTAACTTTGCGGAGATGACGCGTGCTGATGTCGCTGTAGGGATTGTGAGACTAATTTCCATGTTTGCGACGATTCGAGCACTCGCTCCGCGTAGGATATCGGGGCTTGACGTCGTCTTTTTCTCGGAGGAAACAACTGTTTTCGCGGGCGAAACTAGACTACTTTTTACCGGAACCTCCTTTATTTTGTTTGTCTTTTCGGTTTTTGGCTTGCTTTCTTTGTCTGATTGAAGAACACGAGATTTTTCTATAGTGTCTGTTGCGGACGAGGCTGCTGTTTGGGGACTTTCGTTCGTGAAACCGGGGCGGTAATCGCTGAGAAATTCTCGCCAGCTTTCAGGAACATTTTCTGGTGATATCTGGTAAGTCCGGTACATTTCATTGGGGAATCACTTGTTTTGTCCGAGTGGAAATGTTGTAGTGAGGGAAGTGGCTTTTGAGGCTTTTTCAAAGGCTTCCTCTGGGGTTTTCTCGGATATAATTTCTGGCATCAGGTTCTCTGTTATGTCATGAGGGGGGATATGTCTGATCCTATTCTGATTCGCGCGTCCTTTTGTGACGAGGACCCGTCCTTTGTGCAACGATGAGATGTTGCCTCTCTTGGAGAGAAGAGAGGCAGTTAACGAAGGCTCAAATGGACAGTGCGAAGAGGCGCCACCTGGATCTTGGCCTGTGGAGTTTTGTCATTGTTGGGATTGTTTTATGTGGGAAAGTGTCTTTAGGCAGTTGGAGAGTGGGGAGAAGATAGGTAGCTTATCTGGTTGTCTTAGATTCATCGCACTTGAGATCCATAATGACAGGGGCATGGTCCGAGGCAGTGTGGCCCTCCTTTTTTTTACGGTAATCTCGGTCAATTCCTACTGAAGTTACGCGTTCTGCAATTTTTGGCGAACCCAAAATAAAATCGATGCGTAATCCTTGCTTTTTGTGGAAGGCACCGCCCCGGTAATCCCACCAAGAGAATTCTTCGGCTTCCGGGTTTTGTTCGCGGTAAAGATCGAGGAGTCCCCAATCAAGGAAATGTTGGAAACGCTGGCGCTCTTTTTGAGTGTGAAAGAGGCTTCCCTCAAATTTTTCTTTTCCCCAGGAGTCAATTGGAGCGGGGACGATATTGAAATCTCCGCAGAGTACTGTGTTGTTTTCTATGGAATGNGATGTTGTCATATGGGCATGAAGCTCATCTAACCAGACCAGTTTTCGTTGGAAATCTTCGTGGTCAAGGTTTTTTCCATTTGGGCAATACACCGTGGTGAATGACAAGTCGCCAATTTCAGCGGTAAGAAGACGTGCACCGAAATCTTCTTGGCCAGGAAGTCCTTTTTGGGAGATCTTTCCTTCTTTCCGTGTGAGAATTGCTACCCCATTCCAGCTTTTTTGCCCGTGGGTGAAAACTGTATATCCCTCTGCCGCGAATTCTGCATGAGGGAAATACTCATCTGGTGTTTTGAGTTCCTGGAGTCCGATGATGTCAGGCGAACGCGTTCGAAGCCAGTGCAAAATAAAGTCGAGTCGGGCTCTAATTCCGTTGATATTCCAAGTAGCGATGCGCATTTTTACTCTCCGANATTTGTGACCAAGCCATTTTTTTTCTGTTTGTTGGTAGGAGCGTTGGTGAGAATATCCCCCGAGAAAAGGTTGTTTGGAAAATATTCCAATTTGGTGGNGAAGACGTAGGGATTATTGCAGTAAGGGATTTTATTCTGTTGTATGTATCCGGAAGGATGAGACGAAGACTAGANCTTCGNTGAAGGTTGTGCCTTTTTTGCTTTTTGCCTGATGTAACGATCTCCTTGTTGCAAAATTTACTCATGGGTGCAGTTTTGGTGGTTGGTTGCGGGTGGTGCACCCATCGGGTTGCGGGGTCGGTTGTCGGGTTGCGGGGTTCTTTGTGTTGGTTCGGTCTGGGTGCAGTTTTGGTGGTTGGTTGCGGGTGGTGCACCCATCGGGTCGTGGGGTTGCGGGGTCGGGTCAGGCCGGGTTTGGGGGTACCGGAGTAACCGGAGAACCGGGAGAACCGGGAGAACCGGGAGGAGGTTAGATCGGGACGGAGGGGAGTCTGGTTTCGGTATGGCGTTGAGTGAGGTGGTAGGCGAATTTTAAGGCGATATTGCCGATGATGAGGGCGGCAGCCATGACCAGCCATACATTTTGGGGTGGGGATTCCAGCGCGTAAAAGTTCGCAAGGATGGGGATGACGAGTGTTGCCCCTAGGCATGCGATCATGCTTGTGAGAAGAAATATTCGGACGAGATTGAGTGGCTGGCTGATAATTCTGAGGACGGAAAATCCCATGCAGGTGAGGGTGATGGTTGCTGCGGTGCGTGCTTGGATGAGGGGGACGGTCTCGTGTGCTTCCGAGTAAAAATAGACTACTAAAGTAACGAGTGCTGCGATGATGCCTGCGGGGATTGTGACAGGCAAGATACGTTGTGTGAAGTTTGGTTGTACGCGTCGATTATTTGGGGCGAATGACAAGACAAAGGCTGGGATTCCTACCGAGAGGCTGCCCACGATGGTGAGGTGTCGGGGGAGAAAAGGGAAGGGGGTCATCATGGCGCTGACAATGAGTGTGAGCACTATAGAGTAAATGGTTTTTGTGATGAAAAGTGTGGCGACTCGTTCCACATTTGCGATAACGCGCCGTCCTTCAGCTACGACATAAGGAAGTGTTTCAAAGCGATTGTCCAAGAGAATCAGCTGAGATACAGCTTTTGCGGCATTTGCTCCATTGCCCATAGCGATGCCGAGATCGGCTTCTTTGAGTGCGAGGATGTCGTTGACGCCATCTCCTATCATGGCAACGGTGTGTNCATGCTTTTGTAGTCCGCGTATCATGATCTGTTTTTCGCGCGGTGTGACTCGGCCAAAAATCACGTGTTCGTTCGCTAAGGTGGCGAGTTTTTGGGGAGTGTCTTGGTATTGTTGCGCGTCTATTTCTGTTTTGCCTTGTGCCGTGTCGAGACCCGGTGTGCCGACTTGTTGGGCAATGGCGGCAACGGTGTGGGGGTTATCTCCGGAGATAACCTTGATAGTGACGTCTTGTGTACCGAAATATTCGAGTGTCTTTTTTGCGTCTTTGCGGAGGCGTTCGCTCAACAGGATAAACGCTTGTGGTAGAAGTTTTTCGGGGAGTTTTCCAGGTTCGAGTTGGTTTTGTGACAGAGCGAGAAGGAGTACGCGTTTTCCTGTATTCGCTAGATCTTGCGCGGCATGCGCTAGTTCTCTCGTAGTGTGTTCGTGAGAAAGGCGCCCGACGATCTCAGGTGCTCCTAGGACCCATGTTTCCCCATTCGCAAAAGAAATGCCGTTCCACTTTCGTGTCGAAGAGAAGGGCGAGATGACCTGGGGTTTCCAATCTCCTCCTTCGGGGGTAACGAATGTGTTGGCAATCGCCTTCATGCTGGCGTTGGGGCTGGGGTCGGCTGCCGCGAGTGCNCCCAGGGCANGATGCACTTGTTTGTCCCGAGTCGGTATGTCGAGATATCGATTGGTAGAGGAGTGCTTGGTGCCAGAGGCTGTGCCGGGGTTCGATCCGGAAGACGCGTAAGTAGCACAAAAGCTGGGAGAAGGTAACGTTTCTTGGGATTCTATTTGCCATGCCGGTCTTTCTTCCTTCGTCGTAGAAGGAAGAAAGACGAGGTCATCAAAGATGATGCCCCCCTGCGTAAGGGTGCCTGTTTTGTCGAGACAAAGCGTGTCCGTGCGGGCCAGTGCCTCGACAGCGGAAAGTTCCCGGACGAGAGTTTTCCGATTGCCGAGTCGGATAACTGCGATGGCGAGAGTCATGCTGGTGAGAAGAACCAGTCCTTCTGGCACCATTGCCACAATTCCGGCGATTGTGCCTGCTGCTGCGTCTTCCAATGTGTCGTAAGTGCGGGTTTGGCTGATAATGAGAAGTGCAGCACAAGGAAAAATCGCGTAGGTCACATATCGCAGAATCTGATCGATGCCTGTCCGTAGNTCAGATTGGGTCTGCTGGTACTGCCGTGCTTCTTCTGTGAGCCGGTTGGCGTAAGAATCTGCCCCTACTCGCGTGGCCTGTATGTATGCACTGCCGGAAACGACAAAAGCACCGGAGAGGACTTCGGTGCCGATCTTTTTTGTTTGAGGATCAGATTCTCCGGTTAAGAGAGCATCGTCTGTCTCAACTCCTTCAGATGCAAGAACAATGCCATCAACGGGAAACTGATCGCCTGCGCGAACATAGATAATGTCGTCNAGGACAATTTCTTCTATAGGAATTTCGACAAGGGCAGATGAGCGGAGGACCTGGGCTTTTGGCATGACCAGCATTGTGAGACGGTCGAGTGTGTGTTTTGCTCGGAGTTCTTGCACGATGCCGATCAGGGCGTTTGCGACGAGCACGATGCCGAAGACGGCGTCTTGCAGTGGGTTGAGGATGAGCGTAATGACGAGAAGCGTGCCGAGAATCGCGTTAAAGCGCGTGAAAATATTGGTGTGAACGATCTGGCGAACGGTCTGACTTGGACGGTGGTCTGTCGTATTTCTTTTGCCATGAAGGTTCCGCTCTCGAACTTCTGCGAGTGAGAGACCCTTGAGCGTGGAATGCGAAGGGGCTGGTCCAGATGGAAAAGTACTAGACATTGTTGATCTCTCGGAGCAGGGTTTCGGGAGAAAAACAAAAAAGAGCGGGTGTCTGAATAGATGGAGAGACCCGGCGGTGTTGTACACGTGGTTTTGTTATTGGGGGTGGGGTGTCCATGTGAGCGTGGATACCGGCTTTCGCGCAGGTCTCAGTGTGGATGAGTATGGTGCTGGGCATATCTTTTGACTTGA
>JGI24724J26744_10000550_pt1 | contig 27276 bp, 26 predicted proteins | sample Cruoilmetagenom7_FD_26744 | JGI IMG/M metagenome (IMG submission 26744) | reverse complement strand
TTCTCGAAACGAATCAGGTGGAAAATTGTTAAACTGTCACCTTTTGTCACCTTTTGTCACTAAATTTACCCGATTTTGTGTTTTATGGGGAAATAAGACGTACCTGATCTTGGCGGGAGGATTCTAACCAAGAACCTCTGGGGTAGAAGTACAATGCGCTGTTTTGTTACGCTGCGAGGGCATGATTAAGAGGTTGAGCCTTGAAAAGGCTATTTTATTACTGAATGTCTATGTGATAGTTGATCAGTTTGCATTCGCTTGAATTGGACGAATGCCTTTATATACTTGATATCCGCCAATAGTAACCAGGATCGTTCGTGCAGGTTTATTTACCATCTCTGATAATTGCTGTGGAGTTAAAGGTTCATTTCCATTTGCAAGAAAAATCCGGAAAATCCGCCCTATCAGCGGTAAATTATCAGGTATGAAGTCTTCCATCTTGGCGCAGTGATTCATCAGAGTATGTAAAAATCCATCAACAGGGTGAATTTCAGCAGTTTCTGGATCAACCGCGTCAATTTTCAAGGAATCACTCTTATCCGAAAAAAAACTTTGATGTTTTTCGCACAGGAAACCTAATAGGAAAATGCGCCAATTTGAATCTGTTACCTGCCACCAATCAAAATCTATATGGAATGGTGTATTAATTGTTGGTTTTACCAGGCTGAATTTCTTTTTATCATCAGGCATATTCTTATTTACCCTTCTCTTCAAACCTGAAATAAAGATCTCCAAGGTATTCAACTGATGGCGCATGCAGGAGATGGTGAACAATCATGCTTGGTGGAGAGCGGCGCACGACATTCACGGATGCGTATAATTCTTGTGCGTGCACCTGACCCTGAGGATTAAGTTTAGATAGTTCCCTCATGATTCGAAGGATGGTTTTTTCAATTGGTTCCTTTTGATATGTTTTTTTATCCCATAATTCATCAAGAGCATCGGGGTCTGGAACAACAACAGCCATACGCTCATTAAAATTCGCCGATATTGAATGCTTCAGCATCGCAAATACGACGGCCTTGTCACTGCCGATTAATACTGTCTTTATCCATTCTTTATTCTGCCTGCTTTTTTCAAAGTGAACATTAATTTCTCCCGGGATTTTCCCTTTTTCCACAATTACCAGGCTTCCAGGCATTAGGTTATTCTTTTGGTACCATTCTTTTAAGCCATACACATACTTTTGTTGGCGTACCACCCAGCCAGGAAATTGTTCATTCTCGCTTTCATCTATGAACGTGAATTTTACTCTTGGTGCTTCATATGCGGTTGGAAACATCTTTTTGAGTGTGCTTGATAATGGAAGTGTACCTGAACGCCAATGCGGATAGGATAAGCTGATGATTACGCGGTTGTTTTCATCTCCATGCGAATCCCATGTTTCTAGCTCATCATAAATATTACTTTCAAACAATTCCAAGTACTCAGTAAGGGGATTAGGATCAATATTATTTTCGCCATATTTCAAATACATCGGTACTTTCTTAACACTATCTGGCTCCATCTCATTTAGAAACCATAACGTTTCTCCCGCGGGCCCTACTTCATCGAATCGTTTATCTTCTTGAAGGGCGAGATTAAACGAAAATTCAAGCAGTTTCGTATCCGCATTTGCNTTTAGTTCTACCCGATCCATTAATGAAATGGTTTCAATCGGTCCGCCATCTGCTTCCTCTAATATGGCTTCAGCGAGATTTAGGTGTCCAACATGAACGTCAATGAGAAGTGAACGCGGGAACCAGCTCCCAGCAATATTCACAAGGTCCTCATTACTGGTTAAAGAAGTTTTGAGACAATCAGAAAGATACTGCTTGTGGTGATCATAAACAGAATCGGGGGCATAATTAGGATCATCTTCGGGAATATCAAGAATGTGATTAAGTGGATGGTCCTGNATATTACTGGCGAAAGCCTTTGATTCTCCCGACTCGAATTTTACTTGGATAACCTTAAGATTTTCATAATCTGGATTAAAGCCCTCCCGAATATCTTGAATTTCGCCAATTTTCATATCAAGGGAAGGAAATAAGAGCTTATCCCCATTGTTATATTCATCTCTTGGTAAATAAATACTTTTTTTACCGGGTAATTGTTTTTTTGAATTGTCTTTTTCCTGACCGATACGAAAGTTGATAAGTGATTTTAGTAATACTTCAGTTGATAAGGGAATTTCTTTTTCGAGGAGTATATGATAAATAAATTCAATATCTTCCTCGTTGACGGAAAGATTTACCCAGTATTCTTCTTTTAATTTGTTTAATGCAAACATTTCCTGCTTATACTAGTCCTTTCAAAACACAATAATTATAATTTATCTACGGATATTGAATATCAACCCAATCAAAAGGATCTACTTGATTTCCGTTTACCCAAATATCCCAATGTAAATGCGGGCCAGTAACCCGTCCAGTGTTTCCAATAATTCCGATCAGTTGGCCAGTTTCAACAGTTTGTCCTACTTCTACTAAGATTTCTATTTGATGCCCGTATCCTGATACAACTCCCTGACCATGGTCAATAAAAGTGGTAAGACCTCTGATATCCATTGGGCCAGCGTATATGATTGTGCCGGGTGCAGGCGCATAAATATTCAGGCTATTTAATACAACCTGAAAATCCAAACCGCCGTGAAATCCGAAATATTGTCCATTATTATATGACCGCCGGTTACCAAAATATGATGAAAATGCAATTGTCGAATCAGTCAAAGATCCTTCAACCGGGAACCGGAATACATCGATCCACAACTTTTCACTTGAAACAGGTTCTAACAGGTTTTTAATTTTTTGCGACTCTTCAATATTCAAATTCTCATCAATTAGCGTAGATTCTACTGTAAGTGTTTCGTTAACATACCCACCTGAAGAAAGTAAGATCATTTGATCTATTTGAAAAGAGTCCCCATTCTCAAATTTACCATTTATTAATAGCGGAACAAGACCTGGTTCTTCTAGAGCGTGGATGCCATCTAGTGCGTAATACATTTGACCGGACGAATCTGGGAAAAAATGCAGTTCTTTTCTATTCATTGTTCCAGTTAGATTTACTGGCGAGACGGGATATACTTTTATAACGGCAGTATGTCCTTGAACAACGGGAAGCGGGGATAATTCTATCTTCTGAATATATGGCGAAAATGGGGAAGCGAAGTTGCTGGATCCTTCTGAAAAATAATAAAATGTTTCGCCAGGCAAATTAGCATTGGAAATACTGTTATTATATTTTTCAAGATACCAGCGATTTAACCCATTCGTGACTGCAGTACTAAAAATTGAAGTGTCTTCACCAATAACAAGAGAATTATTGGAATGGAGATTGTTTACATCGGTATCTGGAAGGACAAGATTAGTACCAATAAAAATCTCTGAGGGGCTTGTGATCTTATTTATTTTTAAGAAATTTTCAAGAGATATTCTGTTTTTTCTTAATATTACATCTAATGTTTCGCCAACTTGAACAGGAGAAGTAATTAATATACCAGATACTCCCTGCAATCCAGGAATAATCAACTCTGTTCCCGCTGATATAAGATTTGAATCGATTATGCCATTTATTGAGATTATTTCTTGGACGCTGATATTAAATTTTTCAGCTATTTCGGTTAGATTCTCGCCTGGTTGAACGATATATACAGGATTCCCTGTGCTTTCCTGCGCGAAGATGATGGTTGAATTCTGAATTATTAATATTAAAGCTATAATTACGCTAATTAATTTCTTTGGCATACTAAAAATATTTCACTTTGAGGATGATTCATTTAACCTGGTAAGTTTACCATAATGAGAAAATATGAAAATTACAACATGGAATGTAAATGGTATTAGGGCAGCAACTAATAAAGGAATATTCAACTGGATCAAGGATAATAATGCTGACGTTGTCTGCTTTCAAGAGATAAAAGCCAAAAATGACCAAATTGATCTAAATCCAATTCATGATGCTGGATATAAATGCATTTGTAATCCTGCGGATCGCCCTGGTTACAGTGGGGTAGCGAATCTGTATTTAGATGAACCAGATAAAAAAAGATTAGGGTTTAACAACGCCAAATTTGATATTGAAGGCAGAGTAATTCATTTCTCATATCCTGAATTTGAACTTTTTAATATTTATTTCCCAAATGGCGGNCGCGAATTAGCCCGAGTTCCATACAAATTGGAATTTTATGAACATTTATTGAANCTATGTAACGGGTTAATAAAGGCGGGTAGAGAAATAGTTATTACTGGAGATTTCAATACAGCTCATAATGAGATTGACCTAAAAAATCATAAAGCAAATAAAAATAATACCGGGTTTCTCACAGAAGAACGAGATTGGATAGATAGGTATCTTGACCATGGTTTTTATGATGCATTTCGTGTACTTTACCCGAAAGAAGAACAATATACGTGGTGGACATATCGATTTGGTGCAAGANCAAAAAATGTTGGTTGGCGTTTAGATTATTTCTTGGTTACAGAAAAAATTCTGAAATTAACAAAAAATGTNATTATCCATAATGAAGTTATGGGATCTGACCATTGCCCGGTATCAATAATTTTGGAAATATAAAATTAATAAATGGAGTGATTTTGAAAAAGAAAATAATTATTGTTGATGATCATGAGGTTGTCAGGTTAGGCTTAAAAAGCCTGCTTGATCAATATCCTCAATATGAAGTGGTATCTGAGGCGAGTAGCGCGAATGAGGTNATTCAACAGGTGGATGATTTAGACCCAGACATCATTTTAATGGATATCCGTTTGCCTGGAAAATCGGGAATTGAAGCTTGTGAGGAAATCAAACAGAAAAAGCCGGACATTAAGATCATAATGCTTACTTCCTATGCGGAAGATGAGATGCTGTTTTCAGCAATAAAATCCGGCGCATCCGGTTATGTTTTAAAGCAAATTAACTCTGAGGGATTAATCCAATCGCTTGAAGCTGTTGCTCGTGGGGATGCCTCCCTGGATCCTGCTGTTACACAGAGAGTATTTCAAGAGGTTCGCCGCGCAGTTAAGGAAGAAGAGGCTGCATCATTCTCCAGCCTTAGCCAGCAAGAAAAGATGGTATTAAAGTTGGTCTCCGANGGAAATACAAATAAAAAAATTGCCCATTCTCTATTCTTAGGAGAAGGAACTGTCAGAAATTATGTAAGCAGTATCCTTTCTAAATTAGATGTTAGTAACCGCGCTGAAGCCGCAGCATATGCAGTTGAGCATAATTTAAAGAATTATTTATAAATAAAGTTAATATGTAAAAGTAGTTTTGGNAGGAATATTATTATTCCAATTAATATTGCGAAAACCGCGGTAATTAATACNCCTGCAGCGCTGACGTCCTTAGCCTTTTTTGCTTGCTTGCTGTATTCGGTACTAAATAGATCCACTGTAAATTCTAGAGCTGTATTAAACATTTCGGTAATTACAACTACTAGTATTGTTATTAATAAGATCAGCCATTCTACAATTGAAACTTCAAGGAATACGCCAAAAATTATTACAAAAATACNGATAAAAATATGCACTCGGAGGTTTTTTTGGCTTTTATAGGCTGTCTTAATACCAATTAAGGCATTACGAAAAGAAAATTTAAATNTGTCNATATCATTNAAATTCATTAATTGTAAATATCCTCAAGAATTCTNTCCTGTTTATCAAACATGGTTTTCGCATCCGATTCAANCGAATGATCATAATTAAGCAAATGCAATAATCCATGGACAACAAGTGTGAGTATTTCTAATTCAATAGAGTGATTATTAACTTCTGCTTGATAATTAGCTTTCTCCAATGAGATAACAATATCTCCCAAGTAAATATTTCCCGTTTCAGGATTAATTTCACCAGATGTAAAGGACAACACGTCTGGGATTTCATCTTTACCCAAATATAAATATTTTAATTCCCGGAGTTTTTTATTTGAATCAAGAACAATTGTGACTTCAGACTCGGACACTTTTAATTGTTGTAGTGCTTCCTGAAATTTTTCACGCAATTTGTCAATATTTAATTCATTGGGAAATGGGACGTTTTGAATGATATTTATCATGGGAATATCTTCAGGTATGGTTATTCAATTCCTGGTCCGGATATTTAATCCTATGATGATAAGTATTGCTGAATGTTCGAGTAAAGGATTTGATAATTTTCTGGATATCAAAAAAAGTTAGATCTGCATTATCTAATTGGCCATTCTGAATATAATAATTAATTGATTTCTCAACTATTTCTGATATTGATTCCCTGGTTTCTGGCTTTTCAGACCTCATTCGAGCTTCGCTTCCATCAGCTAACATAAGTAAAGCAGTTTCTTTACTTTGGGGGATCGGGCCAGGATATTGAAATAAACTCTTCTCAACAAAATTTTCTCCGCCAGCGTCTGCGGTGGCCTGATTGTATTGATATCTTGTAATTGTTGTGCCATGATGCTCAAGGATAAAGTCTTTAATTTGGGGGGGCAGACGGAATTTTTTTGCCAGTTTAATACCATCTGTTACATGCTGAATAATAGTTGCAGCAGAAATGACTGGGTCCATATCCTCATGAGTATCCATCTGCCCCGGGGGCTGGTTTTCTATGAAAAAAGTAGGTTCAAATGATTTTCCTACATCATGATACAGTGCGCCAACTCTAGTCAACAAAGCATCACCTTTTATCTCTCGAGCTGCTTGTTCCGCTAGATTAGCGACTTGCAGACTATGCTGGTAAGTCCCCGGTGCTTTTATTAAAAGCTCTTGGAGCAAAGGGTGATCTGGGCGTGACAGGTCCATCAACTGAAGTGCGGTTGTTTTTCCCAAAATCTGGGACAGAAGATATTGGAATAATAAAGCCAGGCTTATTGATCCGATGCCATTAACAATAGCCGCCCCGATTAGAGTACCTACTCCGGTTAGATCAAGGAAGGAACTCAGTAATCGAAATGAAATAACAATCGCGCTNCCGCTTATTGCTAGAGCCATCCCTGAAATAAAAAATATATTTATCCGCCTTCCTCGTCCTAAAATGAATATTGAAATAGCNGAGGGAATAAAATAGTAAAGTGCCAGATCTATAGAATTCGACTGGTTATATGCAGCTAATATGCTGAGTGATATTGAACCAATTAATCCTGTTTCATAATCAAACACACTTGAAATAGTTANTCCAAATGCTGCGATTGGAAAAAGATATGGCAGAATCGTATGGTTTGGAATCACTAACCGGGCTGATAATAAGAAAATCAAATATAAAATTGTAATAATAAGAAGACCATTGATGGTATGTCCCTTGGTTCGTTTTACCCTCTGAATATATAAAAAATTCATTCCAACCAGAACAATGATCAGAAGACCTGCGGACACATAATCATATATTTTATTCTTGGGTTCTGTATAGCCAAGTTCTTGAAGCGCTTCCCATTTAAGTGCATTTATCACTTCACCGCTGTTAATAATGATCTCTCCAGCAGCATAACTCTTACTCATCGGAGTAATTGATTCTCGGGCCGCGCTAATGGCTTCTGCAGACTTTTCATTGCTATATAAACTATTTGCTATGATTAGTTGTGAAATAATTTCGCTCATGATTGAAGTTTCTTGTTCATTAAAATTTAATCCGACTTGCGAAGGTAGATTCCTTTGAATAACTGAAACCTGATCCTCGCGTATGGAATTTTGCATTACTTGTTCAAGTACATAAAGAGACTCTGCTTGAACAGCATCCCATCTCTCATCAGTAAGATTGACAAGCACATTCGCGGTGTTTTCTGATAATGAAATAATTTCAATAGCTTGAATATCTTCAACCTTTTGTTCATTTTCCGAGAATGTATCAACTCGAGTTGAGGAAATATAATTAATAACTGTTTTAAGAGTTTCAATTTGTTTTCGGCTGATAGCCGGGTCTGCGGGTAAATATATAGGGGCAACGGATTTCTCAGCCTCATCTTGCGTTATTCCTGTTAGGTATTCACTCACGTAAGAAAAAGATCTGGGGGCACGGATATCTTGAAATGCTACATCTCCAATATTCAACAACGAGGGAGTAGGGCGAATTGAAATTGGTAAAACAATAATAAAAAATATTAAAGCCGCTATAAAAAGCAATACAAAGGCAATCGCAATTTTACTTTGTAACAATTTCTTGTTTACTTGATCAAAAAGAGCACTTGACATTTATTTTGGTTTCAATAAGCTTCTTGTGATTTTACCTATACGGTCGTTTGATGCGCGCCCCTGGACATTTTCAATAACAGCTTTCATAACAATTCCCATCTGTTTTATCGAAGTTGCATTCAAATCAGAGATCAACTTGTTAATTTCTTCAGTTAGTTCATCATCTGTAAGTTTAGGTGGCAAGAATCCTTTGAGTATTTTTATCTCTTTAATTAATGGCTCAACCATTCCTTCACGTTCGGCTTTTTCCGCTTCAGAAATGGTCTCTTCTCTAATTTTAATTTCTTTCTGAAGAATGCTGAATATTTTCACATCATCAAGTTCTTGATTTTTCTCTATTCCTTTTTCTGTTTCAGCCAATTTAATTGCAGAAAGCGCAAGGCGNATTGCATTTTTACTTGTATCATCTTTTTCTTTCATTGCAGACCGTAATGCGTCTGTAAGATCTGTTTTAACTCCCACATTTCCTCATCTTTCTATTTTTATTATATGCAAAATTATGTATTTTCAAGTTTTACTAATTTATTAAAAGCTGTAATTGCAATTTCAATCATATCTTCGCTGGGCTCACGTGTAGTTAACTTCTGCAATAGTAAATTTGGATAGGAAACTGTTTTAACCAAAATATTATTCGAGTTGTCTCCCATCCACTTAATTACCTCATATGAAAGCATAGCAATGATTGGTACCATCAAAATACGAGTAATTATTCTTATCCACAATGGCATTGGGCCAAGAAGCGAGAAAATGATAATCGATATTATTATTAAGGTTAATAGGAAAGACGTACCGCAACGTGCATGCGCAAGAGGAAATGTTCTAACATTTTCGATATTGATGTCTACGCTATTCTCAAATGCATTAATTGTTTTATGTTCAGCCCCATGATATGCAAACACACGTGAAATATCGCTGGCTTTCCCTATAATCCATAAGTAAAAAACCAATACCAGAAGGCGAGTTATCCCTTCCCCTAAATTGATAACAAATGTTGATAGTTCAACAAATCGTGACAAAGTATGGATCAATAAGGATGGGAGCACAAAGAACAATCCTATTGAAAATGAAATTGATATTAATAACGTTAGATAAAGAGCGGTTCCTTCAATCTGTTCTTCTTCCCCTGACTGAATATTGGCTGAAATAGTAAGGTATTTCATTCCTAAAGACAAGGAATCCCATAGAATAACCAAACCGCGAAAAAATGGTAGTTTTGCTAGTTTGGTTTTATAAATACCACCAAGTTTTTCTTCTTCAACATGAATGGATCCATCGGGCGCTCGGAAAGCGGCAACAACGTATCTCCTTCCGCGCATGAGTATTCCTTCGATGAGTGCTTGCCCACCGTAGTTGGGGAGTTTAATTTCATTTTTACTTGGATTCATTTGCAATTCTCCGCGATTTTGAAGAAATAATGTATAACAGTTTCAATTCCTTTCCAGAATACGTCTAAGTCCATTCTTTCATTAGGACTGTGTATTTTATCTTCAGGTAAACCAAATCCGCTCAAAATACTTTCGATACCTAGTATATTTTGCATGTGTGAGACAATTGGGATGCTACCGCCTTCACGCTTATATATNGGTTCCTTGCCCCATACAGTTTGTAAAGTCTCAGCGAAGCATCGTGTGGCATAAAAATTTGGGTTTGTGATGCAAGCTGGATCACTGGATAATTGCCTTACTTCCCATTCTATTTGTTTGGGAGCATGCTGTTTCATATATTCGTTAATTTGAGCATTAACCTTTTCTGGAGTTTGGTTAGGGACTAGTCGCGTTGATAATTTCACAATAACTTTGGAGGGAATGACTGTTTTTGGACCCTCTCCTGTATAACCCCCCACAATCCCATTAACATCTAATGTAGGTCTTGCGCCGACGCGTTCTGTAGGCGTATAACCCTCCTCGCCATAAAGTGTCGTCGATTCGGTTTGTTCTAAGTAATAGTCATCATTAAGACCCAACTTCTTAAATTGATCCCTTTCTTCTCCGGATAAGGGCAAGACGTCATCATAAAAACCAGGCAACTGGATCACTCCTTTATCATTGACCATACCTGAAATGATTGTGGCAAGAGCTTGGATCGGATTCATAACAACGCCACCAAATAAACCTGAGTGAAGGTCATGTCCTGGTCCTGTAATATGAATTTCAAAATATGCCAGACCACGCAGCCCATATACGATGGTTGGCTGTGTTTTTGAAATCATCCCCGCATCTAAATTTAAAACAAAATCACTTGCAAATAACTCGCGATTCGATTTTAGGAATTCTTCAATGCTGGGGGATCCAATCTCCTCTTCACCCTCGATCATGAATTTAATATTTATTGGTAATTCGCTGGTTGCATTTATCGCTTGAATAGCGCTGAGAATTACCATCAATTGCCCNTTCATGTCAGATGCACCACGNGCATAAATAAGATTATCTATAATTGTTGGTGTGAAAGGATCAGTTTTCCATAATTCAAGAGGGTCGGGTGGTTGTACGTCATAATGCCCGTATATTAGAATTGTGGGCTTATCTTTTCCGTATTGGCTAGACTCTCCAAACACAACTGGGTGCTGCTGGGTAAATAATATTTTTGTTACGGGAATACCGATCTTTTTCAAATACTTTTCGATCCATTCAGCTCCTTTACTAAGCTGCGGTTTGAATATTGGATCTGAAGAAATAGATTGAATCTCTAAGATTTCNAATAGAGAATCAAGAAATTCTTGTTTATTGTTATCAACATAATTATTAGCAAGTTGAACTTTATCTTCCATTTTGTCTCCTATGCTGGACTATTGTAATTCATTCATGTAAAGAAATTGATTGGTTATGTTAAAATAATTTCATTATTCACTCTGAGGAAAATATGTTTATTAAAAATGCGAAGATAATCACATTTGACAATCAGGATCGAATTTTGGAGGATGGGGGAGTGCTAATCAATGATAATGGGAACATAATCAAAATTGGACCAACCAATGAGCTAGAAAAAACGCCATCGCCAGGAGAAATAATTGACGCAAAAGGTCANATATTAATGCCCGGCAATATTTGTGCACATACNCATTTTTATGGTGCATATTCTCGGGGGATGTACATCCCTGGAGATGCGCCGAATGCATTCCCAGAGATTCTTGAGAAATTATGGTGGAAACTTGACAAATCTTTAGATGAAGAGGCAACATATTACTCTTCACTGGTTTGTTTGATTGATGCAATCAAACAGGGTACAAGCACTTTATTCGATCACCACGCATCTCCTAATTACATTAATAACTCATTAGATACAATCNCTAATGCTGTTTTAGAATCAGGCATACGCTCCTCGCTATGCTATGAAGTCACCGATCGTGACGGGTTGGATAAAGCAGAAGAGGGAATAAATGAAAACCTTCGATTCATTGAAAAAATAAGCAAGGATGATAACAATAGAATGCTAAGCGCATCTTTTGGGCTCCATGCTAGTCTAACTCTTTCTGAGAATACACTAAAAAAAGCACGGAAAAAATGCCCAGATGAAATAGGTTTTCATATTCATGCTGCAGAACATATTGTGGATGAATATGACAGTATTAAAAATAGTGGTATGCGCGTAGTAGAAAGACTAGATAAATATGATGTCATAGGACCAAAGTCAATCATTGCACACGGTGTACATATAGACGTAAATGAAGTCAATTTAATCTCCAAAAGTGGGGCATGGCTAACGCATCAGCCGCGGTCTAATATGAATAACGCGGTCGGCCTCCCTAATGTTGAATCTATGCTAAATGCAGGAGTTAAATTCTGCTTGGGTAATGATGGTTTTTCTAACTCGATGTGGGCGGAATGGAAAGCGGCTTACCTTGCTCATAAATTGTACAATGCTGATCCGCGTCGAATGCCCGCAAATATCATTCAAGAAATGGCCATCGTAAATAACAGGTCACTTGTTGAATCATTATTTAATGGACTTAAGATTGGAAAAATATCAGAAGGATGCGCCGCCGACCTGATACTAGTTGATTATCAACCGTTTACAGAGCTGAATAAGGATAATTTACCCTGGCACATAGTATTCGGTTTCCGTGACGGGATGGTGACTACGACAATAGTTAATGGAAGAGTTATCATGCGAAATAGAAAATTAACTNTATTGGACGAAAAAAGTATTATACAAGAAGCAATGAAGGTATCCACCTATGTTTGGGAAAGATACCATAATTCTTTCTAATCAATATATAAAGGAAAATATGGATTCAAAAATAGAAAAAATTGCGATTATTGGGGGGACTGGCAAAGAAGGTAAGGGGCTGGCTTACCGTTGGGTACAAGCCGGGTATGATGTTATTATTGGATCCAGAAACCTGGATAAAGCAAAACAAGCTGTCGAAGATTTAAACAAAATGATTCCAGCTGAAAGATTATCTAATATTTCTGGCAAAGTGAATAATGATGCCGCAGGGGAGGGGGATATTATTGTTATTACAATACCATATAAATTTCATGAAGATATTCTTAAACAGTTGCAACCTATTGTAAAGGGCAAAATTGTGCTTGATGTAACCGTGCCGCTAATACCACCCAAAGTATCCACGGTGCATATTCCAAAAAATGGAAGCGCGGCTTTAACCGCTCAAAAAATTCTCGGGAACGATGTGAAAGTGATTTCAGCATTTCAAAATATTTCCTTTGAGCTTCTCCTTAGGAACGAACCAATTAATTGTGATGTTTTAGTTTGTGGAAAGGATAAAATTGCTCGAGAATTAGGTATCCGATTGGTAAATGATGCAGGTTTAGTCGGTTGGGACGCTGGGCCACTTGAAAATTCGATTGTTGCTGAAGGGCTTACATCAATATTAATACGAATTAATAAGAAATATAATAGTAAATCAGCAGGAATACGTATTACCGGGGTAAAGAAATAAAAGCATATTAATGGCTCTAACGCTCACTCCCGTTACCAATATTCCAGATATTAAACCCGGGGATCATATTCCCCAATTGCTTACTGAAAGCTTAAGAATGCAAGGGATATCTCTATATTCCAATGATATTCTTGTTGTTACTCAAAAGATTATTTCCAAGGCAGAAGATCGGTTTATCAATCTTTCTACGATCACTCCATCGAATGAAGCTTTAGAAATTGCTAAATCATCAAGAAAAAGACCTCAATTGATTGAATTAATAATCCGCGAAAGCAAGAAAGTTATTCGTGTTAACAAACGCACGATAATTACAGAACACAAGCTCGGATTTATTAGCGCGAACGCTGGTATAGATCATTCAAACGTTAGAGGTAAGTCAGGAAAAAAAGAGGATTGGTATCTTCTGTTGCCAAAAAACCCAGATAATTCCGCAAAACAAATTCGGGATTACATAAATATNAAAGAAAATGTGAATATTGGAGTGATGATCATTGATTCACATGGAAGAGCCTGGCGGTATGGCACTGTAGGNACAATGATTGGCACAGCGGGTGTGCCAGCCTTGGTAGATTTGCGAGGAAAAAAGGACTTNTACGGATATGAGCTGAAAATTACACGAGTTGCTGCTGCCGATGAGCTTGCAGGTGCTGCATCCCTTATTATGGGACAGGCAAATGAAAAGATTCCAGTTGTGCATGTAAGGGGGTTTCCTTATCCATTAAGGGATGCTTGTCTTAATGAAATAATAAGACCCGAAGGAAAGGATTTATTCCGATAAATGAAAATTACAGCATTAGCGGGTGGAGTGGGTGGAGCGAAACTGGCGCATGGATTTTCAAATTTATTATCGCCTGATGAATTCACGGTAATTGTCAATACTGGTGATGATTTTAAACATTTTGGTTTGAATATCTCACCCGATCTGGATACAGTTTGTTACACTTTGGCCAACCTATCAAATCTGTCCACTGGATGGGGAAGAAGAGATGAAACATTTCATGTTCTTGAAACAATAAATGAATTGGGCGGTCCTGATTGGTTTTCATTAGGTGATAAAGATCTTGCGCTTCATTTGGAAAGGACGCGAAGACTAAACGAAGGGAATTCACTTACAAATGTATCTTTAGAATTAGAAAGAGAAATGGGGATACTACATAAAATTCTACCGATGTGCGATGAGAAGGTTTCTACTTTGGTTAATACGATCGAATATGGCGAGATTCCTTTTCAGGAATATTTTGTATTGCATAAATTCATGCCTACAGTCAAGGATTTTCATTTTCAGGGAATAGAAAATGCAAAACCTTCACAAGCAGTAATATTATCTTTGCAAAAAGCGGATGTGATAGTTATTTGCCCATCAAACCCCTTCGTAAGCATAAACCCAATTATTTCATTAGATGGCATCAAGGAAATTCTTAGAAATAAATACGTCATTGCTGTATCACCCATTATTGAAGGAAAAGCAGTAAAAGGACCACTTGGAAAAATGTTGAGAGAATTGGGATATGACGTACACCCTCAATCTATTCTTGAAATGTATAAAGATTTCCTGAATTGTTTCTACATCGACACCGCAGATTTTACTGAGAAAATGAGGAATGGACTATCGGGTATAATCATAAAAGCGGAGAAAATACTTCTCCCTGACATTATTGCTAGAAAGAAACTAGCTGAAAATATAATCAAACAAATAGAAGAAATTAATTATTAGTCATGTCGCTTTGTGCGATCATACCTATCAAACCATTACGGAGAGGAAAATCCCGCCTCTCGAGTGTTTTATCTGAAGATAAGAGAGAAGGACTGAACCAGTATTTATTGTCTTCCACTCTACAATGTCTAAAAAAAATAAATGAAATTGATCACATACTTGTCATCAGTTATGACCCATCAGCGCTTACCCTGGCCAGGAAATTTGGTGTCAAAACCGTTTTAGAAAATAGAAATACAAATATAAATCGCGCTTTACGCAAGGCAACNTTAGCCGCAAAGGCCATAAATTCCTCAAAAATACTTATTGTTCCTGCTGATTTACCACTTATAACTAAAAATGATATTCTTGCGGTAATAAAAATTTCTGGAAATCCTCCAGAGATAGTAATTGTGCCTGATAGAAAGATGAGCGGCACTAATGTGTTATTGATAAATCCAATTGGTGCGATAAAATATGATTTTGGTGAGTGGTCATTTAGAAAACATATCGAACAAGCGGAAAGAAAGAAAATCAATATCAAGGTTTGCGAACGAAAGAATCTATCCTTCGATCTTGATTTACCAGAGGATTGGGAATTTCTAAAAACAAGTATGATTAATAATACTGATTTTGTAAACCAAATAATTCAGGAGGTAAAAATATGAAAAAACGAGTAGCACTATATCTACAGGATGCACATGATCTAAGAGATGGCCTTGAATATGTTAGATACGCTGAGGAAAAAGGATTCGAAGCCATCTGGCAAGCTGAAAGTCGATTGGTAAGAGATGCTATTGTTCCCATGGCTGCTTATGCTGCTGTAACAGAAAAGATCATCGTTGGGTCAGGTGTAATTAATAACTGGACAAGAAATATTGGTCTTTTAGCATCCACATTTTTAACACTTGATGATCTTGCAAAAGACCGCATTATATGTGGGATTGGTGCCTGGTGGGATCCTCTTGCGAAGAATGTTGGAATAAACCGAAAGAAACCGTTAACCGCAATGAAAGAAACTGTTCTTATATTAAAACGATTGTTAGCGATGGAACGCGTTACTTTCCATGGAGAGTTCATTCATGTTGATGGGATTGAATTAGATGTGGTACATGGGCGTACGGAACCAAGAAATGTTCCGGTCTATATTGGGGCAACAGGNAATAAGATGATGGAGTTATGCGCAGAAATTGCTGATGGTGTTGTCTTGAATTATTGTGTCCCACCAGAATACAACATCAAAGCAATGGATTTATTATCTAAAGGAGCAGCGAAAGTTGGTAGAACCATTGATGATATTGACCGTCCGCAGTTGGTTGTATGCTCCGTAGATAATGACCATGATAAGGCGATTGATTCAACACGTGAATTACTCACTCAATATTTAGCCCAGCAACCTCATATTGCCAAAGCTTCCGGTGTATCGATGGATATAGTTGAAGAGATCCAATCAATTTTAGGATGGCCTGCCACACATGAAGAGATTCGAAAAGCAAAACACCTTGTATCGAACGAATTAATTCATCGGATTACAGCTTCAGGAACTCCCGATGAGGCAAAGGCAAAAGTTGCGGAATACGTAAACAATGGCTGCACTTGTCCAATTCTCTATCCAGTTGCCGGTGATGTAAAATTGCTAATTGACACTTTTGCTCAAGGATAGGAAAAAATATAATGCGTCAACCCCTATATGTAATCGGTCATGTTAATCCAGATACAGACTCTATCTCTTCAGCTATTGGATACGCGTGGCTGCTTAGGGAACGTGATGACCTTGATGTTATTGCTGCACGGTCAGGTGTAATCAACAAACAAACATCATGGGTATTGAAATTTCTCGAAATTGATATTCCTTGCCTGATAACGGATGCATCTCCAAGGTTCAAATCTGTTGCCCGGCATTATGATACAACCACTCCGGATAAGCCGTTAAAGGATGCATGGGCAATTTTCAGCAAAACAAATGGAATCGCCCCTATTGTAGATGAAGATAATATTCCTTTCGGGTTAGTTACAGGCAAAAGTTTATTTACTCTAATCAATCAATTAGTTGGTCCTAAACCTGATAAACGTACAACCACACTAAACGAAATTCTCGAACTACCATGCAAAGAAGCAGCAGACACAACGATAGAAAAATTCAATCAATCAACCAGAATTCGAGACTTATTAAAGAAAGTGTTGAGGGAAGAGCAGAACGAGTTTTGGGTTGTCGACGACGAGGGGCACTATGTTGGTGTTGTTCGACAAAGAGACGTATTGAATCCTCCCCGCATGAAACTCATCTTAGTCGATCACAATGAAGCACAGCAATCTGTGGCTGCTTTAGAAGAAGCTGAATTAATTGAAATTTTAGATCACCATCGTCTAGGAAATCCCCCCACAAATGCACCCATAAAATTCACCGTTGAACCTGTAGGCAGCACTTCTACCCTAGTTACAGAGAAAATCGTGGATGCTGGCTTAGCCCCACCACCAGAAATCGCTGCGTTATTAATTTCTGGTATTGTATCGGATACTTTAAATTTAATATCTCCAACTACAACACCAAGAGACTTTGAAGCAGCCAAGAGATTAACACGCTGGGCATTCACCACCAAATCAATATTAAAAGACGAGACTTTTGAATCTTTTGCTGAAAAAATATTAGGCGCAGGTTCTGGTCTTAGCAGCCAACCATCCTCGGAAACCATCCGGAGAGATGTCAAAATTTACAAATCGGGGGAATATAAATTTGCCATATCACAGGCCGAAGTTAGCGATTTATACGAATTAAATAAACACAAAAATGAATTACAAACTGCATTAAATAATTTCCGCGAAAGTAAAGGTTTTGATTTTGCAGTTTTAATGGTTACGGATGTAGTGCGAGGATCCAGCAGAATCATGATGGAGAATACGCCAGCAATATTAGAAGATCTCCCCTTTATAAAAAACAATGATGGAACATTAATAGCAAAAGATATGGTTTCTCGTAAAAAACAACTTGTTCCGGCCATATTAAGCTTATTAGAAGGATAAATTCTTACTTTCCGGAGGCATGCATGTGGAAGCACTATTACACAGTAAGCAGCATTGAAGATGCGTTAGATATTCTTGATAGTGAGAATGAAAAAGCTAAGATAATTGCTGGAGGGACTGATCTGGTTCTTGAGATTAAAAACAATCAGCATCCACAAGTAAAAACACTTATTGATATAACACGCATTAAAGATCAGGATAGAGTTTGGATTGATAATGAGTTTGTAAATATTGGCCCTCTCCTAACTCATAATCAATGCCTTGCCTCCAATGAATTGATCAAATTCGGCTTTCCTTTAGTTAGGGCAGCCTATTCAGTTGGTGTCCCTCAGATCAGAAACATAGGTACTGTAATTGGAAATTTAGTTACTGCCTCACCAGCAAACGATACGATAACACCATTAATTGCTTTGGACGCTGAGATAATTATTCGTTCAAAAACAAAAGAATATAAAGTCAAACTAATTGACTTTTTCACAGGTGTTAAAAAAACTGTAATGGCTCCCAACGAGATGGTGATCGGTTTGCGATTTCCGAAAATGAAATCTAATCAAAAAGGTGCTTTCATTAAATATTTACTACGGGAAACCAATGCTATATCTGTAGCAAACGTATGTGCAATTCTAACTTTAGATGGTTCGGATATTCGGGAAGCGATTGTGACGTTAGGAGCTGTCGCGCCTACTATTATTCATTCTCAGAAGGCAGAAACGTTCTTAACAGGAAAAGTACTTTCCCAGGAGAATATAGAGCGATCTGCCAAATTAGCCGGGCAGGATGCATTGCCGATCGATGATATACGTTCATCAGAAAAATATCGCAGCCATCTGATTCCGGTTCTCGTAAAAAGAGCTTTATCAAGTATTAAAGATGGATCCTGGAATAAATTCGATTTCCCACCAGTTTTATTATGGGGAAAGAAAACCAAATTCATCTCTCCTCTTGAGAAATCAATTAAACATGATAAAAAGACACCGATAGAAATAACAATAAACGGAATTACTAAAACATTTGACCGTTGTCAAAATGAGACTCTGTTGGCGTTGATTAGAGATACAGCCAGATTAACCGGTACAAAAGAAGGCTGTGGAGAAGGAGAATGCGGAGCTTGCACTTTACATCTGAATGGTCTTCCTGTATTGAGTTGTTTAGTACCAGCGCCCAAGGCTCATGACAGTGATGTCACTACAATTGAAGGGCTAGCGGAAGAAAACAAACTGCATCCCGTTCAAGAGGCATTTGTGGAAGCTGGGGCAGTTCAATGCGGTTACTGCACTCCGGGATTTATTATGTCAGCTGTAAAACTTCTCGAAGAAAAACCTCGCCCAACCGTAATGGATATCAAACAAGGCTTATCGGGGAATATATGCCGCTGCACAGGATATTACAGCATCATAGAAGCAGTCAAAAAAGCTTCCCATAAAATTCAAGATCACACATAACTTGGAGATGACTATGAAATCTCATCTTATTGGGCAATCAATTAAAAGAATAGACACATATGACAAAGTAACTGGCGCCGCTAAATATCCAGGTGATTTCTATGATCCAGGTCAATTGATCATGAAGATTCTTTTTTCTGAAAGACCGCACGCAATTGTGAAGAGTATTGATACTAAAAGAGCAGAAAATCTGGATGGGGTAGTGGCCATATTAACTGCAAAAGATGTCCCCTGTAATGAATACGGATTAATGAAACCAGATCAACCGGTTTTATGTGGACCAGGGTCGAACAAGAAATATGGGGAGTATGTCAAATGTGTGAGTGATCAAATAGCTGTTGTGATAGCAAAAAACGAAATTATTGCTGATAAAGCCCGCACTTTGATCAATGTTGAATATGAAGATCTGCCTGTCATCACTAATATTGAGGAAGCAATAAAAGATGATGCTGTAATAATTCACCCAGATAATGGTTCAAATATTTTCAGTCGGTTTCGAATTAAAAATGGGGATATAAAATCCGGTATTCATTTATCTGATTTCATTATTGAAGATATGTATAAAACTCCTACTCAAGAACATGTTTATCTACAGCCAGAAGCCGGGTATGGATATATGGACGATGAAGAAAGAATAACCGTGGTAGTTGCAGGACAATGGGCACATGAAGATAGAGAGCAAATCGCACACGCTTTGAATATGTCAGAAGAAAACATCCGGGTTATCTATCCAGCTATTGGCGGGGCATTTGGCGGCAGAGAAGATATGTCTATCCAAATCGTATTGGCTCTCGCAGTGATGAAATTGCACGAGCGCAATATTAATCGACCAATACGAATAATTTGGTCTAGAAAGGAATCAATCATTGGGCATCATAAAAGGCATCCATACAAAATGAAACTTAAGTTGGGTGCCACAAAAGATGGGAAATTAACCTTTCTTGAATCAGACATCACCGCAGATAGCGGCCCATATATCTACACATCCAACAAAGTACTTGCAAACGCAACACTTATGATTGTTGGTCCATATCATATACCGAATGTATCAATTGAAGCTCGCGCAGTTTACACAAATAATTTACCAAATGGCGCATTTCGTGGTTTTGGTGCTCCTCAGGCATGTTTCGCGATAGAAATGCAGTTAAATAAGATGGCTGAAGCAATAGGGATGGACCCCGTTGAGCTTCGATTACGAAATACAATTAAGGAGGGTCAACCCACATCTGTTAGAAGCCCACTTCCAAAAGGGATAACTATCGATAAGGTCATAGAAAAATGCGCTGAGGAATCTGGGTGGGATAAAGACGGTGGCGTGTGGAAACGCCTTGAAAAAACAGCTGGGGTACAAGAGAAGAATAAATTGAGAGGAATTGGGTTTGCCTCAGGATATAAAAATGTTGGTTTTTCATACGGTGCTCCAGAAAATTGTTGGGCGGATGTGGAATTGCACGGCACGAAGAAAATTGAAAAATTAATATTAAGGCATGCTGGTGCTGACGTGGGACAGGGCGCACATTCGGCTTTTATTCAAATCGCGGCACATATAGCTAATGTGCCGTTAGACAAAGTTGAATTGATTGCCTCTGATACATCCCTAACGGGTAATTCCGGGAGTGCTTCAGCATCCAGAATGACATTCATGGCAGGAAACGCAATTATTGGTGCAACTAATGAAGCGATGGAAAAATGGAATAATGGAGAGAAACCAGCAAAATCAACATTTATCTATAAACCTCCAAAGACAACACCTCTTGATCCGGAAACAGGTGCCTGTACTCCAAATTTCTCTTATGGGTATGTTGCGGAAACAGTTGAAGTGGAAGTGGATACAGAAACTGGCAAGGTAAGAATAATAAATGTCAAATGCGCTAACGATGTGGGAAAAGCGATCAACCCGCTACAAGTAAAAGGTCAAATTGAAGGAGCTGTTGTTCAAGCTGCCGGATATACTTTGCTTGAGAAGTTTATCCAAGAAAATGGTTTTGTGAAAACCGATAGTCTGGGAACATATCTCATTCCAACAATAATGGATATTCCCGAGAAAACAGACTCGATCATTATCGAGGAATTAGATCCCATTGGTCCTGCAGGCGCACGAGGGATGGGCGAGATGCCATTCATTCCTTTTTCCCCAGCAGTTTTATCTGCTGTCCATGATGCGACTGGGATTTGGTTCAATTCTTTCCCCCTCACTGAAGAAGTGGTGCTGCAAGGTCTTGGCCTCATCAAATAGATCCCGTACCCATATATCTGGAATTCTCCTTGCCTCAGGGGCATCGAGGCGGATGAAATCAACAAAGCAATTGTTGGAATGGCACGGGAAATACCTTATCAACCATGTTGTAAAAGAGATCCTGGAATCACAAATAGATGATTTGTTTGTTATCCTCGGCTATCGTTTTGATGAAATTATCAAAGTAATAGACCCTAGACCTAAAATAGTTAATAACCCCGAATGGATTATCGGAAAGAGCAGTTCAATAAAAATGGGTGTTATATCTGCGGAAAAAATCTCTGATGGAGTGATTTTCTTTCTGGTTGATCAACCTTTTATCAATAAGACGATAATAAATACACTCATAAGTAAATTTCAGAATTCAACAGATAATATTATTGCTCCGCGTGTTAACGAACGCTTGTGTAATCCTGTCTTGTTCGGAAAGAAATATTTCGAGAAATTGATAAATTTATCGGGTGAACAGGGCGGCAAGGAAATCATAAATAAAGCTGACGATGTTAGATGGGTTGATTGGGAAGACGAAAAATTATTGCTGGATATTGACACGGATGAACATTATAAATTAATAATCAAGAATTACTCGTCATCTTCATGAGTGAATAATTCTTTAAGTAAAACTTGTGCTTTTTCAAAATCGATTGTTTTAACAAAAATCTCAACCTCACCCAAAGGAGTGTTGGTAAATCCATAAAGAGTACCCAGACTTTCCTCGTATAGAATTGATTCTATGCCATGTGAGCTAAGATAATTCTTTTTTATTTGCGCATCTAAATACCCCTGTGCAATCCAAGCTAATTTTATTATTTCTTCATTCATCTAAATTCATCTTTCTAATAAGTCTCTGTTTACGATATTCTATTTTTGATATTAATTTATCTTTTGCACCCTTGATATGTTCCTGGGCAATTATTTCCATTGCTCGGTATGTCCATTCCAGTGCTTGATAAAAAGACTTCTCTTTGTGCTCAAAATACTTAGCCAATTCAATACAGGATATGTAATCTTTAAATTCAGAAGCTAATTTCCATTGAATTACTGCCTCATCCCATTTCTCTTGTTTTTTATTCACTAAGCCAAAATTCCTATGAATATAAGCGGAATTTTCAGTACCAAATCCTTTTTTGATACCAATTTGATAATATGATGATGACAATTCCAATTTATCCTGTTGCTGGTAAATTCGAGCTAATGAAGCAAGATCCGTTCCTTCAACACCATTTATATTTCCGTGACTTGTTATTATTTGATTGATATACTGGAATAAAGCCGCTAAAGAGATCACGTCCATTTTATTATGATTAAAAACACCTTTTAATATTGCTGGTGATTTTTGATCAAGATAATCAAAGTAAATCTGTGGGACAAGCCAGCCTGGAATTTCATCATCGGATCTTGTGAATTGTAAGATCTTCTTTTCTATTTCAGATAATTTACATGTCTTCAACCTCATTTTCCAAATTTTCCTTGCAAAGTATAGTAGATCAAGGTGATGCATGGAAAGAGCAGTAAATTGTAATCGGTGCATTATATATCTGTTCTTCAATAATGGTATATCAAATGATTTTCCATTGTAAGTACAAATAATTGAGTACTGTGACAGTTTATCATCTAGAAAAGTGAGCAGTGCGCCTTCATCGTTGGGTTTTTCTATAAAGATCAAATTTGTTGTTATGCCATTCTGGGAGAAATAACATAATCCAACAAGAAAAGCAAATGATCCCGCTCCAATGCTTAAACTGGTTGTTTCAATATCAAGAAAAATGATGTCACCCAGATGGAAATCGTTTTGTGGAATATAACCTGATAAATCAAATATGGGATCTGTTGAAAAATTTTCTGATAATTGGACACTTCCATGGAATGTTCCAAAAGGAATTGTTTTCTTCATGATAAAAACTTTTCCTGCATTATTTGCATGCCAAGTACCATCAAAAATTGTATCTAAGGGAAATACTTTTACTTTTTGATTATTTTTAATTTCTGAGGGAGGGATTATCATTCCCAAAGATTTCAATTTTGATAGTAGATTATCCATTTCAAGTATTATCTTTGTAGTATTTTCATAATCAATTCCGATGTACCGATTTTTGCTCCTATACCATTTTCACCTGGCGGCCCTACACACGATGGGCAACCATCTGTACATGGACATTGCTCAATGATATCCTTCAGATGCCAAAAAACATCTTTAACACGTAAATATAAATTTTCTGACAATCCAATTCCGCCTGAAAACTGATCATAAATAATAATTCCTGGGTTCTGCCAATTAATTCCAATTCTTTCATCAAAAGTATATCCAAGGTCATGTCTTTCACATAGTAGAAATATTGGAGCAATATGTGAAAAGGCATAACCCAGCCCACTTAATACACTCCGCATTTTCACATTCTCCTCCGCAATTCTATGGCAGCTTGGGCATAAGGATACAAGGTTCTCGGGCTGATTGGCAACTTTAATTGATAAAAATTTCCGAAATGGTATCTTATGATGTACATGAAGTTTGTCTGATGAGTAGGATTTTCCACAAAATTGACAGATATTCTGATCGCGAAATATTATCTTTTCCCTGATTTCTTTCCAATTAGAGCCATAATCATTAATCGCATTGGTCCATAAATTTAGACTTTTAAGGTGGTTAATTATTTTATTGGAAAACGTAACCCAGAGACCTTTAGTTTGTAGTTCATCTGATCCCATTTCTAATTCTTCGTAACCAATGACTTCATTCGTATCCCACACAATTTTCTTGAACCCTATCACGTTTTCGATTATCCTTATCTCTCCGAATCCTTTATAATAATTTTCGAGATTTTCAAAGGACAATTGGCTTTCTATGGAAGTTTCAATTTCTAAAATTGGCTCAGTGTAATAATGAACATTAGATTTTGACAATTGGGCCAAGTTATTTTCTATGTCGAGCGTGTTAATAATAAATGTCTGACCATTATGTAAATAAATTGCGCCTGGATGTATCATTTTTTTCGCGCTTCGCTGATCCATTTCACCAATTTGTTTATTTTTTCCATTTTCATTAATGAAAAGTTTGAAAGGATTTCCAAAAATGCTTCTCAGGGAAATCTCATTAGCCGGGTATTGATCTGATTTCCAAAAATATTTTTCATTCTCATGAAAAAGTATCCCTACGTTTTCCAATAATGATAAGAATTCATGGATTTGTTCCCATTTTAATAATCCAAACCCATCATGTTTCGTAAAAGGGATTTCAAAAGTTGCACATTTTATGTGGTTAAAGAGTATAAAGGGATTATCGGGATCTACTAACGCCTTTTCAGGGTTCTTATCTTTGATAAATTCCGGATGTTTTATCAGAAACTGGTCAAGTGGGGAGCTCGAGGCAACCATGATTGATAAGGATTTCTTTTCATCACGACCAGCGCGTCCTGATTGTTGTAAAAATCTTGAGATTGATCCTGGGTAACCCATAAGTATGATTGCATCAACTTTACCCATATCAATTCCAAGCTCAAGGGCAGTTGTTGAGATTACCATATCAATTTCACCTGCTTTTAATCCCGCTTCGATGTTTCTTCTCTCACTTTTCAAGTAACCACTGCGGTAAGCGGATACATTAAAGTGATTTTTACTGCCGAGAGTATTGAACCTTTTTAATAATCGTTCTACCGTTTTTCTTGTGCGCGCAAAAATTATGCCTTGTATTTTTTGATTAAGTAAAACGCGGGCTATTTGGTATGTTTCCTCAAACATACTTTTCCGCACCCCTAACTTGCTATCGATTATTGGAGGATTGTAAAATACAAATATCTTTTCGTTCTGTTTGGAATAGTCGCGGTCAATCAATTCGAACTTTTCCTCAATAATTCTTTCAGCGAGAATCTTGGGATTTGCAATCGTTGCCGAAGTCAAAATAAATTGCGGGGAAGCATCATAGAATTGCGCGACTCTCTTCAATCGCCGAATGACATTCGTAAAGTGAGAACCGAAAACACCCGAATAGGTATGTATTTCATCTATAACGATAAATTTCAAATTTGAAAACAATTTTTCCCAAGAAGGATGGTGCGGTAATATGCCAAGGTGAAGCATATCCGGATTTGTAATTATTANATTAGATTTATCGCGAATAGAATATCTTTTTGAGGATGGTGTATCTCCATCATACANTCCTATTGATAAATCTTTAGAAATTTCTGAATTGCTTTTTAATAAAACAGATATTTGATTATGTAAATTCTTATATTGATCCGCGGATAGTGCTTTTGTGGGGAATAACAGCAAAGAAGTGTTGTTATTTTTCTGAACAATTGAATTTAATATCGGCAGCTGATAACAGAGGGATTTACCACTTGCAGTTCCAGTCGCGATTACAACATTTTTCCCGGTAGATGTATGCTGAATGCTATCAGCTTGATGCTTGTATAGATGATTGATGCCTAAATTTCTATAAACGGATTTGATTTTTATTGGGATTTCTTTAGGAAAAGAAACGAATTTTGCATCCTTTTTTTCGTTGACCCAAGAGAAAGTAATGTTTTCTTGAATAACTTTGGGAAATACCTCAAAACAATCATTCACAAGTCTATTTTATATTCATTTTGCATAATTGGAATATTTCATTTTTTATATTTTCAATAAAACAGCGATCTTATATACTATAGTTTGTACCTAAGGAGAAAAAATGAAAACCAAAAAATATAGGTGGCTTGTTTTCTTTATATTTTTTGCTTTTATGCTGCTTCACCAAACAGATAAATTACTAATAAATCCGTTAGCTGTTCAAATCTACAAAGAGTGGAACTTAACGGACACACAGTGGGGCACAATTTCTACGGCAGCGTTAATTGTAGGCGCCGTGCTTTATCCCTTGTGGGGGTTCCTTAACGATCGATATGCATTCTGAATTAATAACTCGGGCTGATAAAATGAAGCAATCCGTACAATAACTTACTCAAACGATATAAATTATCTTCAAAAAATCGGATTTCAATTCTCAATGGGTTTTCTTTTTATCAATCTATTAACTCTTAGCGCATTGTTTGATTACAAGTATCAAAAAATACGTTCTGATATTTTGATTGTTCTCCTATGGATTTCCATAATCCTTTGGATAGAGAATAGCAACAAGACGAGATTGATCACAGATATAATACTCATAACACTGTTTTTCACAGTCTTCTTCATTACAAACCAAATTCTTAGAAAAAATCCAATGTATTATAAAAAAACATCTTTCACTATACTTTCTTCGGGAGATAAGATTCTTTTTCTATCTCTTATGTTATTTTCTGGTGTGGAAAAAGGAATAATAATAATTATTTTTGGATTATTTGTAGCATTTTTATGGGAGAAAGTAACAAAAAACTTCTTTTTGAAGCTTGGTTATCAAAGAACGACTTTACCGTTTTTTCCGTTTATGGCTTTCAGTTTGCTAATTATAGGCATTATTAATGGATAACTTCATTGAAATAATAGGACAATACATCCATAGCTGGTTTCCCACGAATTGAAATAGAGGTATCTTTCACAATTACAACGGGATAATATCCCTGTGATACAACTCCTGTTATCCACTCTCGATCTACTATAGTATTGAGAATTGCCGTGTAAATATCTGCCTGCTCATTTAGATCGATGGAAAGACTATCAGATGATCTGTTTTCAATCAACTCTAAACAAGTATCATCATAATTAATGCAATCGGATGCACCTCCATCTATAGATGGATACTTAATACCTATGAGAATTGGTTTTTGAAAACGATCATGAATCTTATAAATTGATTGATCTAAAATCTGAGTATACCGGTATTTTAAATCATCAATGGACGGTGAGGAACTAGAAGTAAGCGCAGACACA
>JGI24724J26744_10000548_pt1 | contig 27340 bp, 28 predicted proteins | sample Cruoilmetagenom7_FD_26744 | JGI IMG/M metagenome (IMG submission 26744) | reverse complement strand
ATGACGGTGTATTGGGAGTAGATTTCGGCTGCGTGCGAGACCGGCGACGTCCGTTTTCGGGCGACAACCAGTCATAACACCAACACACTTCAGCAACGCGGCTACACCGGACTTTATTCTAATGTCCGGTTTGTTTCGCCGTCATCGGTCGCAACTGCAAGTCAGTCGTAAGCAGCATCCACGATAATCTCGACCATGAGCTCCGGCCGTGCAAGTTTGGCCTCGCCGCAAGCGCGTGCGGGCGCATGGCCCTCAGGCACCCAAGCATTCCAAACCTCATTGAGTCCTGCGAAATCGCTCATATCTGCTAACCATATCGTGGCGCGTAACATTTTTTCGCGCGACGAACCAGCTTGGATCAGCAAAACCTCCAAGCGTCGCAAACATTCCTCAGTCTGCTCCTTTATGGTCGCGCCCTCACCCACCTGTCCGGTGATGTAGGCAATCCCATTGTGTTTTACGATTTTCGAGGATCNGGCCCCGGTTTCGATGCGCTCGATCATGTCGCGTCCTTCAATTTTCTATATCAATTGATCCGTTTATGCCAACAAACACTAGCCAGCTCAATCGGCGAATTTCACTTTTACTTTTTAGGAGAGTCGCGGAAGCTATACATTGCTCAAAGTTAACGTCAGCCGGTGGACACTCGGGACTGCAAGCAAAACGGTGCCACCGTATCGAAGGTGTAGCGGATTAGCAGTATAATTGTTGTTGTGATTGCAGCCAATGATTCACCCAACGCTGAGGATTCAATCGATACTATAGGTGACGGTCGGGCCGAGGCGCTGGAAATGTTGGACAAAGCGTATATGGGGTAATCGGGCGTGCAAAAATCGGACCGTGGGATGGGTCGTTGAATTGATGTGTTTGTATGATTAGGCTACGCAACACGGTCATAATTTTGTGACTAGCAAGGTTTCGCAAATATCTTATAGGTCCAAACATGTCCGCCAAACGCCGGAAATTACCCAAGACCGCAAGCGTTGCTGTTCCCGGCACAAACGGAAAACTGCATGCGCCTTCTGCAACGCGCAATATCGAAGCAATTTTAAAAGCAATGCGGGCATTTATCCCAGCCACTGGCACTGCATTGGAGATCGCAAGTGGAACTGGCGAACATATTGTGCGTCACGCAGCCGCCTATCCAAACATGGTCTGGCAACCGACAGACATTGCCCCGGATCGGCTGGATAGCATTGCGGCCTGGGTAAAAGATGTAGATTTGCCCAATATTCTTGCACCCAAACAACTGGACGCCACTTCAACTGGTTGGGCGTCTCAATGGATTGGGCAAGACTTGATTGTCGTTTCGAACCTTCTACACCTGATCAGCGAGGATGAAGCACGAACCATTATTTCACAATCAGCTCAAGCCTTAAATCCCGGTGGCGTATTCTTGATCTATGGCCCGTTCCTGCGTGGCGCGAATTTCGCGAGCGACGCAGACAGGAGCTTTAATGATAGTCTGCGCGATCAAGACGCGGAGATAGGGTACAAATCTTTCCAGTCCATTCAAAGCGCCCAAATAGATGCTGGACTAACCTTGCTAGATTCAACTGATATGCCCTCAAATAACCTTCTGCTCGCAGCGCAAAAGTGAAAAGATGACGTACAAAATCGGCAATCGCGATGCGCGCATTTATTGGCTGTCAACGCAAGGATTAGCGGCAACTCCAACCGGTCCCTTGGACACAATGTCGATCATAAAGCAACTTGGCTTTGTCCAACTGGACACGATCCAAGTTGTGTCGCGCGCGCACCATCATATTATCTGGAGCCGAAATCAAAGTTATCGCGAACCGATGATGAACAAATTATTGGCTGATGAACGCCAGATATTCGAGCATTTCACACATGACGCCTCTATTATCCCTATGGACTACCTTCCGATGTGGCAAAGACAATTCCGCCGGAAAAAAGAACAATTGGATCGGTCTAGCTGGTTTAAGGGAATGCAAAATAAGGAAGGCCGCAAAGCTATTCGAAAAAGGATTGAAGCCGAAGGACCTCTTTCAACGCATTCATTCGATACTAAAGTCGCAGGTCTAAAAAAATGTGGGCGAGACCACCGCACAAACTTGCTTTGGATTACATGTGGTACACGGGCGAATTAGCGACCAGCCACCGGGTCAATTTCACTAAGTACTACGATATTGCGGAGCGCGTATTCCCTGCCAACTTACACGACCAAAACCTTCACGACGAAGCCCAGATTGATTGGCTGTGTATATCGGCCCTCGATAAATTGGGGGTCGCTACATTGCGAGAGATTCAGGAATTCTGGGATGCTGTCTCGGCCAAAGAGGTTAAAGCGTGGTCAATACGAGCGGCAGCTTCGCTGATGGTAGTAGAAACCCAATCGGCAGATGGTTCTTGGAATAGTGCGTATGCGCCGTGTGACATTGAAAGCCGTTTATCAGAATTGAAAACGCCGACTTCGCGTCTACGCATTCTCAATCCATTTGACCCGGCAGTCCGCAATCGAAAACGGCTGTCCCGATTGTTTGGATTTGATTATCGAGTAGAGATGTTTGTCCCCGCGTCACAGCGTGTATGGGGGTATTATGTATACCCATTATTGGAAGGTAGCCGCTTTGTTGGGCGAATTGAGATAAAAGCCGACAGGAAAAATAATGTCCTATATGTTCTAAATGTTTGGTTGGAAGAAGGCGTCAAATGGAAGCCACAGCGTGCAAATAAATTAGACGCTGAACTTGTTCGGCTTGCCAAGTTAGTTTCATGCGAAGCAATTGAGTGGGATTGCCCTACACCCAGTGGAGCGTAGCCGTACTGGCCCGATTCAGTGGAGCGCTACCATCACCTTCGACGTGCCACGGTACTCATATACAGACGCCTATCACGATATGACCCGGGTGCCGATTTACCCGCGCCGACGTTGCGCCGATCCTCGCGCCCCTCTCCGACATACCTCAGTCCCGCTCGTTTTCTGAACATAACTGTGAAAAGAAGTTAGGGAAGGCGACTTGATCACCCCACCCCGTGTCGCCGGGTTTCATATCCGCAATGTCATGCCAATCGCGGTTTCCTTTTTCTGGCCTGACATATGGACGCGAGTCCATATTTTGTGGACGTGGAACACCCTCTGACGACCCAACGATTGCACCTGAATATCCAGCTGTGTTTTTCTGAAGGTTTTGAATTTCAAAAAGGCGACAGCATGCAAACTTACTTGCTAACAGATCGAACTACACGCGAGACGACATTGGTCGACGGCGACACCGTTGAACGGGTGCTCTGGGTTGAGCATGGGTATGTGGAATGGTGCATCCGGGTTGATGGAATGTTTGAAAACGGGAGTTGGAGAGCCGGCTAATCTAAGGACAACTAATGAGGCATAAACCACAAAGATTACTTAAGGCAGAATGCGTAGAATGTCTGACGTCAGACACACCAAGAGCGTGTCTTCCACACATATTGATTGTCCCAAGATTTTCTTCAATGATTGTGTGATAACATCTTAGCTAAGAAAAAGTTTCGCGATGAAGGAGATCATCAGACATGGGTAAACGTATTCTTTTTACAGGTGGTTCAGGCAAAGCTGGCAAACACGCCGTCGAGTATTTGATTGCTCAGGGCCATCGTGTATTAAATGTCGATTTGGTTCCTCTTGAACTTGATGGCGTAGAAACCCTGATCGCTGACATCACAGACTCGGGTCAGATGTTCAACGTGATGACCAGCTATGCCGGTTGGGATGAAATGGAAACCGGAACAGGTGTTCCTAGATTTGACGCTGTTGTTCACTTTGCAGCAGTTCCGCGCATTCTTATCAATCCCGACAATGAGACATTCCGAGTAAACTCTATCGGGACGTATAATGTTATCGAGGCTGCCGTGAAGCTGGGTATTAAGAAAGTCGTTATTGCTTCCTCCGAGACCACATACGGTATTTGTTTTTCAGATGGTCGAGTGAATCCAAAATTTTTCCCGTTGGAAGAGGATTATGACGTCGATCCGATGGATAGCTACGGTCTGTCCAAAGTTGTGAATGAACGCACTGCACGTGCCTTCCAGCGACGCTCTGGTATAGATATCTATGCACTTCGTATTGGCAACGTAATCGAGCCGCATGAATATGATAGGTTTCCTGACTTCTTCGTTAATCCAGAGCAACGGCGACGTAACGCATTCTGCTATATCGACGCGCGGGATCTTGGCCAGATAGTTGACCTATGTATTGAGAAAGACGGCCTAGGGTATCAGGTGTTCAATGCAGGCAATGACACCAATTCCGCGATTATTCCATCAGCCGATCTTATAGACCAGTTCTTCCCCGGCACTCCGGTAACGCGCACTCTTGGTGTACATGAAGCTTTGTTCTCCAATCGCAAGATACGTGAGATGCTTGGTTTCGTTGAGGAGCATAACTGGCGAAAGTATGTGAAAGATTGATGTGCCCTATGTCGGCTTGGCTATCTTTTTGCGTCCAATTACAACGATGTTTCCAGTTAGAATTACTCCCACTCCAAATACCTTCAATGGCGTCCACATAAACCCTTCGAACATCCACGAGATCATCAGTGCCCAGATTGGAAAGACAATCATTGCGTAGGCAGCCTTGTCAGCGCCGACGCGGCCGAGGAGTGTTAGATAGCTCCAGAAGGCTACAATTGAGCCGACAATAGCGAGGAAGAACAGGCTTGAAAGGAACGGAGCGGTCGTTGGAAAGCGCATAGGTTCATCAAAGAGCACAACAGCAACCAACAACGACAGTGCACCGTAAGTCATACCCCATCCGTTTGAGCCTGTGACCGACACGCCTTTCCGCTGGAGTATCTTGGACATCATGTTGCCGAGAGACGCTAGGTAGGTTGCTGCAACACATAGTAAGATTGCTGGCAACAACCCTTGGCCCGCCAAGGCGGTGATATCTTCGGCAAATACCAGTGTAATGCCAGACAAACCGATTATGGCTCCAAAAACCGTGCTGCGCTCAGGTCGTTCACCAAATAAGAATGCGCTGTTAGCCATATTCATCGTGATGATTAACGAAAAAATAACCGCAATCAGTCCAGTGGTTAGTCCAAGGTCGGTGGCGGTATAAAACAGCACGTAGTTCCAACCGAACAGGAATGAACCAAGTAAGAAGAATTGTCCGTGTGTGCGCAGCGAGTAGCGATTGCGTGATCGCATTATGCTGATCAAACCCTGCAACAGAACGGCGGCAATCACATAGCGGTACAGCACAGATTGCATGACACTGACTTCGTCTACTTGATACTTGGCGAGAATCCAGGTGGAACCCCAAATAGAAATGGTCAGCAAGTATAGGATGAGATTGAACATAGTTGGCTTTCAGGCAAGGCTATGATTTTCGATTATCACAGAAGTAACCTATTGCAACCTAGTTAAGTTATTCGTGATAGCGCACATTTGAATGCTCTCGATACAGTTCCGCTGGATATCTTTATGCAATAGGCTTTAAACGTATACTGACTTTCGAAAAGGATGATGGGAATAGAGATGGCCAACGATACAACGATGACCGGCGGCTGCATGTGCGGTGCAGTACGATATGAGGCTACAGGCGGAACATTTGGTGTAAACCATTGTCATTGTAAGAGTTGTCGCAGGCACACTGGAGGACCGGTCGTTACCTTGGCCGGATACATGGCCGATCAAGTTAAATTCAGTGGTGTTGAACGAAAAATCTACGAGTCCTCTGAAGGTGTGAACCGTGCATTTTGCGGTAACTGCGGAACGCCCTTAACATGGGAAGGCGTCAGCAGCACGCGAGGCGGTCCGATCTTCGAAATTCACATTAGCACATTCGACAATCCTGATGTTCTTGTGCCAAATGGTCATTCTTTCGATTCAGAGCGCATCTCTTGGTTTGATGTTGCCGACGACCTGCCACGCTTTTCTGAGTTCAATGGAGATGGGATACCGCTACGCCATGGTCCAGTCAGCGAAGGTTTACCCTCGAAATGATCTACCGAGGGACTTGATCTAATTCGATGTTGTTTTCGAAAGACGGCAGGAAATGAAACGAATAATTGAAGCGAAGTATGGTTTGGAACTGGGCCGCGAGCAGATAAAGATTTGTGCCATTGATGTCGGACGCCTACAATATTGGGTGGGCGATCCTGTTTGGTGCCGATGTCGAGCATGGGAGCGAGTTGGGCGGCTTGGTAGATTGTCTCGCCCAAGAAGGGTGTAGCCAATCACTTACTCTGTTACTCTCGCTCATCTTTGAGTCGACCAGAAACGAAGGTACGGTACGGTCGACTTCTGAATAGCCCACCATGGGTGGCAGGCAGCGAAGGACGCTGTTATCACTCAGCTCTTCGAATTGGTATGACAATACCAACTATGGTATCTGAGCCAAAGCCATGTCCATAACTTTCACTGCATGGTCAATCTCTTTTTCAGATATTGTTAACGGCGGCGCGATCCGCCACACCGAATGCGGCCCTCCGACCTGATTGATGTTAAGACCAAGGTCGTAGCAACGTTTGGTTAGAGCCTTGATCAGATCATGACCGGGTTCACGAGTTTTCCTATCTGCCACGATTTCCACGCCTAACAGAAGACCATGCCCACGCACATCACCGATTGCATTGTGGCGGCTTTGCAGTTCGCACAACCGGTCTTTGAGATATCGTCCGACACTTTCAGCCCGTGCCGCCAGATCTTCGTCAAGGATAACACCTACTACAGCGAGACCCACCGTTGCCATTAGCGGATCAGAAGCGTGAGACGTATAATGAGAGAATCCGTTTTCTTTCGCCGCAGCCGCAACCTTCTCCGAGGCGATAACCGCCGAAAGAGGCAGCCCGCCGCCGAGCGTTTTGGACAGGGTAAGAATATCCGGAACAACACCTTCGGATTCAAAACCGAACAGTTTACCTGTACGGCCCAGTCCAGTTTGAGATTCATCGAAAATCAANATTATTCCACGTTGATCACACTTTTCCCTTAGGCGTTTAAAATAGCCGTTCGGGGGCACGATGATACCGCCTGCACTTTGAATTGGCTCAACAATGAGGGCTGCTTCTTGACCGACAGAAGTTGCGTCGATCATCTCGAAACCAAGATCGAGACAATCCATATCGCAACTGTCAATCGTCTTGCGAAGCGGACAACGGAAACAATTCGGCGCCGGAATAGCCAATGATCCTGGAACCGCCGGACCATACCCTTTGCGCCCATGTGCATAAGTAGCCGAGGCAGCGCCAGTTGTTGTACCGTGCCATGATCCGGCCATACCAATGATTTCAAATTTACCCGTAGCAATCTTGGCCAAACGGATCGCAGCCTCGTTCGCCTCACCACCCGTATTCAGCAACTGTGCTTTATTCAAAGGATCGGGGAGAAGGTCACATAGTTGTTCAACCAGATCGACTACATCCCGCGTCACCATTGTGCTATCCAAGTGCAGAACAGTTTCACCTGCTTTTGCCATTGCTTCGGTGATTTTCGGGTGGTTGTGGCCAATGGTTGCGCACATTTGACCCGACGAAAAATCCAGAATTTCCCGCCCACCCTCTGTGTAAAGATACGAACCTTCCGCACGGGCGATCAGTTCCGGCTGAAAGTCGCGGCCATAGTGGAGTAGGTTCTTCTCGAACGGCTGCGGTGGTTTGATTGAGTTTTGCATTTTCAATTCCTTGGACCGGCAACAACGACGTATCGGCAGGCTTTGCGGGTGGGATTCTGAAAAGTCACTTTCGATGGTGGACCAAGCTCAAGGCAATCACCTGATTTCAAAAGATTTTCTGTTGTGTCCTCGGTCACAGAAAGCTGACCGCTCAGAACCCATATAGTTTGTTGAAAGACAGCATAAATAGATGCGGGGAAGGTTATTTCGGCCCCTGCTGGCAGTTCAATTGAAACGATTTCAATTGGTCCACCGGCGTTAGGGGACACAAGCCTGCGTACCATACCGGTTTCCGCATCGGTCCATGTCGCTTGTTGCTCCGCCCGGATCAGGTTACCATCTTTACCTTCTGCACGAGTCAGAAAAGTTGATAGCGTCAATCCAAATGCCCCGCATAAGCGCCCCAACATATTGGTTGTCGGGCTGGATTCACCTCGTTCAATCTTACTAATCATTGCTTTAGAGACGCCAGATTTCTCTGCTAAACTGGCGAGTGACCAATTACGCGATTCNCGCTCAATGCGAACACGGGAGGCAATGCTGTCGGTAAGGCTGTCTGATATATTATTCATTCGTCTNGTATAGTAGACGAATATTGAGCCGTCAAGTAGACGATAGCGCCAACATCGATCGTGAGGGCGCGCGCGTGTTTTACAATCAATACAATCCGACCCATATTTAATAAGTTCCAACACAGGCAGGACAGATAGATCGGATCATCCAGCCAACACTCTATTTAGCTACTATTCCGAGTGACCCGAAAGTAACCTGAGACCTCTTGCAAATCGGTGACAGCGCACCAAGGGGGAAAGGGACTACCGCGTAATCCATTATAAAATATACCGAAATGCAATTAGAAAATTGGTGGGGCCAGGGGGAATCGAACCCCCGACCTCCTGCATGCCATGGGCGAAATCCATTTGTCAGACAGGTGAAGGAAACTGAAGTAAAATAGACCTAATTAGACTAAATTGGAGGTTGGCTTTTAAAGGGTTGCGGATGTCCCGAATGTCGAGTTTTGTGGAATTTGGTCGAATTTAAAACGGGTGACCGGACGGAGACCAAAGGTCTGTAAACGGCCCATTACGGCCGTTCGCATGGTCTTAAGAATTCGTATCTCAATTTCCCCACAACGGCCGATCGACGAGCTTTTCAAGGTTACGGCGCGGTTCCCTAGTACACTCATTCTGCAATAAACACGCAAATTGGTGAAGCGAACGAGAGCTCTGAGATACTCAATCAGCCATTCAAATGAGCAAAAATGCCACCGTTGCGAGAGCCTTGAGTTTCAATTTTTTCTTCCTTCAATGATCGGTTTAAAGACCATTTTGCCCCTTCGATAACCTTGTCTAATCCACATAGCTGTTCAACCGCCCGACACGGAATATCAGACGATTGGCAGGAATAAATTTTTTGTTGGAAAAACGGTTGATACAGCAGGCGTCGCCACCAACTCCCTTTATAAAGAAAAACAAGGTAGCATTTTAAAGTGCTGGACATAAGATTGCGCAGAATGGCATTGATAACCTCGAATATAATTTTGTCTTTAAAATTTTTTACCGAGCGTGGATCACAAATGGCGGACCAAGTTGAATCACCTAAGTCATCGGAAGCAAATTCCAGTGACGTTACCATCATAGTGTTAGCACCGAGCTATGAAGCCTTTGGAATGGCCATTGATTTTCTGGCCCGAACCGATCCCTTTGGCTCCTACGAAACGGAGGCATTAGCAAAAGTCGTTCTTAACCAGTTAAAATCCGGGCACAACCTTGCGGCTATGCGCGACAACGAAATGATCGGTTACGCGGGCTGGTTGCTTACAACCGAAGAACTCGGCGAAGAATGGACCGAAGGGCGTACTATTTTGCGCCCGTTGCCAAAGGACAAAGCCAATGCTGCGGCACTGACGGTATTTGCTTCGGGAGATAGTTCGGCCACCACCCGCCTGATACGCGGCGCGCGCGAGATAAACAAAGGTGTTCGAGTGTTCTTCAAACGCGGATATGATGGTACGCTTCGTGATAGCCGGAAAAACTCGGTTCTGAACTTCTCTAACGACTAATCGAATATATAAGAGGTTCCGTCTATGGGCTCGATCTACTGGATTACATCCTACCCGAAATCGGGAAATACGTGGATGCGAATGTTTCTAAGTCATCTGGTTCTGGAAAAGTCGTCAAAATCCTTCATGAATCAGTTGCAGTCATTCGCACCGGACGAAAACAGTGCAAAGTTTTATCAGGCTGTATCGACCATTCCGCTGGCGCTTCTGGACGATAAGGGATTAGCCAAAATTCGCCCTGCCGCACAACAGGTCGCCGCGGATGCCGTCGACGGGTATTTGTTTATGAAAACACACCATCTGCTAGGTGTGCATCATGGAACCCCAACTATTAATTTAAAGGCAACGGCGGGCGCAATATACGTAGTTCGTAACCCGTTGGATGTGGTAGTCTCCTATTCAGAGTTCCGGAAGATGAGCATAGATCAAACGATCGACAAAATTTTGATGAGTGGTCGAGCTCTCGCCCGACCGCGAAATGGAAGCTACCAATTGTCGGGCTCGTGGGGCGAACACGTGGATTCGTGGAGCAAAAAACCCAGCGAATACATTTGTACAGTTCGATACGAAGACCTTGTGACTGACCCGTTCGAGACGTTTTCAAAAGTGGTAAAATTCTTGAAAGTCAACGTGCCGGAAGACCAGATACGCTACGCTATAGATCAGACCTCTATATCAAAGTTGAAGGGTGAAGAGCAAAAAGAGGGCTTCCGCGAAAAACCGAAGGAAACCACTCAATTCTTCCGCTCGGGCAAGATTGGCGAGTGGAAATTGCGCCTTACAGAGCAGCAGGTGCAACGCGTAACGTCCAATTTCGCGGAGCCAATGAAGCGTTTTGGATATTTGGATGCCAGCGGGAACATTGCTTCTTAACGTTTTACTTGGGGTGTTGGCGAATTGTCACAATGTTCGCAATTCGGCAGAAAGTTGATAGACATCAACATTTATTCTTGATTTTTGACCGGAATTTTCGTTTATTCGCTGTCAATACTGTATCCAGATTGGGATGCCAAAGTAATAGTTAATTTTCAAACGGGACGGCATGATATGAAAAATTCAACAATGCTATACTCTGTTTCCGCTGCTGCACTAGCTGCTGCGGGTGCAACAACAGCAACAGCTCAAAGCTTGCCCGAGGGCTATTCGCTCACGGTTCAAGGCGGCGTTGCAATGTCAAACGACGCTTGGGCGGACAAAGTTGGTTCCGGTGGACCGTTTAGCGGCTCTGGTGGTTCTGGCTATTCCAACACCGACACCACAACGTATGGTTATCTAGGTGCCATCAGTCTGGAACGCCGTGTTAATTCGCAGCGTGATTATACTTTCGGTGCCACAATTGCTGGCGAAATGGCGAATAGCCGAACATTTTCTAGCGGCTATTTCTTCGCATCCGGCTTCAGCAATAGTGGCTATGTTTCTGGTGCCTATGCATCAGGATATAGCACGGCTTTCGATGTTGGGGATTCGTTCAGCTTTCAAGCGCTAGATTTTGAACTTGGCCATCGCCCTGCATCTTCGAATGACGTCGACGTTCGGATGTTTGCCGGTCTACGCGGAATGCGTTCTGTTTCTTCCGATCACATGACCATGGACAAGATTGGTGCAACTAGCGGTGGGAACGGTTATTCGGGATATACCGGAACTATGAATTATACATCAACGTTCTGGGGTATTGGCCCCCGTGTTGGTGCGGGCTTCAGTTCACGTTCACCGGGTAGCAATTTTGGGTTTTCTGGTAAAGTTGGCGCGGCAGCTATGTTCGGGCAACGCACGGATGAAGGGTCTGGCAGCGCCACGGTGTACGGGAACAGTGGTGGATACTACTCGTATCCTAGTAGTGGTGGCCCATTTGGTAGCGGTGGAAGTGGGTACTCAGAAACTAATGACAAGACTGTATACAGCCTCGATATTGACCTTGGCGTTGATTATTATCTCAACGATGCAAGCAAGGTTACAGTTGGCTATAAGGCACAACAGATGTGGAATGTTGATTATTGGTCAGATGAAGACAACGATAGTCCTTACGCTGGACCACGCCTGGTTCAAGGTGTGTATCTGGGGTACACAACATCATTCTAATAGTCTGATCAAAGCAAGTTTTCGGACCGCGTCTAATCAGGCGCGGTCCTTTTAATTTCGGAGCCCCTTTGGCCATTCACATCAAAACCGCTGGCACGCCGCTAGAAAAGCTCTGGCTCGAAAGCCCGTGCGCTGTTTTGTATGATTTCGCGAACAAAATGCCTGGGGAAGATATAGTGTTGCACCTTTCTGGCGCGCCCTTTTATATCTTTCAAAACAGTCAAAGCGCTCAACACATTTGGCGTGGAAATCCGGAAAACTATCAGAAATATTTCGGCACATACGACACCTTTTTCGGAAAAAGCCGGTTGACTACGGATGGGGAGTTATGGCGCTCGCTAAAAAAATATTCTCAGCCGTTTATCACGAATACCAAACCCGCCGACATCATCGAGGCAACGGTTAAATATTTCGACATTGCAATTGTAGGCATTCTGGAAGATAGCGGCGTAAGTAACCGGATCACGATTGACGACGCGTTTGATTTGGCCGCGGCCTCTACGGTCTGTGAAACAACTCTGGGCTTTCCGCTGGAGGCCTGGGGGGCAGGTGCGATCGACGAACTCCGCGCAATTCTCAAGTATGCGGCTGTGGTGAACTGGCGAAAGCTGGACGAATCCAGCAAAAGCGACACCAAATTGGTTGCGGACGCAGTCCACGCCAAAGAAAGTCTGGCACGCCGTTTGGCAAAGCTGAGCAGTCAATACACGGAAAGTGGCACGAATACCGATTTGTTTGCGATATTGCTTGAAGCTAGCAATAAAGACGTTGATTTGATGGGTGAGGTTTGCACGTTGCTGTTTGCAGGGTTTGAAACCACCGCGAGTGGACTGGGATGGGCTGCGTACTTGTTGGCCACGATGCCAGAGTTGCAGGAAAAGCTTTGCTCCCAGATGCAAACTCTTCCGTCAGATCGAGCACCTACCATCAAAGAGTTAACTGCGCTAACCGATCTACAGTCATTTATTAACGAAGCCCTTCGGATGTTCCCGCCTATTCCGCTTCTCGGACGAAAAGCCGTCGATGACGATGTTATTAACGGGACCGAAGTCAAAGCAGGCGAGCTTGCCTTTATTTCAATCATCGGACTACATCACGACGCAAATTATTACAGCCGCCCGAGCAACTTCACCATTGCTCGGTTTCCTGAAGGAAAACCAAGGACCAAGAATATTGAGAATTTCATGCCCTTCGCGGATGGCAAGCGCGTGTGCGTAGGTGCTAGGTTCGCAAACATTGAGATGCTGGCTGCACTCTCAACCATCTTGCGGAGTGTTAAGTTAAGTCTTCCGGAAACCACCCCGCTATTGTTTAACTGGGAAGCCAGCCTCAGGCGCAAAGATGGCCATTTATTAGAAGTAGTCTCGCGTAATTAATTCCGTGCGGTAGGAACCCTAGATGAAAATATTATTTTGCTCTTCAAATTGTCTTTTGGATCCAAGCAGTGGCGCCGCAATTAGCGTTCGAACATTGCTTCAGATGTTATCAAAGGAGGGCGCGACAACTGCCGCTTTTACATCCGCGTGTTTCGACCGCGCGATCTCGGATGTTCCATCGACGGAGCTTGAAACGATTGGGTTCATGCAAGAACCCGCAGCAGATGCGAACGCTGTGTGGCACGCTAATTCTGAAAATGTCGATCATTATGCTGTTCCGTTCGACACAACTCGGCGTGGGAGACTGACAAAAGAAAACGAGATGGAACTGCTAGAACGTGCGCTGGTTTTCATCGATGAATTTCAGCCTGACGTTGTCCTTTCTTATGGCGCCGGTGTTTTTGAGCAACGGTTGCGCCAAACTTTGCAGGAGCGTTCAATTCCAACGGTATTCTATCTGGCAAACCCGAACTACAAGAAGATGGGTTCGTTCCAGTACGCCGACAAAATATTTACAGACACACAAGCCACAGGAGACCTTTATCGCGAGCGTGGTCTGGAAAGCTTCACGATCGGCAAATTCGTAAACCGCCCAAATGTCAGTTCGGATGAAACGCGGCAAAACTATGTTACCTTTGTTAATCCATCGCCCGAAAAAGGTGTGACCCTTTTTTATCGAATTTTGCAGTTGGCACAGGAAGTTGTTCCGAGGGCAAAGTTTCTGGTTGTCGAAAGCCGCGGAAGTTTAGACATAGCCGAGGCACGCGCGGGGATACCTTTTTCCAGTTACAAATCCGTCACACGGCTTGGTCTCCAAAAAGACATGTCGGAAGTGTTCTCGATGACCAAAGTATTACTGATGCCATCTGTATGGCATGAAAGCGGGGCGAGAACAGCGATTGAGGCTTGCTCGGTTGGCGTGCCGACAATTGCGACGGACCACGGGGGGGTGCCCGAAATCCTCGGTGACGGCGGAATATTGATTGCCCCACCACCTCCATTGTTGGAAAACCACTGGATCATTCCCCCGTTGACTGCTGCAATCCCTTGGGTGGAGGCGATCGACGCGCTGTTAAATGACAAGGAAACCTACAGGCTTCACAGCGAAGCCGCACTTGAGAGATGGTCGCATCACGAGCCCTCGGTCCGCGTAGGGGTAGTTCTTGATCAATTGCAGGAATTGATCCAAGCGGTGAAGGACAAATAATGCCGGTCGTGACCGAACTACAGGAAAAATTGCTCCTGCAAATTGGCGACGACTTTGCCAAGTTCCACGTTCGCATCTTCGAACCCGAACAGTCCAAAGGGGTTGTATTCTACGTACACGACTTCACCGGCAATGGCGCCGACTTTACTTTTGCGGCTAACGCCTTGTCGGCAAGCGGATATACCGTTGTTTGTCCCGATTTGCCGGGTCGGGGGCAAAGCGCCTATCTGGCACCCCGAAAGTATAATCTACAGATCTACATGAATGTTCTGGCCGCTGTTTATAAGAAGTTTTCAGGCTCTACTAATATTCTTATAGGACAGGCGTGGGGAAGTATGCTCGCGACCATATTCGCTGCGAGCACGAGTGTTAGATTTCAAAAAATAATCACGCTCGATCTACCAACAAAGTGGTCTTTGAGCGGCGATAAGGAGATAGCACAAGCGGCGCACGATGCAGGCATGTCGTTTCAGACCCAGTTCGATGCTCTGGAATATCTACTCGCCAAACCCGAATTTTGCGATTTAAAGTCCGATGCAGAAACACACTTTTTGGATGATCGGATAACCGAAATCGCCGAGAGTTTCCGCTTCGCCTTTGATCCCGGCCTATTCAAATTCTTTGGTGTAGAGAAAAACAGGGTCTACGAGATTGCCAAAGTACTGGATGGTGTGAGTTCCAATGTCTTCTGCCTCTACGCCAACGAGATATCCAAAGATACCGAGCGAGATATTGGCAGAGTAAACCCGCGCGGAAACGCGCCGGTTCTGGTTGCGAACGCAACTACAGGCAAGAAATTGCACATGAACACGCTAAACCAGATTTTGCTAGTTCTAGGTTGCATCGCAACGCTGGATCAATGACGAGAAACCGTAGTTGACGTCGCTAAAGGGACTTGAACTCATGACCCGTCGCTTACGAATTACCAGCTCTACCAACTGAGTAGTTAGTGTAGCTTTGCCCCATCTTGCTCGTTCAATCATCGAGACTTTTTAACATTTTACGAACGTTAACACTGGGCGTGACCGACACAACGAAGACAGAATTAGGAATTCGCCAGATACCGATAAATCAAACCCTTCGTACTATGCTGCTGGAATGGAGATTGATCTGTCCAAGACTCGATGGTGAATTGTACCGCGTATTTCCGGGACCCGGTGTACCCCAACAGTGGCCACTTCCTCGCTTGGGTGGCGGTGGGCCTATCCTTTATTCGAACATGCTGAAAAGATACTGGCGGCCAGCGTTTTCAAAGGCTGGAGTTCGCTATGTGACAATTCACAGCGCAAGGCATTCCTTCGTTTCAGTATTGCAGGCGCGGGGCGTAGAAGTGGGCTTGGTCGCCCAAATGGCTGGGCATAGTCCGACTGTCACCCTCGGCCATTACACGCAAGCTGTGCGCGGCGGGGCAGAGGCACTGGCAATGTTGGATCGGGCGTATCAGGGGGAGTGAAGTGCAATAATTTTGGGTTTTAATTGGGTTGGTCCAAAGCGCAGATTGAATGTGCATTGCTATTCTCTATAGTTGCGTCAAACCACTGAATTGCTATCGCAGGAAAATCACATGGCCACCGATCCATCTTTGGAATATGACGACTACGAACTTTGGGCTGACCGGGCTTTCTACGATGATGGGGAGTAGGTTACATGGTCAGAAATTGAAGAACAACTCCGCTACAAAGAATGGGGTGCAAAATACCCCAACGCTGATCGTTCGCTAATTCCCTTTTTCGAGGAACTGTTGTCACTTGCTGAATCTTACCATTTTACAACCGGCCTCCATCTTAGCGTTTACGGCGATATTGGCGAACTGTTTGGCGCGATTACTCATGGCATCAAGTTGCACAACACCCATGCGCAGGGTTCGGACGGCAGATTGGGAAACGACTTTATTGAAGTTAAGACGATTACACCGTTTAAGCAGAACGACGAAGTAACTGTCAAAGTTGGGGGGAACTTCAACAAGTTGCTTGTGGTCCGGATCAACGAGGATTTTGCTGTATCATCCAAGCTCGTTGATCGAAAATCATTACCTAAGACGACCGGAAAATTCATCAGAGTTAAATGGGGCGACTTGAAAAGTAAGTGAATAATGAGACCGAAGAAGCGCACATAAGTCGCAATTATTTGGATATTAGCTACGTTTCGGATAGCACGTATCGCCAGTCTATCGTCTCACCACGTGCTCACCGGTGCCCCGTGATACATATCCCGACGCCCCTCGTACATCTCCTAGGTTACCGATATACCCGTGCCACGGTCGCACGGCCCCTCGTGTCGCTCCCCGATATTCCCCAGTCTCACTCTCTTTCTGGACGTGACTGCAAAAAGAAGTTGAGAGAGCGTATTTAATCATCCCACCCCGTGTCAACGTCTCTCACACCTCCAATAGCGTTCTCCTGCGTTTCCATTTTTCTGGCCATTTTTCTGGACTTCGGTCCACATTTTGCTGGACGCGTCACCACCTTCGAATCCCAACAATTGTGCCTAAATATCTCAGCATGCTTTTTTGAAAGTTTTTTACTTTTGGATGGGACCGGATATGCAAACCTACTGGTTAACGGACTGAACCAACGGCGAAACGACACCAGTCGATGGCGACACCGTTGAACGGTTGCTCGGGGTTGAGCTTGGGTAATACAAAATTGGGCCCAGCGAGAAATCTCGCTAAGCCCATAAATAATCTAACGGAATTGAAATCGAATTAAATTGTGCCGTTGCTGTTGTTATTAGCAACCAACACAACTAACGCGATTACAAGAAGTGGGATCAACCACATGCCTGAACCGCCCATCGAACCACTGGCTTCTTCCATTACTTCTGGAACAACCGGTGCAACATACGCAACCGAACCAGCGTAAGCTGCGCCGCCTGCAAGAATCATCGCCATAGTAGTGCGAATAACTTTCAACATTTGTAACTCCCGTTTTGAAATCTGACACGCATTACTTTAAAGTATTTTATCTCCGAGTCCACAGTTGGAACCAGACAAATGATATGTGTTACAATTTGCACACGCGAACGACCGAAGATGCTCAAACGGTTGCTGGATAGTTGTGCTTTGATCGAGCAAGACGACCGATCTGCAGTCAGATTCATCGTAATCGAAAATGGAGAAGCGGCCGGGGCAACGGCTGTAGTTGACGATTTTCGCGGCAAGTTTGCGATCTCTTATGTCAATGAACCAAATCCTGGTCTTGTTTTTGCACGCAATGCCGCAATTGAGGCTTTTCTTGCTACGGATGCGGAATGGATGGCGTCTTTTGACGATGATTTGATCGTTGATACAAAATGGCTTTCAGCGATGCTCGATGCCGCTGAACGGTTTCCAGATTGTCACGCTTTTGCCGGACCAAATCAGCGTATCGCTGATAACAAAGCGAGCAGATGGTTGCCCCAAGGCACCCAACAAGATTTAAATACCGGTCAACCAACATGGAATGTGACGACAGCAAACGCGCTGATACATAGATTTATTTTCGATCCTGACAAACTTGGCGCACGGTTTCACTCAAAGTTTAATTTTTCAGGCGGCGAGGACACACAGTTTTTCTTCAATCTCAAAGATAAGGGTGAAAAAGTATTGTGGGTCCGAGAGGCAAAATGCGTCGAGCCCACGATACTCGAGCGAGGATCCGTTAATATACGTTGCCGTCGTGTTATCGCGCGAGCGCAAAATTGGGGTGAAATCAACCTTATGCGATTTGGCCGGATTCGCGGTGTGCTGTGGTTATTCTGGTCTATTTTTGCATCGGCGCTCAACACTCTAACCTATACTTTCTCTGGGTTGATCGTACTGGTATTCAGCGAAAACCGCGGCGTTGCGGCGCTATCTCAGGCACTACTTAACGCTTGCCATGTCGTAGGTTATTTCAAAACGTTGCTTCGTAGATCAGGCAATTACTATGCTGAAGTTGAAGGGTATTAGAGAAAAAATGATATTGAAAGAAACCAAGCCCGCGAAATTTGAGAAAGCGGTTATCTTGTGTTGTGATAAAAATGCACTGCATTTAGCGCTTTTTGTTGCTGATCAAATTCACAGGTCTGAACCGGATGCCGATTTCGACATATGTCTGACCACATTTGACAGTAGTTTGTTAGATAATGAAAGCATCCCGACATACATACGTGTTTGCCTGCTCGACAACACCAGCTTTGCAAACTTGATGGTGGACAATAGGATCCCGTTAACTTCCTATGCTAAAATTGGGATTCCTGATGCCTTTGTCAACGATTACAGCCAGATCGTTTATCTTGATACAGATACGTACCTGCGAAAGGGGCGCTTATCCGAATTGTTTTCCGAAACCAAAGGAAAAGGACCGGTATCGGGTGTTATCGACTCGATTCAATGGCAAATATATAGAGATGAAGATCGTGAGAAATATTGGGATGTTTTAGGTATTTCGGGAAAGAAATATTTGAATGCTGGTGTTTTGGCTTTTGATGTCGAGGCCTGTAGAAAGTCTGATTTCTATAAAGGTACATTGGAAAAGTCGCAGAAACTTATTGAACTAGCCACCGCCAACCCAGAGATTCAGTTCTTTCACGACCAATCGGCGATTAATGTGCATCTTGCAGGTGAATGGCATCCGGTTTCGCTAAAATGGAATTGGCAAACATTGGCCTTCGCCACAAGGCTTGTCGACAAGTTCGATCCGAATATTCTTCACTTCATCGCCCAGACCAAGCCCTGGGTGCAGCCTTCGGTTCCATTTACGCGAAAATACTGGCCACAGTACGAGGCCTTTTTTGCGAATTCGTGTGACGCGCCCAAAGAGAAGGCACGTTATAGTTCGTTTTCTCCGAAGCGAAATGTGACCTTAAAGGAACGCCTTAAAAACGAGTTGTCTTTTCAAAAGCAACTAAACCGGATCAATGTATTAAATCCAATGGCGTACACGAAACTAAATGGGATAATTCCAACCTATCGAAAGAGCTTGCACATTCGAAAAATCGAGAACGCAATTATTTCTGGTGATCAAATCTGGCCCTTGAATGATGCGTTCGTTAAAAAGCCTTGAGCCAAATTCAAATGCCCAAAAAACGAATACTAATAATATCACCTGAAGTTGTATTTCCAGCAGATACCGGTGGAAAGATTAGAACAGCAACTCTGGCAAAACAGCTTTCGATGTTTTCGAAGGTTACTATTCTGTACGTGGCCAACGGAAATATAAATACATTTGAGGCCAATATTGATCAAGAACGCGTGCCGCTTGGCAAATATTTTAACTTGTGGAGTTTGGTTTCGTTATGGAATCCGTTGTCGCCAAAATTGCCTACGAAAGTCATATCAAATATTTGCAAAATCAGAGATAGAGTTAATCCGGACGTCGTCCTATTTGAGCACTCAACCACTACATCGCTGATCAATTCGATAGGTTGGGGCGATGCAGAACTTGTATACAGCACGCACAACGTGGATTCGGATACGCACGCCGAAAAGTTGCGTTTACTTCCCTACCAGTGGTTTCCCGGTAATGTTTGGCGACGCGTGTTAATGAATATACGCGCAAGAAAACAGGACATGTTGGCTGTTACGTCATCTGATCAATTGTGGGTATGTTCGGAGCATGATCGCAAAAGATACCAAGAGTTGGCAGATGTTGCCGCGACTCTGGTTCCCAATCCCGTACCGAACGAAACCGTATTTGGGTTCACCATTAACCCTGAAAGGTATACGCATGGCGGGATCATTTACATTGGCACCCTGACCTACAAACCAAACCTTATGGCTATCGACGTACTTGTGAATGAAGTTTTGCCCTTGTTGCCCAACTATGCGGACCTACAAATTGCCGGAAGACACGGAGCACACCTTGCCAAAGAAGTGGGTAAACATGCGAATCTGAAGCTAATTCTGGACCTGCCAGAAATCTCCAAAGTACTTGAGCCTGCAGGATTTAGCATTTTGCCTATCAACAGTGGTGGCGGTACGAGGATCAAAGTTCTGGAGGCGATGGCCGCAGGTGTTGTTTTGATCGCCACGGCCAAGGCCGTTGAGGGTCTGGGTTTGGTGCCAGATAAGCATTTCGTACAGGCAGAAACAGCGGATGCAATGGCGCTAGCCTATTCGGAGTTGAGCAATAATCCGGAGGTAGCCAAAAAAGTGGCGATCGAAGCCCGCGCTTTTGTGTTTAAGCGTTTCGGGGCAGACACGATCGGTAATATATTGCGGGATCTGGTTTAGCCTGCAATCGGCCGACCTCCATTTTGTTTACGCATCTCAAATCGAATTAGTACCGGTAATTCCCGCAACGAGCTGCGTCCGCTGATCGACTTTTTCCCTAGGTGCAATTGGCCAATACCTCACAGTTTTCAGAATATTTTGTCACACATTTCCGGTGACCCGAGACCTCTTGCAAAACGGTGACAACATACCGAAGAGGTAACGGGTTACCACGTAACCCATTCAGAAATATACTGAAATGTATTTGGAGTATTGGTGGAGCCAGGGGGAATCGAACCCCCGACCTATTGCATGCCATGGGCGAAATCCATTTGTCAGGCAAGGGAAGGGAACTGAAGCGAAATGAATGTGAATGGACGAAAATGAAGGTCGGTCTTGACTGGTATCCGCTTAGGCCAAATGTGGAGTTTGATGGAATATCGTGGAATTTGGTCGAATTCGATAAGGGTGACCGGAGGGTGACCACACAGACTTCATACTAGGTTTTTTTAACTGATCTTTCCGATGAAATATAATTTTTTTACCGTCAACGCAGCGCCCTAACTCTCAACTAATAAGAATGCCAACCCGCCTACCCAGAATTGCCGGTGGCAGACAGCGGCGATATTTGAAGTGCTGAAATGAACATTGAGAACAGTTCTGATTGTGAGGAAATTCCGAGCTTCGCGTAAATACTTCGACGGTAGGTTTTAACTGTTCCTTTAGCTATACCCAGAATGTCTGCGATCGCCTCAGAAGAATATCCCCGAAGGACCAGGCCAACGACCTCGCACTCACGTGACGTCAATATTGAAGTGCCAAAGGTCTTGAACACTTCATTGACTCGTTTTTGAACAATTGTCTGGTCAAAGCCGGTGCCGGAATCCGAGAACATCGCTTCTGAGTATTGCCAATGCTGTGATGTCAAAGCACGAACAGTTTTTTCGACCGACCGGAGTTGCTTCATCTCTTTGCCGGAAAACACAGAACTACTTCTTACACGCATGAGTGAAAGAACAATATACGTGTCTTCTGGTAGCCTGAACAAAAAACCTATTTCTTCAGCAAGATCGGTTTCTTTGTAATAGGATCGGTAATATTCGCTTTGATAAAAGCGATCTGGTGCAATCTCTTTAAGGCGGTAAAGCCCAGGAGCGTTATTTGCCCTACACGCTTGAAAGAACGGGTCTAGAAGATACGGTCCGTCAAGATACTTAATAACATGAATGTCGAGTCGTCTGGGGTCGAAACTATTGTACAAGTTTACCGGTACTTCGTCGCCTCTATAACCAAAAATAACGACAAAATCAAAGTTAACCAACCCCTTAAGCGCGCCTTCCAACATCGGCCAAAATTTTGATTCTCCAAGTGATAAGATCGCCTCGGCGAGTTGTGAATCCCAATTTTTCCCTTCGCTATCTGTCGTCATGCATCACATTATCCCTTATTAATAACGATGTACCGTGCAAAAATAGAACCAAACTATCCCTTTGGGGGTATATACACGCACTTCACATTTTATCTTAATAAGCACGTATTTCGACCTATACCCCAGTGGAGAATAAATGCAAATTATAACTCATTTAGGTGGTAGAAGTGACTGAAACCGGTAACTACGCCAATCAGGATACGCCCGACATCGAATTTCGTCAGGTGAGCAAACGCTTCGGCGAAGTCTTGGCTGTTGATCGAATTGATTTGAGTGTTCCGCAGGGAAGATTTGTTTCGTTTCTCGGCCCCTCGGGGTGCGGAAAAACCACCTTCTTGCGGATGATCGCCGGATTTGAGCAGCCCAGTAGTGGTGAAGTTCTTTTGCGCGGGAAATCAGTGGTTGGGGTGCCCGCCTACAAACGCCCCGTAAACATGGTGTTCCAACACTACGCATTGTTTCCACACTTGAACGTTGCGGACAATATTGCGTACGGCGTAAAGCAACTTGATCGCAGTATCGGCAAGGCTAAACTGGCAAAACGTGTTTCTGAAACTCTGGAATTGGTGCGGCTGCCCGGTTACGAAACCCGTCATATCTGGGAAATGTCGGGGGGCCAGCAACAGCGTGTGGCACTTGCCCGTGCGTTGATTAATCGGCCCAATGTGTTGCTACTGGATGAACCGCTCGCCGCACTGGATCGCAAACTGCGTCGCGACATGCAGATTGAATTGCAAAACCTGCAAAAAGAAGTCGGGATTACCTTCATACTGGTAACTCATGATCAGGAAGAGGCGCTTTCAATGAGCGATACTGTTTGCCTTATGAAAGACGGGCAGATTGTGCAAACAGGCTCTCCTCAAGAACTGTACAAGGAACCTTTAAACCCGTATGTGGCAGACTTTGTCGGTAAATCAAACTTCTTCTCCGGAGTCGTTGAATCAGCTTCTGGACAGGAAGGCACGGTAAGGCTCGATTGTGGTCGCATTCTCGGAGGGTTCTCGCCCAAAGGCGTAAAATTACCACCGAAATCAGCGGCGGCCGTTGTCTGCGTACGCCCAGAAATCATCACAATTCAAGCGGCCATAGACAAAACAACCGACGAACAACATGCGCAGTTTACGGGTGTGATTAGCAACAGGATATTCTTGGGCGAACACACGGAATACGTCGTCAAAATCGACGAACTGGGAGACGTCTTAGTCCTCGCTTCCAGACTCGCAGAGTCAAAGACCGGAATTTTCGAAACCGGCCAAAGCGTAAATATCAGTTGGACTAAACAAGCGGCGTTAATACTCGAAAATAATCGTGACGACGCAAGCACCTAAGTTAGGCAAACCAACAAGGAGAAGAGAAATGGGAAATAATGGTAGACGCGGTTCAATAAGTGAAAAGGAGTTCATGGAGCACCTTGAAAGCTATCGCAAAGGCTCAATCTCACGTCGTCACTTTCTAGGTGTGACAGGACTGGGCACAGCAATGATGACGGTTGCTGGCGCAGGTTTGCTAACCCGCCCGGCATTCGCCGCCGAGGATCTGGGAAACCGGCTAAACTTCGCCACATGGCCAAATTACATGGACGAGGCCAACATCGCAGCCTTCACCGAAGCAACCGGTGTACATGTTAACGTCTCCGTGTTCGGGTCGAACGAGGAAATGTTGGCCAAACTACAGGCTGGTGGCACTGGTTGGGACGTGTTCGTTCCAACAAACTACACGATCTCGACATATGCCGATCTTGATCTGATCGAAGAAATTGATCTGTCGCGCGTGCCTAACTTTAACGCCGCGACAAACAATACCAAGTTCACGGCCGAAGGTAGCTATAAGGGCAAAGTCTATACTGTGCCGAAAGACTGGGGCACAACTGGCTATGTTGTGAACACTGCGCATACGCGCGATGACATGACTTCCTGGAAGGAATTCTGGGATACAGCCGTGAACGAATATTCTGGCCGCGCAATCGTACACGACTATCAGCTGACGGCGATTGGTAACGCTTTGAAATATTTCGGGTATTCGTTTAACTCAGTTGATCCGGCCGAGTTGGCGGACGCCGAAAAACTGATGATCGAAGCTAAACCGCACCTGTTCGCGGTAACGAGCGACTATCAGCCCGGAATGCGTAGCGGAGATGCGTGGATGTCTATGTGCTGGACCGGCGACGCCGTGCAGTTGCAGCGTGACATTCCGACAATGCAGTATGTCCTGGGTAAAGAAGGCGGCGAGATCTGGTCTGATTTCTATGCCATTCCTAAGGGCGCTCCACATCTGGCCGCAGCATATGCCTTCATTAACTTCATGCAGGATCCGGCAGTTAATGCCAAGGAAGGCATCGCACACGGTTATCCGCTTATTGATAGCAGAGCGATTGATCTGCTGCCTGACGAATTGAAAAATAGCCCAATTCTTTACCCGGCAGCAGAGCTTATGAACCCGCTTGAATTTGGCGCGGCTGTTTCGCTAACCAGCCCTGAACGTGCCGAGCTTATGGCACGCTTTAAAGCAGCATAATCGGTGGAAATGAAATGAGTACGAGCGGCGCAGATAAAATCGGGCGTAAGCGGAAGATCACAACAGCAATGTTGTTGCTTCCCGCTACCGCTTGGTATGCAGTTTTACTGCTAATGCCGCTCGTATTTATCATCGTATTTTCATTTGGGGAACGAGGGCCTGCCGGTGGGTATGTTCCGGCTTTCACACTTGAAAATTACATGAATTTGCCGACCAGATCGAAAGCGTTCTTTAACACTATGACGTTAGCGCCGATTGGAACGATTGCGTGTTTGCTCATAGCATTTCCGTTGGCCTATTATCTGGCGCTGGTCGTTAAAAAGCGATATCGGAACTTGTTGCTAGTGCTGGTTATCGTTCCATTCTGGACCAGCCTCCTCGTTCGGACATACGCGTGGATATTTATCCTCAGCGGGCAAGGTTTGCCAAAATTATTAGGAATGTTCGGGCTCGAGGGAATCCGTATGATTAACACCCCGGGCGCAGTTCTAATCGGGATTATCTATATTTATCTGCCGCTGATGGTGTTCCCGATTTACGTTAGTCTTGAAAAACTGGACACAAGGTTGCTGGAAGCGTCCAGCGATTTGGGAGCGCCGCCATTCCGGACGTTTCTTCAAGTTACACTACCCCTCTCGATTCCCGGAATTGCTACCGGATCGATGATGGTATTCATTTTGTTAATGGGCGAATTCATCATTCCGCAAATGCTGGGTGGTGGCAAAGTATATTTCATCGGAAACGCCCTGGTTGACGTATTCCTCCAGTCTCGCAACTGGCCGTTCGGAGCTGCGTTCGCTGCCACTCTCGTCGCGATCATGCTGTTCACTATTACGGTCTACATGCGGTTCATGGCAAAGCTATCGGGCGGGCGTGAAGACGTCTCGGTTATGTAGGGGGGGTAATAAATCATGAAATTTTACGCCCTTTTCGTTTACGTGTTTTTGTACCTCCCCATCGGGTTGGTAATATTTTTCAGCTTCAACGCCGGAAAATACGCGCTGGATTTTCAAGGTTTCTCGATACGTTGGTACGCAAAGGCGCTGTCCAATCCGTTCATCATGGAGGCCCTGTGGGTAAGCATCAAAGTTGCCTTTATCTCGGCAATTCTGTCGACAGTTTTTGGAACAATGGCAGCGTTGGCCCTTCAACGCTTGAAGGGTTGGAAACGTACATTCTATGACTCGCTAATCTATATTTCGATAACGATCCCGGGCATAGTTATCGCCATCTCGACGTTAATTGCGCTGGTTACACTGTTCGACTTCATTAATCCCTATCTAGCATTTTTAGCACCGTTGTTTGATGGAACTGCGCCGAAACTAAGTCTGGGATATATATCGCTAATTGCAGCGCACTCGTTGTTCACGATGTCTTTGGTAGTGGTCATTCTTCGTGCACGCTTGTCGGGGATGGACCGGACTTTGATAGAAGCCTCGGAAGACCTTTACGCACCGCCGTTCAGAACGTTTATCCAGATCACGCTACCGCAGCTGGCCCCTGCAATCTTTGCAGCATTTCTGCTCAGCTTTACGTTCAGTTTTGACGACTTCATCATTTCATTCTTTGTCGCCGGCCCCAACACCACGCTTCCGGTGTATATTTTCTCGTCTATCAGACGAGGCATTACGCCCGAGGTTAATGTCATCGGAACCGTGGTGTTGCTTGCGTCCCTTATTCTTTTGTTCGCGGCGCAAATCCTGTCGAACATTGGGAAAACTCCGAAAACCCGCAGTAGCAATAAGTGATTGCATTGAGAAGAGGTACCTCATGATTCTTGAAGGACAAGTTGCGATTGTTACGGGCGCTGGATCTGGCATCGGCCGCGGGGGCGCGGAAATTATGGCCGCGGAAGGTGCGATTGTCGTGGTAACCGACCGATCGTTCGAGAGCGCCAGCGAAACGGCTTCACTGATCAATGCAAAACGCGGAACGGCAATTGCCCGTAAGGTCGATGTAACCCTTGATGAAGATTTGGATGAAATGATCAGCAGCACAATCGCTGCGTATGGGCGAATTGACATACTGCATAATCACGCCGGAATTCAGATCGCCGGTAACGCCGAACAAGTCGAGCCGGACGGCATGGACCTTTCCTACCAGATAAACACGCGCGCGCATTATTACGCCGCCCGAAAGGCTATTCCTTACATGAAGAAACAGGGTCGTGGCGTGATTATTAACACGGCTTCGAACTCGGGGGTTTTTTTCGACAAGGAAATGCTAGCTTACACCACATCAAAGGCTGCAACGATCGCGATGACCAAGCAGATGGCTGTCGATTATGCCAGATTCAATATTCGCGTAAATGCGCTTTGCCCCGGATGGGTCGACACACTGTTTAACGGGCCTTACATCGAACAGATGGGTGGGCGGGACGCGATCGAAAAATACGTGGCGGACACTATTCCCATCGGTCGCTGGGCGACTGTTGAGGAAATCGCGGAATCTGTTCTGTTTCTCGCATCACACCGTTCGGCGTTCATGACGGGACACGCTCTCGTTGTCGATGGCGGGGAATGTATTGCCTAAATTGGTCAGCAAGAAGGAAATATTATGCCTATTAATTCAAAACAGTCAGGGCTCCGCCTAGAGGGCAAAGTCGCAGTAATAACGGGAGGCGCAACCGGAATTGGACGCGCGACAGCCTTACTTTTTGCTGAACAGGGCGCAACGGTCAGCATTTTTGATATTCAGGTGGAGGAGGGCCTTAGAACCGCGCAAATGATCCGCGATGCGGGCGGTGAGGCTACGTTTATTCAAGCTGATGTCACAAAAGCAGACCAGATCGACCGTGCGTTCGACGAAGCGATTGCAACCTATGGCCCGTACAACGTGTTATTCAATCATGCAGGCACAATAATTGTTAAGGCGCTACAC
>JGI24724J26744_10000546_pt1 | contig 27369 bp, 25 predicted proteins | sample Cruoilmetagenom7_FD_26744 | JGI IMG/M metagenome (IMG submission 26744) | reverse complement strand
ATCCTTATGGCTCGATGGCTCTCGATAGGGTCCTGTGGAGTCTCTATGTGAAGTTTTTCTCCTCTACCAAGTGCAGCCCTCTCTTTTGAGAGGCTATGAAACAGATCTATATACTCCTCTTTCTCCATATCACTTTTACTAAATGAATACTCTAAAAACTCTGTAGATGCTTCTAGGATATACTGCTTCTGTTGCAAAGGAATAGTTTTATCATTAACAATTTCTTGAAGTGTTATCTCTCTCTCAACCAACTTTCTAGGTATTTTCAGATAATCACCTTCAAGCAGTTCATCATACTTTAAAAGAGTGCTGCGTTTAGATGGTCTATAGTGAATATCTGAGATTAAACCTTCAGATTTTGCGGCATGCACAGTCTCTAGAGGAATAACCTCATAATGGAAGTACTCTCTTAAATGTACATCTGGTCTGGCCACCTCCATAAACCAAAGCATATTATAAGAACAGTTCTCTGTAAAGAAATAGTAGTGCGACTGAGTACCGTTAAGCTCCCAAATGTGTCTCACCATCCTCAAGACCTCTTCTTCATTGAGGTTTAAATCATACTCCCAAATATCCCTCTGTTCAGTATCTCTATACTCTTTGAGTTTCTCATAATAAGGTAGCAGAGAGTACTTTCCAAAATAACCACCGGAGAGTCCCTTCACAGCAAAAACAGCCGCATTTATCTTGTCAGGGTTAGCATTTGCTGCATAGTTTATCGCATAGGAAAGCAGTCTTGACTCGTAAGCGGANTTAATTCGTAAAAATGTATGCCCAAACATAGATGCAGGAGAGTTTATATGAGCTGCGGGAAATACTAATGTAGCAGATTTTGGATTTAACCTCTTTAGAGTACTATCATAGTCACTACACTTTACTACTGGAAAGTCATCTATCTTTAACTTCTCTTGTAACCACGCTTTTCTAGCTGGAAATCTGCAGGCACTTGAGTTATCATCAAATCTGTTTTCATTGAAAAATGCATCTAGAGTTGCATTGAGTTCATCTTTTGCATTAGTTTTACCACTCTTGGAGAAGAAAAACCTTTTGTCATCTATCTCACTCTCTCCATCTACCATATGAAGAAGCAGGTGCCAATACCTCTCACTTGAAAGATTTAGCTCATCTGCTCTATCTTTGTAAGGCTGCATGGAGGCGTGCAAAAAACTGATGCAAAAAATGAGTGTGAATAGTGCTTTATATAAGATGGATATTTCCTAAAGATAGTGTCTAAAAAGAGGTTAAGCCAAACGAAAAATCGTTTGGCTTGATTCTACTTACTATAAAGAAGTAGTAGCGATGTTATCTAAAACATCATTCATCTCTACTTTTTGTGAAGTATAGATGCTGTTGTAGTTTGACTGAAGTGAAGCAGAAAATGTTGCTTTATCTTCAACATTTAAAAGCTCAGCTAAAGTGTCTAGAGACTCACCGTGACCTACAGCAATCTCTTTCGCTAAAATATCCATGTTAGATGCAACAAACTCTTCAGCTCTTTCATTCATAACAAATTTAGTTTTCTTACAACCTAAAGTTCCTGAAGTAATACCAAAAGTCTGGTTACCAAACGTACCATTTGTAGTAGCTTGAAGAGCTAACATTACCGCTGAAGAATCATCTTTGATGATTACAGAACCAAGACCACAACCCGTTTGAGAGTTTACTGTTGCCATTGCTGANGTACTAAGAGCTACTGCTGCTAATGTGCTTACTAGAATTTTTTTCATTTAAGAACCTTTTATTTTAAGATGTGAATATTGTAGGGGCTATTTCCTTAATTGAACATTATACATTTGCATTAAATGAGTAAATGTTTAAATTGATTACTTTTAAGTATCTTCGTGCTACTATTTGACAAATTTCATCTATAAAGGATTAGAATGCTATCTAAAAGTATATATTTAGTTGCGGGGATTTCCCTTCTATTTAGTGGGTGTGCAACGGTACAAAAGACCGAGACACACGAGACTCCAGCTACGGCCATTCCACAAGTAAGCAAGTCTCTAAGTGTTAAAGAGAGTCAGCCTGCAGGCTTAAAAAGAAAGGTTGCCATAGGTAGATTCACAAACGAAACACGTTATGGTCAAAGTTTTTTTATCGATAAAGACAATAACAAAATTGGAAAACAGGCGATGGATATCCTCTCTGCAAAACTTTTCCAATCAGGAAGATTCATCATGCTAGAGCGTGCTGACCTTTCAAAAATAGAAAAAGAGTTAAAAATTGGAAACGCAGCACAACTTAGTAACTCTGCAGATTTCATCATCTTAGGTTCTATTACTGAGTTTGGTAGAAAAGAGACGAGTGATGTTGGTGTATTTAGCCGTGTAAAAAAACAAGAGGCATTTGCTAAAGTTCATGTTAGAATTGTAGATGTTAGTACAGGGCAAATTATATACTCTGAAGAGGGAAAAGGTACTTCATTTAGTGAGGCTGGTACTGTAATGGGTGTTGGTGGAAAAGCTGGTTACAATGGTCAACTTAATGACAAAGCAATCGATGCAGCTATATCTGACTTAACATCAAACATAATCGAAAACATGCTTGATAAACCATGGAGAGGATATATACTCGGGTTTGAAGATGGCAACCTAATCACATCCGGTGGTAAGAGTCAAAATATAAAAATAGGTGACAAGTTTGACATCTATAAAAAAGGCAAGCAGGTTAAAAATCCTCAGACAAATATGATGATGACTCTACCTGGAAAAAAACTAGCTAAAATTGAAATCCTTACTACGCTAGGAGATACTCCAGAAACTGAGGTTTCATTAGCAGAGATTACAAGCGGTGATATTAATGCATATATCAAATCCAAAGACTTTACAAAGCTTTACATTCAAATGGGAGATAAATAATGAGATATATTTTATCAATAATAACTCTAGCACTATTTTTAGGTTTTTCTGGATGTGGTCATAAAGAGGGAGTAGCAACAGCTGCTCAAAAATCTTATATCTACTTTAGTGGAAACACAAGTAATATAGAAGTTTCTATCGATGGTGGAGCGAAATTTGATGTTAAGTCAGGAGAGACTAATCAATACAGTGTAAAACCAGGTAAGCATTTAGTTGAAGTTTATAGAGATGGAGCAATCATCGTAAAACGAGAAGTTTATATTGGTGATGGAATTGCTAAAGAGATTGAGGTACAGTAATGAGAATAGTAACTAAAACAGCCCTATTAGGCGTTGTGACGATAGGCTTTTTAATGAGTGGTTGTAGCGCACAGCCAAAACCTTTATACAACTATGGAGAGTATAGTGAAAGCTATTATCATGCAAAAAAAGAGCTTAGTCCGGAATCTGCACTTGAGCTACAAAAATCTATTGAGTACTCCATAGAAAATGCAGCCAATAGCCGTTCTGCGAGAGTAGCCCCTGGTATGTATGCAAACCTTGGTTATATTTATCTAAAGGGTGGTAAAACAGACAAAGCCCTTGAGAGCTTTAATAAAGAGAAGTTAATATATCCAGAGTCAGCTCACTTTATGGATAGAATGATTAAAAAAATAGAAGTATCAGAGGGGAAAAAGTAGATGATTAACAAAAAATTCATAACTCTTATAGTTTCAATAGGCTCTATATTTATTCTTACAGGCTGTGGTCCCTCTTATGTAACAAAAGGAACAGAGTTTCCTAAGATGTATGAACAGGCACCTCGTTCAATCCTTATACTTCCACCAATGAATGAAAGTACAGATGCTGAGGCTAAAGACTACTATATGACAACTACAGAGATGCCTTTTGCTCTTATGGGTTACTATACATTTCCAACAGAGATGGTTAGTGATATTATGAAACAAGAGGGTGTTTACGATACTGAAGTTTTATACAATATGCCACTTGATAAATATTATGAGTATTTTGGGGCAGATGCTGTTCTTTATACTCGTATCAAAAAATGGGATGTCTCCTATATGGTACTTGCATCAAATTTGACTATTTCCATTGAAGCTAAAATTGTCTCAACAAAGACATCTGAAGAGCTATGGAAGTATACTGGTACTGTTGTAGTCGATTTAAGTGGTGGTAATAGTAGTGGTGGTATAGCCGGTCTTATTGCAAATGCAATTGTAACAGCCGTAAACACAGCATCTGCAGACTATGTAGATCATGCCCACACAGCAAACAGAAGAATAGTTTATACTCTTCCTGCTGGACCATATCATGAACTACACCTAAAAGATCAAGGTGTTCAACTTGTAGACCAAACACCTGTCAAGAAATAGTTGTAAAAATATGTAGTACCTTCAATTGTGATATTTTTAAGAGATTGTTTTGATATAATATTCTTTCAAAATGACACTATTAAGGTTCTATATGTTTAAGTCGGTTAAATCAAAAGTTATACTATCAGTTCTATCTATAAGTATCCTTGGTATGGTTGGTATGATTTACTATCTATCTTCCACTCTCCATTCCCTCGCTAATGACAATACAAGAAAATCATTGACAATGCTTAGCGAATCTATCTTTCAGACTATGACGGGAAGTATGATGCTGGGTGACCCTGAAGTAGTCCAGCACGCATTTAAAGCAGCAAGAAGCATTGAAGGTATCGAGTACTTAGATATTGCACAATCAAAAGCTGTTATGGAAGTTTACGCACCTGATGCGAAATTCACAACTGATCCCCTTTTACTGGATGTCTTAACAAATAATACAACTAAAGTTATAGAAGATGAAGATGGACATCATACAATTCGTATGATAAAACCTATGGTTGCAGAAGACAGGTGTCTTTCATGTCACTATAACACAAAACCTGGTTATATTCTTGGAGCAATGGATTTAGTTATTTCCCTAGATGAGAGTGATACAGATATAGCACAAACAAACCTAACACTAACTATCTCACTTTTGGTTATTGGTGTCTTATTTGCTTTAATGTCTAGTATCTTTTTTGTTAAAGAGATCTTCACACCCCTAAACAAGCTCAAAACTCGTATTTCAGAACTTATCAGTGGAGATAAAGACTTAACAAAAAGACTAAAGTATAGAGAAGGGAATGAGTTTGGTGAAGCTGCAAATGAAGTAAATAAATTCATTGAGATGATACAAGAGACTATAAACAGTGTCAAACTTCTTGGCGAACAGAACAAAGATATTGCAGGAGAGATAGAACTCTCAAGTCGCATTATCGCCAAGGGTACACAACAGGAACAAGATATAGTTGCCCAAACCACCATAAAAAGTGAAGCTATAAAAGAGGTTATTTCTCATACGATTCAGACATCTGAAGAGACTCAACAGACAGTTGAAAGAGCTAGTAATGAACTTGATACTGCAAGAAAATCTCTCAGCTCACTTAGTTCTGAAGTTGTTTCATTCGTTGAAATTGAAAATGAACTCTCCAGTGAACTCTCAGGACTTAAAACAAATGCAGACCAGGTAAAAGATGTACTGAGTGTCATTAAAGATATTGCTGAACAAACAAACCTTCTTGCTCTAAATGCAGCTATTGAAGCGGCACGTGCAGGTGAGCATGGTCGAGGTTTTGCTGTGGTCGCCGATGAAGTACGCAAACTTGCTGAGAGAACACAAAAGTCTTTAACAGAGATAGATATGAGCGTAAGCACTATTGTGCAGTCCATAAATGACGTAAGTGATAAGATGAATGAGAATGCTCAAAATATTGAGAGTCTTACTCATATCTCCAATGATGTGGAAGAGAAAATTAATGCAACATCTAGTTCTATTAAGGCTTCCAATAAAGTTGCCCATGAGTCTAAGCAAGATAGTATAAAAATGTCTGAAGATATTGAAGATATAATTAAAGATATTTCAAATATAGAGGCTCTCTCAACTGCTAATGGAACAAGTGTTATAAGTATAGAAGAGGAGCTGAGAAGATTAGTTCAGATTGCTTCATCTTTGCAGGAGACGATTAACGAATTTAAGAGCTAAAAGGAATTTGTGATGCGTACTACCCTGCGTTTTAATATAGTTTCAAACTTTATTCTCATAATACTGCTTGTAACTACATTACTACTAGGATTGCAATACTACTCCAGTAATCAAATAGCTCAAAAAGCAATAGATCAAACTTTCAAACAGGTTACAAACAATACAACAATGTTTATCGCACGTACCGAAGCCTTTTTACAGAAGTCATTAGGTGTTCTCTCTCTTAACAATGATATATTAGACAGTTTAGATCTAAAACAGACACACCCTATGCTCGATGACTTGGCTGAAGCTTTGAAAAATCATAAATTTGCCAAAGGAATCTACATTGGATATCAAAATGGTGACTTCTATGAGATACTAAAACTCAAAAATCATCCAGATATGGTTCGACAGCACAAGCCTCCAAAAAATAGCCAATGGGCAGTGCTTAGTATAAAAAATCTACAAGGTAAAAATAGAGCTAGACTTGAGTTCTTAGATTCCAAGTTGGATGTACTCCTTAGTAAAACTATCAAGAGTGACTTAAACCCTGTAAATCGTCCTTGGTATAAAAAAGCCATCAACTCATCTAAAGCTATAAGAACAGATATTTATGAGTTTAAATCTGCTAACACCAAGGGAGTAACCTTTGCAAAACATACGCCAAATAAAAAGGCTGTTATAGCTATTGATTTTACACTGAATGATTTAGATGATTTTATAACAAAGCAGAGTTTTGATAAAGAGAGTCACATTATTTTATATAGTGATTTAGGGGAGCTAATAGCAACTTCAAACAAGGAAAAGCTCTACAATTGGGGTGAACTCTTCGGGTTCTTTAAGAGTAATGAAAACGGAATTACACATACACATACTCATGATGATTCTGAGTATTTTATCTATCACACTTTAACAAAAGCAAAGACAGGTAAATTAAACATAGGTATCATTATGCCAAAAAACAAACTTATGCAGCCATATATTCATAGTATTGAAAACTCTATGTATGTAGCAATCGGTTTGATTCTTCTCTCTATTCCATTAGCTTTTTACTCCTCTTCTCTTATTGTGAAACCCATTCGTTCTCTTATGCTTGAAAATGAAAAGATACAAAACAGAGAGTTTAATAAGGTGAAAAATATTAATACATCTATCCTAGAACTACATGAACTATCGCTCTCTCTTGTTTCTATGTCTGTTAGTATTCAAGAGTATCAAAAATCTCAAGAGGAACTCCTTGATTCCATCATCAAGGTTCTTGCTGATGCAATTGATGCAAAATCAGCATATACGGGAGGTCACTGTAGACGTGTTCCAGAGATAGCTCAAAAGCTAACTAAGGTGGCACACAACCAAAAAGATGGAGTTTTTAAAGAGTTCACGCTTGAGAGTGAAGATGAGTGGAGAGAGTTTCATATAGGAGCTTGGCTTCATGACTGTGGAAAGGTTACAACTCCAGAGTATGTAGTTGATAAATCAACAAAACTTGAGACTATATACAACCGTATTCATGAAATAAGAACTCGCTTTGAAGTTTTATACAGGGATGCACAAATACTCTATTTAGAAGAGCAATTAAATAATCAAGACAGAGATAAAAGTTTGGAAAAACTACGTATTACCCAAACTAAATTAATAAAAGAGTTTGAGTTCTTAGCACAATGCAATATAGGCGGTGAATATATGAGTGAAGAAAAAAAAGAGCTCATAAAATCCATAGCAGATAGAGAGTGGGTAAGAAATTTTGATGATAGAATTGGACTTTCGGATGTAGAGCTTTTAAGATATGAAGGAGTAGAACCAAGCTCTTTACCTGTTAAAGAAAAACTCTTAAACGACAAACAAGAACACATAGTACAAAGAGAACATTTTGATTATGGAGAGTATAAAGCTAATGGTTTCAAAGAAGAGGTACCAGAACATCTTTATAATTATGGNGAGATCTATAATCTTTGCATAGATAAGGGAACTCTTACTCATGAAGAGAGATTTAAAATCAACGAACATGTAATTATGACCATTAAAATGCTGGAGCAGATTCCCTTTCCAGCTCACCTCATGAAAATACCAGAATATGCAGGAACCCATCACGAGACATTAATAGGAACAGGGTATCCAAGAAAACTCTCTAAAAAAGATCTCTCCATTCCTGCAAGAATTATGGTTTTAGCTGATATCTTTGAAGCTTTAACTGCTTCAGACAGACCATACAAGAAAGCAAAAACACTCTCAGAGTCTCTTAAAATCATGGGTTTTATGGTTCAAGAGCAACATATTGATAGGGATATTTTTGAGTTGTTTTTAAATTCTGGAGTATATATGGAGTATGCAAAGGCTCACTTAAAGCCTGAGCAGATAGATGAGGTAGATATTAAAACGCTCATTTAGTGATCACCTCTACGTCTCCCACGTGAGCCTTTGCCTCGAGTGTAGTTCTTTTTAAAGCATGATTGACATATACTGTATTTTGAGTTCACTGGCAGTGTTGCACTACAGAGTCTACATCTCTGAGCTAGCTGACTCTGCTGTAGAGTCTCTTCTATAAACTTGTTTAAAACACCTCTATACTGTCTCGCTTTTTGCTCATCAACGAAATACTCATCAAATCTGTAACTAAGCCACAGATAGAGAGAGATCTCTTTTACCATATCTTCAGCACGTAGAAGCTCATCTGAAGTTTGCGCGTATGAACCAACTAAAGCAGGTGGATGATAATGCACCGCCTCCTTTCTCTCTAACGCCATTATATAGGTCTCATATGCCGCAATTATATAGGGAGATTTTAGAGTTAAAGGTGCACAAGCCAAATGATACTTTGTAGCAATATCTAGGTCAAAACCATCAACTATTTGTGAGGCTTCAAGCATATCATCTAGATTTGAAGCGTTAAAGGGACCATTAAACTTCATATTTTTTACAAAAAACTTGAGTATCTCATAGAGTGACTTCTCCTCTAAGATACTTCCAACAAGTTTTATATGTTCAAGGTTTGCCATCACTTTAAAAGGAATAGATATAGTGTGAGCCTCTTTATAAAATTTCTTTTTTACAATCTTTAGAACATCACTAGCAAGTGCCCCTACAAAACCCTCTTCATTGAGTCCGTACCTACCGGCACGTCCGGAAATCTGATGAACTTCGGATGGGTGCAAGTTCCTCTGACTTATCCCATCAAATTTTTCAGCCTTTGAAAAAAGTATGGTTTTTATAGGCAAGTTCATCCCCATAGCTATTGCATCCGTAGCTATGAGTATCTGCGTCTCCTTTGCTCTAAAGCGACGTGCTTCCTCACGTCTCACCTCAGGAGAGAGATTTCCATAAACGACACTCACACTAAAAAATCTTGAAAAATTCTGTTTTAGTTTCAGTACGTCTTTTCTACTAAAGGCAATTATAGCTGTGCCTTCTGTCACATCTTTTATATCTGTCGGAGTATCTAAAAGAGTAAGAGGATTTTTTCTCTCAAACTCTACAATCTCAAGCTCTTCTCCTAAGTACTCAGCCAGAGCGACAATTGCCTCTTTAGAGTTCGATGAACCCGTCATAATTATCTCTTTTGCAGGAGTACCAATGATAGCATTTGCCCATGCCCAACCACGATCTCTATCATCAATCATCTGTACTTCATCGATTACACAGACATCAACATCCACTTCGAAGTTTAACATCTCAATCGTTGAACTGATGTGCGTTGCATCTTCATTTAAAATCTGCTCTTCACCAGTTATAAGTGAGCTCTCAATTCCCTGCTCTTTTAGAGTCTCATACCCTTCAAGTGCAAGTAAACGTAAGGGTGCAAGATAATACCCTGTATCCGCATTTTTTAGTTTTTGCATCGCCTGATATGTCTTCCCACTGTTTGTCGGTCCTATGTGAAGAGTTAGTTTTCTTCTCATCTCCCTAGCCATTGGAAAAAGATTTTTAAAGTCCCTGATTGTACGAGCCAATAACTCCTGACGCTGTTTTTTTATGAGTTGTTCGTGGATATTATATATAAAAATTCTAGTAGTTTTTCTAACTATTTTTGGAGTTATTGTTAAAGATTTTGGAATCAACTCTAAAAGAAATTCATATACTTTTTGATGTAATTCCTCTTTTGAAAAGTGTAGAAGTTGCGCATAGTTACCACACTCTTCTACAAGTAGTTTTAGCTCATCCAAGAAATGCTTTTCATGTTCAATTTTTGCTGCACTTAATACCTCATCAAAATCTAGAGGTTCAGAGTTCCAGATAGTCTCCAGTAAAGAATTTAGTTCAATATGAAGCTCTAAGATATAGTATTTCTCTATCTCTGAATGAGGCAGTATCATACTCTGGTTGACTTTTACTAAGACTTCCTCTTCATGCATACTAAGTTCAACTACATCAAGCTTCGTCTCAATCAAACTCTTTAAAACTGAGGCCTTTAATATAGGGAAATTTACTTTTGTTTTTGGAGGGGAGGAGCGAAATGCAGCCTCTATCTCTTTGTTCGTCAAGTACTCATGGGGAGATTTTAGCTCACCTATAAACTTCTCTACAGATTTTTGTTTTTGCTCTACAACCTTTTCTTTATCGAGTGAGATTTGACGGATAATCTCCTCGCTCTCATTCTCTTGCAGGTACTCATAGCTATAGGGTTTTGTGTTTAGTGTCAAAATCTTGTGAAAGTGTTGGTCAAAAATTCTGTACCTAAGCGAAGCATTAAACTCCAAAGTATCATCTATATCAAAAATACCATCAAGAGCTTTTTGAAGCTGCTCTTTTTTCATCTCAAACCTAATGTGTTTAAGCTTTGACTCCATCTTCTCAATAGTAATTTTTTTGCTTCTTACATCATTAAAGGCATCATAAAGAGCTGTAGCCTCTTCTTGGTTTACCTCTAATTCTTCCAAAAACAGATCTATTTTCTCTAATCTGTCCAGTTTAGGTTCTTTAGGCTTACCAGATGGATAAACTTCACCATTTGCAGTGAAAAAATTTAAGATGTCCTGACGATAACCACTATCTGCTTCACTCCAAAGCATTCTAACTGTCTTTAGCAGTACCTTCTTGCTGTGTTCAATATCATATATTCCAAGCGTATGAAAGAGTTCACTTAGTGTCTCAGAACTTACTCTTTCAACTCCAACATCAAAAGGGTCATCATCAAAATATTTTTTAATTCTTTGATTTATTTTTGTATTTTTTTTGCTTTTTTTAGCCATGTGAAATTGTAACCTAATGAGACTTTAAATAGATAATTTTACTGCATGTTTAAATGAAACAATTCCCTCTAAAGCACCATCAGTTGTTTCTATTTTTATATCAGTGTCTACTGGAGGTTTTTTATGCTCTAAAACATAAACTAAATCATGTAGAACTATCCCGTAATTTCTAAAGATGGGAATTCTTACCTCTTGAACCTTAGCTTCAATTACCGCGTCTGCTAAAGCATCAAGTGCACAGTTATACGCACTCTCATTCGTTACATACTGAAAATAGTAATCTTTCATAAGTCTTATATTGTTTAACCAAGCTCTCTGTTCATCTTCACTTATTTCAGAGTTAGTTCTAACCCTATCAGTTAAGCTGTGAAGTAATTCATTGGACTTCTCTTCTCTACTCTCAAAAACTTTATCCAAATTTTTGCAAAACTTCTGAAGCAACGTCATTATCTCTTTTTCATTAAGCTCTTGATTTTTTGTTTGATAGAGATGTTTTGTTGTCTCAGTTGCACCATAACTTAAAGCCTCTAAAAGTTCCACTGTTGCATGAAGATAAGTATACTTATCTGGTTGAGCACGATCAAATCTTACACCCTTACTTGACACCTTTGGTAAATCACCTACGTATTTAAGTTCCATTCTTTCTCCTTTTATTTATTATCACTAGCTATATCATGCATATTTTCAAGTCTCTCTACATGATTTTTACACTCGTCCTGCATATCACGCAGATCATCTATCAACTCATTCTGCTCTTTCATCAAGGACTCTTGTTTTGAGAGTTTGTATGAGACATAAACAAGCAGAACAACTATTAGTACCTCCAGCATTTTGACTTCCTCTAATACTTTTTAAATATTATATATTTTAACACATTTGACTTTAAGTCAAAGAGGAGTAGTATTAGTAACGAAGGATTTACTATGCATTATATCCGTTTTTTTAATGAACTTAGCATTAATGATATTCCTATAGTTGGCGGTAAAAATGCTTCTCTTGGAGAGATGTATAAAAACCTCGCAACAAAAGGTATTAATATTCCCAATGGTTTTGCTACTACAAGCGAAGCTTATTGGTTACTTCTAAAAGATAATAACATCAAAAAATCTATTGGAGAGATTCTTTTTGACCTAGATATCTCCGACACTTCCAATCTTCAAAGCCGTGGCTTAGCTGTACGTAAACTCATATTAAACTCTAAACTCCCTAGCCTGTTAGAAGATGAAATTTTAGAAGCCTACAAAACTCTCTCACAAGAGTACAATAAACGAGCCATTGACGTGGCCGTGCGCTCTTCAGGAACTGCAGAAGACCTGCCGGAAGCTTCATTTGCCGGTCAGCAAGAGACTTTTTTAAATATCAGCACTCCAGAAACTCTCCTTTTAAGTGTAAAAAAATGCTTCGCCTCACTCTTTACAGATCGTGCTATTAGCTACAGAGAGAGCCGTGGGTTTAACCACTTCAAAGTTGCTCTATCTGTTGGTGTACAAAAAATGGTTCGCAGTGATAAGTCTTCAAGTGGAATCATGTTTTCTATCGACACAGAGAGTGGTTCAGAAAATTTAATATTAATTAATTCTATCTTTGGCTTAGGTGAAAATGTTGTCAGTGGAAGAGTAAATGCAGATGAATTTTTCATATTCAAGCCTACTCTAAAACTTGGTATCAATACCATTCTAAAACGTTCACTTGGAAGTAAAAAAGAGAAGATGCTCTATAGTGATGATGGNAGGGACACCATCAATGTAGAGACTACAAAAGTAGAACAAAAAAGTTTCTCCATAGATGACACTGAAGTGATAGAGTTAGCAAAACAGGCACTAATTATAGAAGAGCACTACAAGTGCCCTATGGATATAGAGTGGGCAAAAGATGCTAATGAGAACAGACTCTATATCGTTCAGGCAAGACCTGAAACTGTACAGAGCCAACTTCAAAAAGCATCAACTATAGAAAAGTATTCAATTGAAGTACCAGAGGGAACAAAGAAGCTAACATCTGGTAGAGCAGTTGGTGATAAAATTGGAGTGGGCAAGGTAAATATCATAAACGATACTTCTGAATTTAGTAAATTCAATAATGGTGATGTGTTAGTAGCAGATACAACAAATCCCGATTGGGAACCTATTATGAAAAAGGCTTCAGCAGTTGTCACTAACCGAGGTAGCCGTACATGCCATGCTGCAATTGTTGCACGTGAGATAGGAGTTCCGGCAGTGGTGGGATGCACAAACGCAACTGACGTTCTTAAAGATGGTGTTAGCGTTAGTGTTAGTTGTGCCCAAGGGGATGAAGGTTTTGTTTATGAGAGTATTTTAGAGTATAAAAAAGAGAGTATAGATCTGAGTGAGCTCAAACCAACCAAAACTAAACTTTTTATGAATGTTGGTAATCCAGCAGAAGCTTTCAGGTTTGCAAAAATGCCAAATGATGGTGTTGGCTTAGCTCGGATGGAATTTATTATGACTCACTCTATTAATGCTCATCCTATGGCACTTATTGATATGCAAAAAGGCAAAGAAGTAAAAGACTCAGATTCTATAACCACTTTTATGACTCCTTACACCGATACAAAAGAGTTTTTCTTGGCAAAACTGACTGAAGGCATAGGGATGATAGCTGCCGCTTTTTATCCAAAGCCCGTTATCATTCGAACAAGTGATTTTAAAAGTAACGAGTACAGAAATATGCCTGGCGGTCTTAAATATGAAGCGGATGAAGAGAATCCAATGATAGGTTTTCGAGGAGCCTCACGTTACTATGATGAGAGTTACAAAGAAGCTTTTGAGTGGGAGTGTGAAGCACTTAAAAGAGTAAGGGATAAGATGGGATTAACGAATATAAAAGTCATGCTTCCATTTGTAAGAACTCCTGGTGAAGGTAAAAAAGTCATAAATATTATGAAAACCCAAGGCCTAGTCCAAGGTAAAAATGGACTTGAAATCTATGCCATGTGTGAGATACCCTCAAATGTCATCTTAGCTGATGAGTTTTTAAAGATATTTGATGGCTATAGTATCGGTTCGAACGACTTAACCCAACTCACTCTTGGAGTGGATAGAGAGAGTGCAAAAATTGCTCATATATTTGATGAGAGAAATGAAGCAGTAACAAGAATGCTAAAGATGGCTATAGACGCCTGTAAAAAAGCTGATAAATACATAGGTATCTGTGGGCAAGCACCATCTGACTATCCAGAGATTACAGAGTTTTTAGTAAAGAGCGGTATCCATTCCATTTCACTAAATCCTGATTCAATTTATAAAATGAACAAAATTGTCAACAGAATAGAAGAGGGCAACTAAAAGTACCTTGTAACTCTTTTTATTACCAAACTCTTCATCACTACAAGCTTATATTTTCATTATTGTAAATCTTACGAATCAGGATTTCAGNAAAATGGTTGATAAATTTGCTATAATTCCGTTTATGAAACTAAGAGTCTTAATATCTTTACTATTTATTATTGCTACTACATTCGCATCTATTCATGAGACAGAGCATATCTTCGATGACCATAACTCTGTGGAATGTGAGATCTGTCAAGTTTCTCACAACATGCTCTCAGATGATGTCAACAGTGACTTTAGCGAACTGACNCTCTTCTTATCTGATAAAGTAANATTCATAGCAAATAGTTCGTACANATATCAAGCTATCATCTCAAACTACTCAAACGCACCTCCAAAACTATCCTAAAAACTCACAAAATAAAAGAACTATTACAAATTTAAAAAATATTATTTAGGATAATACTAATGAAAAAACAACTATTATTAAGTGCACTCTGTGCAACAATGGCGTTTGGGCTAGATACAATAGCTCCAGAAAAAAGAACTTTTGAACAATCAAAATATATTCCAGATATCTCACTTATTATGGATGCTTCTTATGTTCATAGAGATGTAGAAGATGATGAGCTCGGTCACCTTGAGGTTCCGGGTGTAGTACATGGTCTTCTTGGTTCACACGATCATGGCGAACACGCTCATGCAACTTACAATGCAGAGAATGGCTTCAACTTAAACTATGCAGAACTTGTGCTCTCAAGTTCAGTTGATCCATTTTTTACTATGGATGGTGTTTTCCACTTCTCGCCTGATGGTGTAGCGATAGAAGAACTTTACTTTACATCGACTGCTCTTGGACACGGTCTTCGTGCTAAGGGTGGAAAATTCCAATCAAACTTCGGTTACCTCAACGAGCAGCACCACCATTATTGGGATTTCAGTGATATGGCTTTAGTTTATGAGTCATTTTTAGGAATGCACGGTATCAATGAAACTGGTCTGCAACTCCAATGGACTGCTCCGACAGAAACTTATTTTATGGTAGGTGTAGAGCTACTTCAGGGTGACAATGATAAGATGTTTGGGAATGACTCTATACATCTTAGTGAGTTAAACGCAACAAACGCAGATATTGAAGCCCAAGATGCTCCATCTATGTTTGTAGCTTATGCAAAAACATCTTTTGATATTGGTGATACGACTCTTTTAGGTGGCCTTTCGTATGCTCAAGGTTCATCTAGACTTGACCACACTGAAGATGAGGAACCTCATGCTTTTAGTGGAGACAGTAAACTTTATGGTGCTGATTTAGTTGTAAAACATCATTTTGACTCATATAGCTCACTTAAATGGCAGAGTGAAGTGTTGTATCGTGAGATGGATGGGACAATATATGGTATAGATGACACAACAGGTCTTGCAGGTGAAAAAGAGCTTTTAAAAGAGCAAGGAGGTCTGTACACGCAACTTGTATATGCACCTAATACTACATGGAAATTTGGTGCACGTTATGATACAATCTTTCAAAATGATGTAACTAAAGCAAACGATAATGTTCCTCAACCAGGTGGTTTAGATAAGTACTCTGTAATGGTTGAATATCATACAAGTGAATTTGCTCGTTTTAGATTACAGTATAATCAAAATAATGCTTTATATGAAGACCATGATGATGGCATGGAACAAGTAAAAGTACAAACCGTAATGCTTAGTGCAAATATCTCTATCGGAGCTCACGGAGCACATAGTTTCTAAGTATTAGAAGGAGAAAAAATGCATAAATATTTTTTACTACTACTTCTACCACTAGCACTCTCTGCTCATATGAATATAGCGGTTAGTTACCCTTATATCGGGGCTCTTACAAAAACTATCGGTGGTGAGCATATCACAACTGTAGTTCTTGCAAAGGGAAACTGGGATCCACACTTTGTTGTTCCCCGCCCTTCACTAATATCTAAAGTAAGAAATGCAGATGCTCTTATCATGAATGGTGGGCAGCTTGAGATTGGCTGGCTCCCTCCTCTAATTAATCGTGCTGCAAACCCTAAAACTCAGCCAAACGCAGAGAGCTTTTTAAACCTCTCTCATCATGTAGAAATGATACAAAAACCTTCAAAGGTTGATAGAAGCGGTGGCGATATCCATCCCGATGGAAACCCACACTTTCACCTTGACCCTAACAACATATTAGTTTTAGCTGATACTATTAAAAAGTTTTTAATCTCTTTAGACCGTGAACACGCAACTATCTATGAAGAGAACTTCTCTACATTTAAAAGTGCATGGGATAAAAAGTTAAAAGTTTGGAAAGATAAGATGGAACCAAACAAAAATAAAAAAGTGATACAGTTTCATGACAATCTAGCTTATTTTAACAAAAACTATAGTCTTAATAGCATAGGAACAATTGAGCCACTCCCTGGAATTCCTCCTAGTTCTAAACATACATTTAAGCTCATAAAGCTCATCAAAGAACAGAAACCTTGCTGTATACTTCATGATGTTTATCACTCTACAAAGACAGCTGAGTATATCTCTGATAAAACCGGTATAGCTATAGTTTTAATGCCTCATGACATTGGAGCCTTAGATACAATCGAAGACTTAACATCTCTATTTGATCACTTAACAGGCACTATAAAATGATAGATATTCTACTCGTTCCAATAGCCCTAGTTTTTGTTCTTGTGATGATGCATGCCTACTTCGGTATGGGAATACTCAAACGCGGCATTATCTTTACAGACTTGGCTATAGCACAGTTTGCTGCTCTTGGTTCGGCTATTAGTTTAGGATACTTTCATGAAGAGTACTTTTATCTTTTAACACTCACCTTTGCACTCTTTAGCGCTTTTTTAATAGCTTTTGCATCCCAAAGAGAGATAAAACTAGAAGCTTTCATAGGGGTTCTTTACGTACTAGGTGCAAGTGGTATAATGATGGTTCTCTCACACTCAGCAGAAGGAATGGAGCATTTCAAATCTCTTTTGGCAAGTGACATACTCTTTACGCCTTTAGATGAAGTGATAAAAAGCTCAATTATTTACGCACTTATAGCACTCACACTCTGGAAGGTATACCCAAGATTATCAGGCTTTGTAAAAGAGCTTATGTTCTTTTCACTCCTAGCATTAACGGTAACATCTTCTGTCGCTCTTGCAGGTGTCCTGGTTGTATTTGTTTTACTCGTTGCCCCTGCCATGGTTGCAACTTCACTAAGTCTGAAAAACCCTCTTATTAGCAGCTTTGCATTTGGTTGGTTTTTTAGTATCTTAGCGATAGTGATTTCATACCATTATGACCTGCCAACCGGATATACAATAGTCTTTTTAGGCGCTCTTTTGAGCACGGTTATTGTACTTTTTAACTCTAATGCCAAAAAGGAATAATATTATGGCAATAAAATATGTTTTACTACTTATCACACTTAACACTTTTGCTTTTGCCCTTTCACAAGAAGTTGTTCACTCTAGCATATCGGCATATGCCGAGAGCAAAGAGTACACAAACTCTGTTCAAAAAAAGGATGGTCTTGTATATGGGGTTGGAGCTGATATTCATATAGGGAATGCAGAGTACAAAATAGCTTATGAACAAGGTGGAGCTAATACAACAGCAAAGGTACCTGAAGACCTAGAGATGAGTAAACTCTTTTTTAAATTTGATTACAAATTTGACAAGCATTTTTCTGCAAATGTAAATTACCTTGGTGTACTAAGTGATAATATTGCCGAAACTGATGGTGGTTATGCCTATGGTGGTGGTATTACTTATCGTTTTGGTAAAAAGCTCTCTCTTAACTTTACGGAGTACTTCACTATCTACAACAAGTTTGATGTTTTCCAAAGTGATTTGAGAATTGATTATAAAACTAAGTTTGATCAAGTTAGAGTAAAATTTAGCTCTGTAACAAANTATATCTATGTTGAAGATGGAAATTTATCTAGTAGCTTTACAAAAAATGCAGATGAAAACTACTTCACCACTGGTATTCAAGCACATGCACACTATAAATCATACCACCTTGGAGCTACTGCTTACTTTGGAAAACGTGCTTTTGCCATAATGCAAGACGGTTTTAAAATCCAGCATCACGCTATGGAGTTTGATAGAACTTACGCGATAGGTGCCGGAAAAACTTTCGGTGATTTCATTTTAAGAGCTCAGTACATCTACCAAAGAGCGGAAGAGCTTCCTATGTCAAACGAAGATGTAGATGTCTCAACCATACGTTTTATCACTAACTACAAGTTTTAATTAGCATATAAAACTTGTTCTATATAATTCCATTATGAATTATCCAAAAGAGTGGACTCAAAAAGAGTTCTTAGAAAATAAAATAAAGCTCGAGAAAGAGGGAGTGAAGGTACTGCTCGTTGATACTATCCTCTCCCCAATCGAGAAAGCTGACACTACTGTTTATAACCCTCATGAACTCAAAAACTATCCTGATGGAAGCGTATTTGTATTTTACTGTGACAGCGGAAAAGCGACTCTGGATAGATTGCAAGAGTACCAAGATAGATTTCCAAACCACGTCTGTATTTCACTCAAAGGCGGTAGAGGTTACTGGAGAAAAAATATGATGATACTGGACAAAGATGTATAGTAAACACGAAAAACTTTTAAATGAATTTATTTTATGCATAGATGAAAAGCGCTACTATGATGCGCATGAAGCATTAGAGAAGATTTGGTACCCAAGACGCTTTGAAGATGACAATGAAGTGAGACTTTTAAAAGGTTTTATAAATGCATCTGTAAGTTTTGAGCTTATCAAACGCTCACGTGAGAAGCCAAGTAAAACTGCATGGAAAAACTACTTAAAATACAGACCTCTTCTCTACAAAGTAAACTCTCCTTTTCTAAACAAGTATCATGCACTTTCAAGAAAACTAGAAGAGTTAAAATACACCAAAACAGTCTAGAGTTTATTCTATTAATTACTGTTTTTTGGTACAATTTCAAAAAATATAAAAGGATATTTCATGGACGCAGTAAATGAAGTAAACAAAACTTTAGACGCAACAAATGAAACTGTATCAAAGTACTCTGATATGGCAATAACTTACGCGAGTGAGTATGGTTTAAAAATAGTAGCAGCGGTACTAATTTTTATCATTGGTAAATGGGCAGTTAAAAAACTGACAGCACTTAGTAAATCACTCATGGAAAAAGCAAACGTTGATAAAACTCTAGTAGAGTTTGTTGAGAGTTTAATATATTTCGTACTTTTAATGATGGTTATCCTTGCATCTCTAAATGCTTTAGGAATCAATACAACTTCATTTTTAGCAGTATTTGGTGCAGCTGGTCTTGCTATTGGTTTAGCACTTCAGGGCTCATTGGCAAATGTAGGAGCAGCAGTTCTTATCATCGTCTTTCGTCCATTTAAGGTTGGTGACTTTGTAGAAGCTGGTGGAGCTACTGGTACAGTTGAGGATGTAAATCTTTTCTCTACTATCATCGCGCCACTTGATAACCGTACTGTTATCGTGCCAAATGCAGCTATCGTTGGTGGAAATATCACTAACTACTCTATGAAGCCTCAACGTCGTGTTGACCATGTATTTGGTATCGGTTACGATGATGACCTAAAACTTGCAAAAGAGACTCTTATGGAGATTATGATGAGTGACAGCAGAGTACTTCAAGACCCTGCTCCATTTGTTGCAGTAAGCGAACTTGGTGATAACAGCGTAAATTTTACAACTCGTACTTGGGTTGAGACTGCTGATTACTGGGATGTTTATTTTGAGCAGATTGAAAAAGTGAAATTAACATTTGATGAGAAAGGAATCTCTTTCCCTTACCCTCAAATGGATGTTCATTTAGATAAAGAAGGAAATTAATGAAAAAAATATTATTAAGTGCAGTAGTAGCTAGTTCTCTAGTTATGGCTGCTGATACAACTAAAGAGAGTGCATTGATGACTCACACGGAGTTTGGATATATTCAGACTGATGGAAATACAGAAACTAAAACTTTTAACCTAGACTCAAAAGCTACAAAAAACTGGCAGAAGCATGTTTTTGGTCTGCTTTTCGATGGTCAATACGCTGAAGATACTGGAATAGAAACTAAAAACAAGTACCTTGTTGAATTAAACTATGATTATGAATTTACTGATAGATTTGCATTTACTTATTTAGCAGGTTATAAATCCGACAAATTCTCATCATTTGATTATCAAGCNTATACTGGACCTGGTGCTAAGTATAAAGCTATAGTTTCAAAAGTACATAACTTAACTGTTGAAGGTAATATTCTTTACTCAATGGATGAGATTAGTGATGTTGAATATGATGCAGGTGGAAATATTATAAACTACCCAAATGCAAGTAATACTCCAGTATTTTCTGTTGTTCCTGGAGATAGTGACAACTATGGTGCATATAGAGCTAAAGCTGTATACAACTGGCAGATACTTGATAACCTGAAGTTTGATCAAGAGCTTAGCTATAGAGGTTCATTTGAAGAGTCTAGTAACTACTTCGTATTTTCAAAATCAGCTCTATCAAGTAAAATCTCTGATATATTCTCAGCAGGTATCAGCTACAAAATTGATTATGTTAATGAGCCTGGTGACAAAGATGACACTGACACTACTCTAACTCTTAATCTTATAATGGATTACTAAAATCATTAGGCTTAACGCCTAGTGATTTACAACACCTTTTTTCACTCTTCTCTCCCACAGATATATAAATCCAAAGGCACCAAGTGCTAAAAATGTTGAACTTAAAAACAGATATCTAGGATAAAGTTCATAGATGTACCCAGCCAATAATGCACCACTGAAACCACCTAAACCGTAAGTAATTCCTGAAAAAAACTGCTGTGCTAATGATTTGTGCTTGTATAGATTAAAGAGGTAACTAATTGCTGCAGAGTGAAAGAGTGCAAAACTAAGAGCGTGAAGTGCCTGAGTAAAAAAGAGAACTGTTAAGTTTTGCGGGAAAGCAAAGACTAAAAACCAACGTAGAGCACTTACAAAGGTAGTTATCTGTAGAATTAAAAGCAGGTTCCCTCGCAGCAGCCGTCCTTGAAAGTAAAGCATAGCTATCTCAACTAAAACACCAAAGCTCCATAGGTATATAGTCATATCCAGACTCACACCATAATCTGTTTCATAGATAGTAAAAAAGTTATAAAAAGAGCCAAAACTTACCTGCATCAGTGTGAGTCCGAGCCAGAGTTTCCAATCTGCCAAGAGATTTATATCTTGCTCAACTTCTTCCTCTTTTGTCTTCGTATTATGTGCATTTTTTACAATTATATATCCAAATATCGCGGTCATANATGTCATAGATATTAAAAAGATTAGAGCAACACTCGGTTCATCCAAAAGCTTAACAAGAACCAAAGCTACCAAAACAAAACCTACTGAACCAAAGAGTCTAACTTTGCCATATCTCTCTTTACCTATATTAGAGAGGGAAATAACTTCTATATATGGAAGTATCAGACTCATTCCAAGCCCAAGTCCTATATTTGAGAGAAGAAGTTTATAAAAACTATCTAGAGAGAGGTAAAATGCAATAGAACTACCCAGCATTATAAGAAGTGCAATATTAAAGCTCTTTGCATTTAGCTTCAGCCCTCTTGTAAAGGCAAAAGGAAGTATAAAACGCACCATTGGTCCTGCGGCAAAGATGATTCCTATCTCGCTNGCAGAAAAACCACTCATAGCTAATACTTTGGGCATAAAGATNACGTANACACCGACAATGGCAAAGTAAAAAAAGTAAAAAATTGATAAAAAAACTGACATGTCGAATTATAACTAATATATTTGAGAATATTTATGATAGAATGTGTCACAATTATAAGACTATTTAAAAAAAAATGGGGAGGTATTGTATGTTAAAAGAGATGCAAGAGAACGATTTTATTGTCTCAAAAACAGACCTGAAGGGTCGCATTACTTATGTAAATAAGATTTTTATAGAGATGGGAGAGTATAGCGAGGCAGAGCTTCTAGGAAAGCCTCACTCTATTGTTCGTAATCCTGACACGCCAAAGACTGTTTTTAAATTTCTTTGGGAGATGGTTCAAGCTGGAGATGAAATTTTTGCCTATGTTGTAAACAAAACAAAAAATGGTCATGATTACTGGGTATATGCAAATGTTACTCCATCAGTTGACTCAAATGGCAGAGCAATAGGTTACTACTCAGTTAGACGTAAACCAAGTTCAGCCGCACTTGANATCATAAAACCCCTCTATACGCAAATGCTAAGTGCAGAAAAAAGCGGTGGTGTCGAAGCTGGAACTAAAGTTTTAACAGACNTACTACACGAAAAAGGAATGGATTACAATGAGTTTATCATCACTCTTCAAGGGAAGTAGCATAAATAGTTCTCAACTTACTTCAGATATGATGAAAGTTGTAGTAGATGCAGCAAATGGAAACTTAGAGGGTCGTGTAACTAACATTCCAGATGATGGCAGTGAAAACTCTAAGTTTGCATGGGCTATCAATGACCTGCTTGACCAGACAGAAGCTTTTATGCGTGATGCTTCTACAAGTATAAAAGATGCTTCTAGTGGAAAAACCTATAGAAAAGCTGACCCAGCAGGAATGCACGGTGTATTTTCCTTAACTGCCGGCGGTTTAAACAATGCTATAGAATCAATAGCAGCTGGACATGAAACTCAAGTAAGAGGCGAAATGGCTAGCGGATTTAGTGAACTTGGTGGTGGTATCGGTCAAGGCCTTAACATAATTCAGGGCGATATAGTTGCAGCTCAAGAGGATTCTCAAGCGATTGTTATTTCGTCTAACGAAACAGCTTCAGAGTCATCAAAAAGTTTATCTAGTGTTGTGGAGATTGGAGAGAGACTCAACTCTCTTATCGATCTAATTTCATCTTCTCATGAGGGGATTGTAAACTTAGAACAGCGCTCACGTGAGATATCTGATGTTGTTGGACTTATCAAAGATATTGCAGACCAGACAAATCTACTCGCTCTAAATGCAGCAATTGAGGCAGCACGTGCGGGTGAGCATGGTCGTGGTTTTGCGGTTGTTGCCGATGAAGTACGTAAACTTGCAGAGAGAACACAAAAAGCTACAAGTGAGATAGAGATTAACATATCAACTCTCCAACAAGAGTCTAACGATATGAGAACAAACTCTGATACTATTTCTGAAATTGCAAATAGCTCAAATGAAGTTATTCACGCTTTTGAGGGAACATTTACTCAGTTAAATGAATTGGCAAAAGACTCTTCTCTCACAGCAGAGAAAATTCAAAACCGTCTATTTACAACACTTGTTAAAGTAGACCATGTTCTATTTAAATCAAACGCTTACTCAACTGTCTTATCTGAAGATGATACAAGACCATTTGCAGACCATAAAAATTGTCGTATGGGTAAATGGTACACAGGTATGGGTCAAGAAGTATTTGGTTATACAAAATCATTTAAAGAGATGGATGCTCCACATGCTACTGTACATGAGTCGGTATTTAAAAATCTTGAGTTTGTAAAAAATCACTCAACTCTNAAGGCTGATAATCCAAAAACAATTATTGGTAACTTTGGAACAATGGAACAGGCATCGAGTAAGCTATTTACTCTCCTTGATAATATGATTCATGAAANTGAGGAGAAAAAATAGTCTTAAAACGCTATTTACTAGGCATTAACTTATAATAAATATAATTTTGCTATCTCAATTATGTTTTCCCCTTTCATAAGCGAGTGTATACTCTTAACAACTATTACAAGACTCAAGCCTTCCCCCTTTTTGGCTTGAGTTTTACTCTACTAATTATGCTAAACTTCCTTTATGAAAATCATACTAACAACTCTCAACTCTAGATTTACACACAGCTCTATNGGTCTTAGATACCTCTATGCAAATATGCAAGAGCTTCAAGATGATACGCAGATTTTAGAGTTTAGTATAAATGACGCTATTCAGAGTGTTGCTGAGAAAATTTTAGTCCATAATCCTGAGATAATAGGTCTTGGTGTTTATATCTGGAATGTCTCACATATAAGTGAACTGATTCACATCATCAAAAAGATATCTCCAAAAACTACTATCATTCTTGGTGGACCCGAAGTGACCTATGAGCCTTTTCGCGTAAAACTTGAAGCTGATTACATCATCAAAGGTGAAGGGGATTTAGCCTTTTATGAACTTTGCTCATCTATTATAGACGTGAATCCACCCAAAGAGAAAATAATTAAGATGAGTATACCCTCACTTAAAGATATGCAACTACCCTATCAGTACTATACAGATGATGATATCAAAAACAGATATATCTATGTAGAAGTATCTCGCGGTTGCCCTTTTGAATGTGAGTTTTGTCTCTCCTCCATGGATGAGAAAGTGAGAGCTTTTGATTTAGATGCAGTTCTAGAAGAGTTTGAAAAACTCTGGCAGAGGGGGGCGAGAAACTTCAAGTTTGTAGATAGGACTTTTAACCTCAACATGAAAACCGCAAATAGAATACTTGACTTCTTTTTAGCCAAAGAGCCTCCATATTTTGCCCACTTTGAAGTTATTCCAGACCATTTTCCAGCATCTATAAAAGAGAAGATTGCCTCATTTCCTCACGGAGCCTTGCAGCTTGAGATAGGAATACAGACACTCAATTTAGAGATAGCAAATAACATCTCAAGGCAACTTAAACTAGATAAAATCAGAGATAACATCACTTTTTTAGAGCATGAAACAGAGGCTCATATACACCTTGACCTTATCGTTGGTCTTCCGGGTGAGTCTCTGGAGAGTTTTGGTAAAAATCTTGACGAGTTAGTAAGCCTCAGCTCATGTGAGATTCAGATAGGGATACTGAAAAAACTCTCTGGAACATTCATAGATAGACATGACATAGAGCACGGTATGGTTTACAGTGATGTGCCGCCTTATGACATACTCAAAAACAATCAGCTCACCTTTGATGACATACAGATCATGAAACGTTTTGCAAGGTTTTGGGATTTGACTTATAATAGTGGTAACTTCAAACGCTGTGTTATTTTACTCTGGCAAGACGGGAGCGTTTATAAGAACTTTTACGCCTTTTCTATCTGGATGTATGAACAAACTGACTCCACTTGGAAGATATCGCTACAGCGTTTAGGAGAACTTCTCTTCACTTACCTCACTGAGCTTAAAAAACTCTCCCCTCACGTCGTTGCTACAACCATGCTTGAGGATATGATGAAACTAAAAGGCAGGGCAATTCCAAGTTATCTCAAACCTTACTCTAAAGAGTTTGTTGCAAATGCAAAAGAGGGAACCTCCGGTTTTAACAAAAGACAGTCATAAATTTAAGTATAATAAAACCAATGAACATCTTCAAACTCCTGCTTGTCTTATCGGTCTTCTTTGTTAATAGTCTCTGTGCACAGAAGCCCTATGTAGAGAAAGAACTACTTGAGAAGATAACAAAAAAGTATAAGATGTTTGCTAAAAAAAGGTTCGCTTATCTTCAAAAAACACTTGATGAGACCAAGGATGGAAATGATCTGCAAAAGCTTGAAGCCGTAAACAGGTTTTATAATGGCGTTAGATATATGTCTGATAAAAAAGTTTACGGTAAAAGTGATTACTGGGCTACTCCTTGGCAGTTCTTGGGTAAAGACAAGGGAGATTGTGAAGATTATGTCATCAGTAAATACTTTGCACTTATCTATCTCGGAGTTGATTCAAAAAAACTCTTTTTTACCTATGTAAGATCTAGTAAATTTAAAGCTGCTCATATGGTTTTAACATACTTTGAAACACCAAGGTCGGAACCCCTGATTTTAGATAACAACAACCACAAAATTTTTCCAGCATCAAAGAGAAAAGATTTGACACCTATCTATAACTTCAATGGTGAATCACTCTACAGAGCTTCAAAAAGCGGAACCGGAAAAAAAGTAAAAAGCAAAAAAGCCCACAAAAAATGGGATGAACTNAAACTCAANATGAAAAGGAAACTGATATGACCTTATTTAAACAGATAGCTTTAATACTGTCTATACTGCTCATAACAATTTTAACAACTGTATTAAACTTAAACTTCCAAAGTGCGAATGAATCTGTCCAGGATAGACTCTATGAGGATGCGAAGAACACCGCAAGCTCACTTAGCCTCTCCCTTGGTTCTGCAAATGGTGATATATCTATGATGTCGACCATGATAAACGCTAACTTTGACAGTGGAACATATAGTTTTATATCTCTTGTGGATGTAGATGATGTACTGATTTATGAACGTAAATCAGAGAGTGAACAGCTCGATGTTCCAGAGTGGTTCTTAAACATCATAACTATAAAAGCACCAATAGCCTCTGCAAATGTATCTGCAGGATGGAGTCAGGTTGGAATCTTAAATGTTCAGAGTGACGTGAGTTATGCATATAGGCAGTTATACTCTATACTTAAGGGTCTTCTCGTCTCATTTAGTATTATTGCTGTTATTGGTCTGATTATTCTAAACTTACTCCTTGTTGCTATCTTAAAACCACTTAAAGAGGTTCAGCGTCAAGCCGAAGCAGTTATCCGTAATGAGTTTATCATTCAGGAGAGTATCCCTTATACCAAGGAATTTAGAGATGTTGTTTTAGGAATGAATAACATGGTTTCTAAAGTAAAGGCTATGTTTGACAAAGGAAACAGAGAACTCCAGCACCAAAAAGAGCTTGAGTATATAGACCAAACAACAAAACTTAAAAATAGAAAATATCTTATAGACAAACTTCCTGAGTATTTAAAAGTAGACTCCCCTTCAAAAGGTGGAATAAATATGATGATTGCACTAAGTGGTGTAATCGAAGCGAATGAAGCACTCGGACATCGAAAAGTTGATGAACTCTTCAATGATATTGCAAATATATTCACAGAGGAGACTGAAGGTCTTGAAGATGTTATTATTGCTAGGATGAATGGTACAGAGTTTTCTATTTTAATTCCTAATTGTCAAAGTATGCATGGACTCATGATGGCAGAATCGATACTTACAAATTCTCAATTCTTAATCAAAAA
>JGI24724J26744_10000545_pt1 | contig 27402 bp, 26 predicted proteins | sample Cruoilmetagenom7_FD_26744 | JGI IMG/M metagenome (IMG submission 26744) | reverse complement strand
GCGCAAAAAGTATTCCCAGTACCCTGGGCAGCCAATGGATAAGTTTCTTGTTCATGAATTCCTCCTTAATAGCCATACACAAGGTTCACCATCTATAATAATATAAAAAAGTCAAGGATATAATTTCTGCATATGAAATCTTATTTTACTAAAGCACTTACTTTATTTATTGTGATCGCTCTTTCTCTAACTACTGCGTGTAGCAGCGAACCTGTAGAAGTGCCGCAGGATGGGGAGAAAGAACTGGTTTCTTCAACCAATACACCACCCGCAGAAGAATTTTTAAGAGAGGACCCTTCACCTGTTGAACAGGCAGTCGTCGAGTTATCGGGCCAGCCCTACGCTTCTCCATCGAACTCGTTTCAAATAACTCTGCCGGAGGGATGGAACTGCAGTGAGACAGGTGAGTTCCAGGTGAACTGCCACTCTCCTGACCAATCAGCAGAACTGCAAGCGATGATCACTGCAACTGGATATGAATTGGTGCAGGAGGCGTTCTTATCTTTCACGCATGCTGAATTAGTTCATGCCTATTCGGAGATCAAGGAGTATGTGGAAATTGAACGACTCGAGAGGGAAGGGCATCTGACTGTGGCAGCAAGCTGGCGTGAGGGAGATGTGCACTGGCAGGGAGCCGATTTCTTTATCAGAACGGGGGGGACAATATTTCACCTGCAGACAAGAGCTAAGCAAACGGCAAACGATATGTACGGTAACCTGTTTACCGAAGTTGCTGAGAGTGTGGATGTATTCCCATCCGAGATAATTGGGGCTCAACTGTATATTAACCGGAAGACTCATATTGCCCAGGAAATCTTTTTTGAGGTTAATGTCCCTACTGCATGGAGTAAATACGTAGATGCGGCGACCGTTGAAAAAACGATCATCGAGGGATTCCTCTCACCTGATATGCGCGCGTCGGTGCAGATTGCCGTGTTTCGGCATGGGGTGCTGATAAAGCAGTCATTAAAAGCGGAGAAAACTTTAGAGATAATGCGCGCATTGTATGGGTATGACCTGCGGGTATCTCATGATAAGGCACTACCGGATGGGCGGGAGCGCCTGGAGTGGTATGCGTCTAACAAGAATATAAACGGAATATCATATTTTGATTCTTATGCAAACTCTTTATATGTATTTAGTATTATTTGGGAAGAATCTACAGCGGAAATATATCTGCCGCTTCTGGAAGAAATCGCCGCATCTTTCAGCAGAGAATAAAGAAAATAACAGGAACCTATTTAACGACCTCTAATTTCGCAATTGAAGCAGCAAGGCGTTTCAGCCCGACTGTTTCAAACATGACGGTAACGGTTTCGTCATTTCCCATTGCTCGAGTCTCGATGACCATGCCATCTCCCCAGANCGGGTGGATTATNCGCATCCCGGCTTTATAAACCAGCTTTTTTGGTTCTTTGANGATCGGTTTGTTATTNCCGCTGNCAGAAACCGTGGGTGTCCANCGNGGCTGGCTGAGCGGCTTGACGCGGCGCACCCCAAGGCGGATGCCTTCCTGTTTAATAAGCTCTTCTGGAATATCGTCTAAAAAACGAGAGGGCACAGTGTATTCATAGCGTCCAAATTTATTGCGCTGTCCAGCGCGTACAAGTATGAGGTTGTTTTTTGCACGAGTGATGCCAACATAAAACAAGCGGCGTTCTTCTGCCATTTCTTCGAGATCATCAAAAGAGCGATTGTGTGGGAGAAAGCCTTCATCAAGCCCGACGATATACACAGTTGAGAATTCCAGTCCTTTGGCAGCATGAAGTGTGAGGAGTGTGGGTGCGTTAAGTGAATCTGGTATGGTATCCTGATCGGATACAAGGGCAATTGTCTCCAGGAATTCGGTCATCCCTCGATTTTCAAACTCATAGGCGAGCTGACGCAGTTCAAGGACATTTTCCCAGCGCCCTTCTCCAATATCTGTACCATCGTCTATATATGCTCTATAGTCAATATTTTCGATGATTTGATCTAGTAAATCCGGCAGGGAGTGGGCCTGGATGAATTTTCGCCAATTAGACAACAGCGCACCAAAGTTAGACAGGACGGATAAGCCGCGTGCACTGAAAGACGACCAAAAAGGAGAGCTCTGCCCTTTTTCACCCAGAGAGAGCAATACATCACAGGGAAATGCGGCGTTTTCTTGAGCAATTAAATTGAGTTGAGCAAGGGTCTTGCCGCCAATACCGCGTGGCGGGAGATTGATAGTACGGTTCAAGCTGATGGTGTCGTATGGATTATGAATCAGCCGCAGGAAGGCAACCATATCCTTGACCTCGCGGCGGCCATAAAAGCGCTGGGCACCGACTAAGCGATAGGGCAGCCCAGATCGAAGAAATGCGTCTTCAAAAAGGCGTGACTGGGCATTAGTGCGGTACATGATGGCAAAATTGCCCCCACCCTCTCCAGCGGCAATGCGGTCTACGATATCTCCAACGACATACGCAGCTTCAGCATAATCATCTACCGCATCATTGAGAATGATACGACTCCCGTTACCGCGTTTTGAGAATAAACTCTTGGGTGTTCGGGACGTGTTCTGGTTAATAACCGCTTGAGCTGCATCAAGAATATTCTGTGTGGAGCGGTAATTNCGCTCCAAGAGAATCTTGGATGTTTCAGGGTATTTTTTCTCAAGACGGATGACATTTCGATAATCTGCGCCGCGCCAACGGTAGATGGATTGATCTTCATCCCCGACGGCGAACAGCGAGTGGTGATAGGAGGCGAAGTGATTGATTAAATCATACTGCGCCTGGTTAGTATCTTGAAATTCGTCGATAAGCACATGCTCAAATTTCTGGCTGTACCGTTTGCGGATATCGGGATGTTCTCCGAGCAATTTTACAGTCCAGAGGAGCAGATCATCAAAGTCTACAGCGTTACTACCCCGAAGCGTGGACTCATAACGCTCGTAGATCCGCTTGGCTATCTCTTCACGATACGTGCGGGTAGAGAAATCGCTAACGGAGGTGAGCTGGTTCTTAGCGTTTGAGATAATGGCGTGCATGGCGTTGGGGGGATACAACTTATCATCCAGGTTAAGGTCTTTTAAGATACGTTTTACGATTGACTTTTGATCGTCAGCGTCCATGATGACATAATTGGAATCAAACGGGAGCACTTCCGCTTCGCGGCGCAGAATGCGGGCGCAAACAGAATGAAATGTTCCCAGCCACAGCGCGTCAACTCCTTTGCCGAGCATGCGCTCAAGCCGCCCACGCATTTCGCGTGCAGCTTTGTTGGTGAAAGTCACTGCTAAGATGTTTTTTGGATTGACCTGCTGTTCATATATGAGGAATGCGATACGTTGAGTAAGTACACGTGTTTTTCCTGAACCGGGTCCTGCTAGAACGAGGATCTGGCGTGCGGATGAGGTAACAGCCTCATGCTGTTGAGGATTAAGGTCTTTAAGAATATCCATGTTTTATGCGAGAGATGATTGTACCTTAATCATCATAAATTATTCGTATTAATGCTTGTCAAATGGATTCTACGTTGTAGATTATTGGATTATCCTAAAAAAAAGTCCTTTTGAAAAGAAGGAATTTTTGGTTCTACTTATTTACGTATAGGTCAATGATCTTAAGGATGACTGCGGTTGCTTTTTCCATAGACTCCAGGCAGACGTATTCATAAGGGCCGTGGAAGTTATGCCCTCCAGCAAAGATATTTGGTGTGGGCAACCCTCTGTAAGAAAGACGCGCACCGTCAGTACCACCGCGGATGGGTTTAGTGATCGGTTCAATATCCAGTGCGCGCATGGCTTCCTGGGCAGTTTCAACGATGTGCATGACTGGTTTAATCACTTCACTCATATTACGATACTGCTCTACCATCTGCACTTCAATGGTCCCGTCCCCATACTTATGATTGATAAATTTTGCACTGTCTAACATCAACTGCTTCTTAATGTTTAATTTATGCAGATCATGGTCACGCAGGATATAAATTCCCTCCGCCTCCTCAATCGACCCAGGAGGCATTTTCCATAAGTGATAGAAACCTTCTCTTCCTTCAGTGTGTTCAGGACGCTGTTCAGATGGAAGCATGGCATTGAATTCAAAGAAAATGAGCATGGCGTTTTTCATCACATTCTTGGCAGAACCAGGATGGACGGATTTTCCACGTACTTTGACAAAGGCTTTTTCAGCGTTGAAATTCTCATATTCGATCTCACCGATTTTCCCGCCATCCACGGTGTATGCGAAATCTGCGCCAAAAGCATCAACGTCAAAGTGGGTGATCCCCATCCCTGTTTCCTCATCTGGTGTGAAAGCAATCCTGATCATACCGTGCTCGATGTTGGGATGAGTGATGAGTGTGTCCATGGCGGTCATGATCTCTGCGACACCAGCTTTATCATCTGCGCCCAATAATGTGGTTCCGTCAGTAGTGATCAGAGTCTGTCCTTCATAAGCGAGCATTCCCGGGAATTCCTGAGGAGATAAGCGCAGCCCTGTTTTTCCTTTAAGGAGGATATCCTTACCGTTATAGTTCTCAATGATCTGCGGGTTGATCCCTTCCCCGCTGAAATCTGTGCTTGTATCTATGTGCGCCAGAAAACCGATCGTAGGCAGTTTTTTACTGGAATTAGAGGGTAAAGCAGCAGTAAGAAAACATTTTTCATTGAGGTGCACATTTTGCATCCCCATGTCTTTCAATTCTTGTTCTAATAAGCGAGCGAGGTCCCACTGAACTTCTGTGGTGGGAGTTCGGTCGGTAACTTCTTCGTCCGAGCGCGTATTGATATTCACATACCGTAAAAAACGATCTAACAAAACTGACATAATAGATAAAACTCCTGTATCAAATAATTGCACCGCAATCTTAACGGTAGATGAAGAAAACCGCAAGCAATTTGAAAGGAATGATTGCCAAAAGAGGAGCGTTGCGCTAAAATGGCAGTCATGGTTTGGCAGATCACAGGACATGGTTGGGCGGAGGAATTGCTGCGGGAGCAAATTGCAGGCGATAAATTGCGCCACGCATATCTATTCAGCGGTCCAATTGGTGTTGGGCGACGAACGCTGGCGCTGCGTTTTGCGCAAGCGGTCAACTGTACACAACCCCCAGCACCTGGCGACGCATGCGGAAAATGCCAAACTTGCCAGCAAATTGAGCGGATGCAGCATGCTGACCTGACAGTTGTGCAGGCAGAAGAAGCAGGCGCGGTTTTGAAGGTTAAACCAATTCGGGAATTGCAGCATACGCTGGCTCTTTCTTCCTATATGGGTGGATATAGGATTGCACTCCTGCTGCGGTTTGAGACAGCAAATGCCAACGCACAGAACGCACTTCTGAAAACATTAGAGGAGCCCAACCCAAAGGTGCTGCTGCTGCTGACGGCGGATGACCCGGAGAACTTGTTCCCGACAATTACCTCGCGATGTGAGCTGCTGCGGCTTCGCCCGATGGCCATAGAGGATCTTGCAGGTGTATTAGAATCGCAGGATAATCTCCCCAAAGANAAGGCACAACTGCTTGCACATATTTCTGCTGGNCGAGTAGGTTATGCAAAACGATTGGCTGGTGATGAAGAGGTGCTGGAAAAAAGNAAGCAGTGGATGAGTGATATGCTGGCGCTGCTGCCTNCGAGTAAGATTGAGCGATTCCACTACTCAGAGAGAATATCACGGACTGGCAAGAAAGATCGCGCGGAAGCAAAGAGAGTTCTGCTAGAAGGGATGACTTATTGGCTTTCTTTCTGGCGTGATGTACTACTGGTTGGCACGGAGAGTGGTACACAAATTACAAATATTGACCTACGGGAATCAGTTAACCAAACAGCGGAAGTAGTTGCCCCACGGGATGCTGCATGTGCTGTGAGTGCCCTGGAACACGCATTCAAGCGTATCCAAACAGCTAATTTTCAACTTATGCTGGATAATATTTTGCTTGATTGGCCCACAGTACCAGCTGGTTAACTCCGGAAACGTGTTGTTAGAAGAACCAAGAAAAAACTAATACAAAAAAATTATCTAACTGATTGCGGCACGCAGTTGTTTGGCAAGGTCCTGAAAGTGTTTTGAATAACGCGTTTCTTCATGACGGGGGCGCGGCAGATCAACAACCAGATCCAGGCGCACACACGCGGGGCGCTGAGTGAGCACCAGGACACGGTCTGCCAATAGGAGCGCTTCGGAAATAGAATGGGTGACCATCACAACTGTTTTCCGGCGTGCCTGCCACACACGCAGCAGTTCTGTCCCCATCTGCTCACGGGTGATGGCATCAAGCGAGCGGAACGGTTCATCCAGTAGAAGCAAATCTGGATCCTGGATCAGGGCGCGGGCGATTGCGACGCGCTGTGCCATCCCACCCGAGAGTGACCTTGGCCAAACACCTTTAAAATCCTGCAAGTCAACCAACTCTATCAGATTAAGTGCCTGTGCTTGAGCTTCTTTTAGGTTGGTCCCTTTTAACTCGAGGGGCAGCAGGATATTTTCAAGCACTGTGCGCCACGGCATAAGATTGCTTTCCTGAAAGACAATCCCTATACGCGGAGAGTGTTTACCCGGAAAAATTACCTTGCCTTTATTTGCTTCATCGAGCCCTGCCAACACACGCAGGAGTGTGGTCTTCCCGCAGCCAGATGGACCCAACACACATAAGAATTCCTGTGGGCGGATATGCNCGTTTATATCATCAAGAACGCGTAAATAGCCNTTCTGGTCATCGAACGTTAAACCGATGTGCTGGAGTTGAATGGTGTCGTGGGAAGGCATTCTAAATCTGTTCCTTAGGGTAGAAAATCGTTATTGAAAGCACCGTTTAAATCAATGGGAGAGATAAGCAGATCCATCTGCAGGAGAAGGTCCTGCATATTTTTCCAGGCATCGGGCTGCGAATAGCCAAGCGGGTCTGTTTGCCACAGCGTAATAGACGCATCCAATACCTGGTGCTGGACTTCCTTTTCTGCGGGGGAGAGAGCGGCCAGGTTTTCCACATACTTTTCGCTAATGGTGAATGCTTCCTTGGGATGATCAATTGTGAACTGGATTCCCTTAAGTGTTCCCTGTACCATTGCACTCACCAGATCTGGTTGGTTTTCTATGACTGTTTCGCTGGTCACAAGCCCATTGGCAACAAGGGAAATGTAATCTGCGGATGCCAGAGTATTCACCTGGTATCCTTCAGCCGCGAGTTTGAAGGGTTCGTTGCTGACGTACACCACAACCGCGTCCACGATACCATTTGAGAGCGATTCTACCTGTGTAAAACCGATCGAGTCAAGAAAGACATCCTGCTCTTCCAGACCTCCGGCATTCAACAGGGCTTTAAAGCCGATGTAGCTGGCACCGTACAACCCGGGAATACCGATGTGTACCCCGCGCAGATCCTGCGGAGATTCAATTTTTGCGTCAGCCAGAGAAGCGACTCCGATTGGATAATCCTGATACCAGGCCATCACATATACTACTGGAAGCTCCTGAGCACGGCCGAGTAGTACCTGTTCGCCGGAGACGATTGCAAACTGGAGTTCCCCTGCGCCCAGCAGGGCTACAGAATCGGTCTCCATGTTGTAGTCTATTTCCACATCAAGTCCTTCTTCGCTGTAGAAACCTTTTTCAATGGCCACATACAACGGAGCAAATTGGATATTGGGGATGTATCCAACCGGCAGGCGGATGGAAGCGGTTTCCTGCTGTTCAGCTGCGGGTGCGGGGATGCAGGATGCTGCTGCAGCCAGGAAAACGAACGCAGCGATGATGTTTAATCTTTTATTCATAATGTGAACTTCTTTCATATATTATTCCTGCCAGCGCAGCAGGTGTTTTTCTAACCACAGCACGATCCCGTATAAAGAGAGCGCCAAAATGACCAGGGTGAACACACCCACGAATACCAGGGCAGTGTCATACTGCCCGCGCCCGACGTTGATGAGAAAGCCCAGTCCGCGGTTTGCTCCAACCAGTTCACCGACCACTGCACCAATGACTGATAGCGTTGCGCCGATGCGCAGTCCGCCTAAAAGGACGGGAAGCGCCGCGGGCAGTTCCAGCAGGCGCAGGGTCTGCCAGCGGTCAGCGTGCATGGAGCGCATCAGATCGCGCAGGTTTTCAGGCACCGCCCGCATTCCTACAACTATATTGACCAGGACTGGAAAGAAAACGATCAGAGCGCAAATTAGGATCTTGGAGAAAATGCCGGGACCGAACCAGATGACGAGCAGCGGGGCGATGGCTACTGTTGGTATCGCCTGGCTGGCAACCAGAAAGGGCTGAAGGACGTTTTCGAGGAAAGTTGAACGGCTGAGGAAATAACCCAGGATGGCGGCAAACAAAATGCCGGCAAATAATCCTGAGAGAACTTCAACCAGTGTGGCGGTGGTGTGGTGCAACAGAGAGCCGTCGGAGAGGGCACGCAGAGCACGATTAGCAACCTGAAGGGGAGTGGGCAAGATGAAAGCCGGCAGACGAAAGACAAACACCGCTCCCTGCCAGACAAACAGGAAAATGGCGGCCGTGATGAATATACTCCAGCGCCGTGCGGTTATTTGACTGACATTTACTTTCTTTTTTTTCATCAAAAAACACTACTCCTGATAACTAACGGGGTAGCGTTTTGTGATACCAACACTTCTTTTATCCGGACTGTACCGTCGACCATGGAATTGCACCATGTCTGCGTGTTTCTGCGCTTGTGGGTTATCACCACCGATCGGGAATCAGAAGCTCGCGCTCCCTCACCCTGCCCCGAAGGATATCGTTTGTATTGTATAAAGCTTTTGGAACTGCGTCAAGTTAAATTTGGATTAACGACAGTATAATTTTCTATTATGCAGGAGCAAAACGTACGGGCATTTGTCATTGAGCAGGCAAACTGGCGGGATTTGCTGGCACTTTCCGAGTTGGAAAAGGTATGCTTTAAACGCGATGCCTGGCCGCTGATCGAGCTGATGGGGGTGCTGACCTTTCCAGGTATAATACGCTTGCGGGCTGTGGGGGATGGACAGATGATCGGTTTTATTGCTGGCGATCCGAGAAAACGGGAGAATACAGGTTGGATCCTTACGCTGGGTGTGCTGCCTGATTGGCGCAGGAAGGGAATCGCGGACGCACTCTTGAGAAAATGCGAAACGCAGATGCATATGCCCCAGGTGAAATTGTCTGTGCGGCGCAGCAACACTGCCGCAATTCGTTTATACGAGAAATTCGGATATAAACAGGAAGATATCTGGGATAAGTACTACCAGGGCGGAGAGGACGGACTGGTGATGAAAAAGGAAATGACATAGGTGTGAAGGAGGTTTGGAATTGATGGATACTGGAGAGATGCTGGGTTTGTTAGTGCAGGGGATCATATTGGGTTTTTCAATTGCCGCGCCGGTCGGGCCGATCGGGGTATTGTGCATTCGGCGCACGCTGCAGAACGGGTTTAAATCTGGCTTGGCCAGCGGTTTGGGGGCAGCATCCGCGGACGCGGTGTATGGGGCGATTGCAGCGGCCGGTTTGACGCTGGCGGCTGATTTTTTAGCTGAGCAGCAGATCTGGCTGGGGATATTGGGAGGCGCTTTCCTGTTATTTTTAGGCGTACGGACATTCCGCAGCCCACCGCCGGAAGCGGATGGGCAGGCGCCATTGACGAATAAGCTGGGTGGAGATTATCTTTCCACTTTTCTGCTCACATTGAGCAACCCGATCACGATCTTTTCTTTCGCAGCGATATTCGGCGGCTTGAGCGCTGGGACGGGAACGGGATTCCAAGCGAGCGCGTTTGTGCTGGTGTTGGGCGTGTTCAGTGGGTCTGCGTTATGGTGGTTGGGGTTGAGTGTGTCGGTGAACTTTTTCCGTAAGAAATTCAGTGCAGGTGTGATGCAGTGGGTTAATCGCTTGGCAGGCGCTATGATTGTTGTTTTTGGGCTGGTGATGTTGGGGCGGGTGCTGGCGCCGATGATCGGCTAGTTGTTTAACATGACGGTGAAACCCTGATTATGAGTATTATGCAGAAAAACCGGCTATGTAAATTCACCCGGATATATGCTATAATTTATACATATAGTATCTGAAATTGTTATATTTAAATATCTTTAAAATTATCATAGAGTATAGGGGGGGGTGATAGAAGTCATTTAATAATTAGGAAAGTTTCATTACTAATGAATAAATTGGCGAAACCTTAATAATACCTATCTCTGTAGTAAGCTCCGGTTTATTCCATATTAAGGATAAATTGGGTAATAATGCTTAATTGGGTAATGGTATGAAAAAAGAAAAACCTTATTTACAAGATAATTTAATTAGCCACATGGATATTCCGTATTTTAAAGATTTTTCCAAACAGGCATTGGCATCGATCAGCAAAGTCGCTGTTTTCCGAAATTATATTCCAAAAAACCACATCATCACTGAAGGGAAACCTTGTGAGTCTGCATACCTGGCGCTAAAAGGAAGAATGAATGTTTTTCGGACTTCCTATAATGGTAAAAAACAGGTGATCGCACGGTTGGGCCCAGGAGATTGGTTAAATGCCAGCTGCTGCCTTAAATCTGAAGAAAAAAACCTCGCCAGTATAGTAGCCATTGCACCCGCAAGGGTTTTGTTATTTTCAGCAAATGAATTTCGTAGATTAACGAGAAAATATCCCGATCTGGCTCTTAAGGTCATGGATAACTTTTCTGACCGCATTAAAATTATGACCAATCAAATTGAAAATTTGTCCTTACGGTCAACCAGCGGGCGAGTTGCCCATTTTCTTCTTGACCATGCTGATGACAGCGGTGTAATTCACTGGCATTGTACACAGAAAGATATTGCTGATCGAATTGGAACAGTTGCAGACGTAGTCGGGCGTGTGTCGCGAAATTTTGCAGATGCTGGGTTGATAGAGATGCCAGTTAAACACTGCATTGTAATTGTAAATAGAGAAGGATTGATGAAAGAAGCGCTGAATTAGACCCTTGAATTCAAATTCTATTTGCAACCAGATAGAAATAAGAATACTTTAGAAGGTGTCTTGACCTCTAGGCGCTTTTTTTGTTAATTATTTAACCCATAAAAACTTATTATTAAGATCTAAAAAACCGGGATGGATTACGAACGCTTTTTGCTGATAGTAGATTTGTAAATGACTGGTTTTGATTTTTGCTTCCAGCCTTGTTTGCCCTGATATTTTTTGCTGCGGGCTCCCATTCTGCCTTGATTAGTTTTTCAGACTCCTTCAGTCCTGCTGGCGATAATCCATACAGCAGTATCGTTATTGATGGGCAGGCTGTGTATATTTACTCACCAGTGATCTTTATCAACCTGATTTTTGCGTGGATGATATTGCTACAGATTACCGTTTCACCGCTATTTCGGTTGAAATATCGAGCAAAAACACCTGATTTAGTATTGTATAAACGACTTAAGTCGCACTTGTCTTATGTCGGTCAGTTGACATTTTCATATGTCGTTGAACGAAAAAGTTGTTTACGTTAATCTAAGATAGGAGCACTATCAAATAATCGTTTAATAACTGAAAGGAGAGACGCATGGCAAAGAAGTATATTTTAGTCCACGATTTAGGGACAACAGGCAACAAAGCAGTAATTGTTGACGAGAAACTGAATCTACTGGCAAGCGGATATACACCATTTGAGTCATATTATCCGCATACGAACTGGGTGGAACAAAAACCCGAGGAATGGTGGAAGGCTGTCGTTGAAAGCACGAAAGAAGCGATCAAATCAAGTGGGATTGACTCAGCAGACATCGCGGTTGTCAGCTTCAGTGCACAAATGATGAGCCAGACTCCTGTTGATAAAGACGGGAAGCTTCTAGTAGAACGAACTCCAATTTGGGCGGATGGCCGCAGTGGAGAACAAGCAGACCGGCTAAATAAGGCTTTTGGCGGCCTTGACAAATTATATGAACTTCACGGTGTCGGCTGGCAGTCTGAAATCCACGTTATCAACAAACTGCGCTGGTACAAAGACAATGTGCCTGATGTTTATAAAAACACGTACAAATTCCTACAGGCAAAGGAATTCATTGCCCAACGGTTGACTGGAAAATTCGCCACTGAGTGGGGCGACGCATCCATGTGCGGTTATATGGATATCAAGAAACGCAAACTCTCTGAGGAAATCTTCAAAGCAGCTGAAATTGATATGGCCAAAATCCCAGATGTCTTCGAATCACACGATGTCATGGGGCATATCACAGCGGAAGCAGCTAAACTCACTGGTTTGAAAGAAGGAACTCCTGTTTGCCTTGGCTCCGGTGATGTTATCTGTTCCAATATGGGTGCAGGTGTCGTCAACCCCGGTATGGCATACACATATATCGGTTCTGCAAACTGGACAGGCGTATACAGCCCAGTACCAAGCACAGATGCAAAGATAAAGATGAACTGCAGCACCGTTCTCCCGATGCCTGATGCATACCATTTGGTTATGATCACATCCGCTGGTGGAATTGCTCAGCAGTGGATTCGGGATGCTATGTACGGCCTGGAGACTGCTAATGCCGAAAAAGCCGGAAAAAGTGTATATGATGAGATGACCGCGGATGCAGAAAAGATCGCCGCTGGCTCTGATGGTCTGTTGTTCCTGCCATATCTGCGCGGTGGCGGTGCCCCTCACTTTGATGTCAATGCACGAGGAGCATTCTTAGGAGGATTGTTACCTCATTCACGCGGGCACTTCGTACGTTCGTTATATGAAGGTATCTGCTTCAATATCCGCTGGCTGTACGACCTCTTTGAGTCCGTAGGTACTCCAATTTTCAGCCTGAATGAGATTCGTGCCATTGGCGGCGGCGTCCTAAATGATTCTTGGATGCAAATTTTCGCCGATATAAACAGTATGCCATTTGCGCGAGTTTCCAATCCTCAGCAAGCAACCGCTGTTGGCGCCGCTATCATGGGTGGTGTCGGGGTTGGTATTTGGGACAATTACACAGACGCTGCAAAGTTGGTTTCCATCGACAATCGCTACAAACCTAACAAAGCAAATGCTGAGATGTATGATGCGCTTTATCCAGTGTTCAAAAATGCATATCCAAGCTTGAAGAGTACTTTTGACAAAATAGCTGCTTATCAAGTTAAGTACATGCATGAATAAAGGTTAGAAGAACAGNTGGAAAATCAATATTACCCGCAATCTGGATTTCCTTATTGCGGGTAATAACAAAAATATTTGAGATTAGTGCTCTTAAGTAATTTTTAAAAATTGATCAAAGGAGTGTGCAACTAATGAAAAAGTATGGTGTCTTGGATCCAGGCTTATTAAAAGGGATCGTGGATTCCGCAGTTGTAGGGATGGATGTCACTGACGAAAACTTGCGCCAGTATATCGAGGAGTTCAAGGATTATCCTGAAACCGGTGTTGTTGTGGTTAACTTCCATCAGGGAAAACTGGCTGTCGAGTTATGTAAGGGCTCACATGTGGAGGCGTGTATTGCAATCGCATATCCGCCTTTATGCAGTGTGCCTACTGAGCTAAAGGTTTCACAAGCTAAATATGCAGTGGAAGAACTGGGTGTACCACATATCCTGTTTACCATTGACCATTCCAAATTCAAAGAGGGTAAATTCGATGAGGTTAAGGAAGACATTGCCGCCGTTGTGAAAGTAGTTGATCACCGCGCAAGTGTAATTGTGATGCCTGACTATGCCCATTGGACTGCCGAGGAATGTATTAAGCTGGCTGAAATCATCCGTGATGCTGGTGGTGATCTGATCAAATCCACTGGCGGAATGGGGCGTGCTGAATTACCAGAAAAGATCGACGCTGTTGTCAAAGCTGTCAAAGGAAGCATCGCAGTAATGGGTACCAGTGCAATTAGAAATTTGAATGATGTGCTGAACATGATGGATGCTAACCCCGACAAAATCGCAATCAGCCGGTTTGGCTTCTTCACCACTCTGGATGAAATTCACGCACTATCTGATGTTCGGCTCAGTAAAGAAGAGTTGGCTTGCCGTCTCGAAGGAATGGTCTGGCATCCCCTGATCACCGAAGCAGAAGTAAAGGAATACCTTAATAAATGTGAGCAGGCGGGATTATACGGTGTGAGCGTTGATCCGCGCTGGGTTCCATTAGCATCAGAAGTACTGGCTTCTGGTAAAACAAAGGTGATCGCTCGTGTGGATTATCCCTTTGGCATCACACCCTCAGCAATGAAAGTTGAAGAGCTTTCCTGGGTGGCTAAAAATGGCCCAAAGAACATGGATATCCAGGTTCCGTTTAACACAGCTGCTTTAAAATCCGGGCAGTATGATTATGTTCGGGCTGAGCTGGACGCACTCGTTAAAGCCGCAGACGGTCGGGCTGTCAGTGTCATTTTACAAACACCAGTATTAAGTGATGCCGAGACTGCAGCCGCAGCCATGCTGTGTGCCGCATGTGGAGTGTCTTGTGTAGAACCCGTTCACGGTTTCGGAAAGTTTACTCCTGATGGGTCGGTGATCCATCCCGAAAAACTGAACCCGCAAGATATTAAACAGCTGAAAGGCATTGTCGGCGACAAAATGTGCGTCAAAGTTACTGGAGGTGTTCCGCGGTTAATTCAGGCTTTGGTAATGATTAACGATGGGGCGGAACGAATTACCCTTCCAAATGCTGTTGAGCTTTTAGATGAATATGAACCATTGGTAAAGCGTGTAGAAAAATATTCTAAATAATTAATTTAATTAAAAAGGAGATTTAAAATGTTTGATCTTGAAATGCTTATTCTTTCATTTGCTGGAGGGATGTTCGGCGCCGCAATCGGTGGCCTGCCATCCTTTGTTCTCTGTGGTGTTGCCGCAGTTGTCGGTCTTGCCGTTTACTGGGCTACCGGCGAAGGCACGTTTGTGGATTTAGTTGCCTGGGGACCTTTGTTGGGTCCACACATCGCTTTTGCAGGTGGTGTTGGTGCGGCCGCATATGCTGCTAAAAAGGGCAAAATTGGTTCGGGAAAAGATATTGTGGGTTCATTGATGGGATTAGACTCCCCTGACGTTTTACTCGTTGGCGGCGTCTTTGGCGCATTGGGATATGCCGTTGCCACGGCTTTTGGCATGCTTGGGACCATTGGTGGTTTCCCCTGGACGAACCTTCCCAGTATATCGATCATCACCACCGCCATCGTCGCTCGCCTTGCGTTTGGCTCTACGGGAGTATTCGGAAAAGTACGTGATGGCGCAAACCGCTGGTTGGCTTCCCCTGAAGATGGCGCCTGCTGGCTTCCGTGGCAGACTAAACCCGCTCAAATTATTTTGATTTCTGTTGCGTGGGGATTACCAATTGCTTTCTTGGTTCGCACGATGCCTGAACTGTTTACTTTTGGTTTTGGTATGGCCGCCATTGCTTTAGTCTTCCTGGGCACCGGTTCTAAGTTCCCGGTTTTTCATCATATGGGAATTATGGCTGGAATGGGCACCTTGGTCACTGGGAATATATGGTGGGGAATCGCTTTTGGGTTGCTCGCTGGCTTCCTGGGAGAAGTTTTCGCAGTTCTCTTCCTGTATCATGGTGATACCCATGTTGACCCACCGGCATTTGCTGTTTTTGTAACCTGGACCATCGTAGCATTTTTTGCTACCACACCGCTTGCGAAACTAACCGGTGTGGTACCCGTAGCCGTAGCGGCTGTTGTTGCCGTCGTAGGGTACTTCCTGTTAACTGCCTTACAGGGTAAAAAAGCATAATAGAAAACGATATAAAAAATTCTCTTTGTTTACCATACTTAAAATTCATTAGGTGTTGGTAAGAGAAAAAGTAAAGAAGATTGATTCGCTTCGCCATTTGTATAAGGCGAAGCGAATCTCTTTAATTAGAAAGCTTTGTTATTCATGGAATTTTCCGCAGCTTGCTGCAAGGATAAGGATTTTGAAAATTCCACCAGTTTATTTAATAATGGTTTTTCTGAAACGATACGCTTCCTTTTCTTTTTAAATAACTGTATATGGGGATATAAAGCAATTTCTTTTTGAAAATAGTCACATATATATTGTTCGAAAGCAGGATTTTGTACTTAATCCGGAAAACCAATCGACATATGGGCTTTGTTTAGCAGTTATTGTCGCTCACCAGCTCTTTGACTCTGCCTACCTGGTCATTTACTAAACGAACTTTAATTCCATGTGGATGCACAGCAGATTTCGTCAAAAGGTCTTTGACTATCCCTTCTGTCAGTTTGCCCGTTCCCTGATCTTTTTTTAGCACTATTCGAACTCGTTGACCTATTTTGATTTTGCCGCGGGGGATGCTGTTCATTTCTTCACCTTATCTGTTTTCTCTCGCAAAGCTGGTCAATGACTTATTTAACCGGCTGATCAACTTTGGAAAAGCTTGACTATTATTAATCACTTTAATTATTGGTGCTATTCTTTTTCTGCACGGCGATGTATAAGTCTTCGACTTTTATCCTCGCCCAAGGGGTCCTTCGTAAGAATTTCAGGCTGGATTTGACTGATGGGTCGTTCTTGAAGCAGTGGATATTTACACGTTTACCCAACTCGTCCCAGCCATAATGTTCAAGCAGATTATTTACGATTTGCTCCAAGGTAATGCCGTGCAGGGGATTATTTGGTTGCTGCTCACTCATGATTTGCAGGTTTTCCTTTCCTCGGCAAGAAATTTTACTTGTGCCCGGTGGGAGCGTAATTGACTCGCCGGCGCTTGCTGCCTGATATAGTTTGATTATATTCGAGGATATATCAAAATCGGAAAGTTTGGGATAAAAAGTCTCACGATTTTCTATAGGAGGATTATGCGTTCTGGTGCGTCTCAAATACTCTGAATATATTGAATATTTTTCTTTGTCATACACTAAACATGAAGGTAAAAAAGGTTTCTTTATAGAAGATATTCTTATAGACATAATTCTAAAACAAGATTTAGGAGTTTGCGGATAAGATTATTTGCACAGGCTTTTATCTGTTAAAGAACAGATGTTATGGAATGAGGAGGATGCGATGAAGAAGACCAGGAACTTATATTTTTTCTAATCATTGGATTATTGATAATTTCTTGTAATAACCAGCAGTCAGAAATTGCTGATCGCGCCATCAGGAAAACAAAAGTTCTGACGAAAACGGGGATAGCAATACAGAATTAGACCAGGCATTTTCGGGTGAATGGATGGTGTCGGCGGAACAAGTTGAGGGAGGTGATTCGTCGACGGGAAAATTGTTGAAATCTCTGGAAGTGGATCAGGAGGATGATTCGTCAGCGGAATTAAATCAGGAAGATGCCTCAACACAGGGATCATGATTGACTGAGCCGTTGGCAAATAGACCAAGCGCTGTATGGCTAGAAAAATAGCAAGGATATGCTGAATTTATATACAGGCGATTTCTTCAAAACCCACAAGAGGATGTTTGGGGTCCGGATGGACATTTATATGTTACTGAGGTAGGAGCTATTAATAATATCCCAATATCTAATTAATCTGTTCGGAGATTCAAATTCAATAAAAAAGTAAAAATTGATAACTAGCAAAAAGTGTTGCCGGTGAAGTGTTAGGCTTGCTTTTATCGGTGTTGGGTTTTGCAGGCAGAAAGCACATACTCCCACAATCTTATTTATCCTGCTATTTTCAAGGATATTTATTATTGGAAAATCCGAGTACGATTAAATCTCGGATATCCCAGAACATTTACTTGATAAACGGGATGCTGAGCGGGTAATGGATTGGCTTGTCAGACATGACTCGCATAGCATTGATTACGCCTTGATATGTACAATAGATGCCAATGAAGATCAGGGGTATGGGCAGGCACATGGCGAGTAGTATGAAAACGGGATTGTTTTCCACCAAGTTTTCCCTTGCTTCTCCCATAAAAGAGAGGGCGAATGGCATAAGCATAAGCAAGAAAACAGCAGCAAAGAGAGTGAGGGTCATGGTAATTTGAAAGTTGAGTACCTGGCGTCCCTGTTTGTCTATCTTATAGGATCGGGTCTTTTTCCAAGACCATAACAAAAGAGGGATGATGAGGATACAAAACATACTGCTAAGGTGGAGAACAGTTAACCAAAGGTTCTCGTTAGTTGAGTTTTCCTCTTCAAAATCAAATTCAAGAACGGTGCCCAGACAATTCAGGGTGTACGCACGTGGATCCACTTCACCGCTTTCAATGCGTTGTATGGTTCGAGGGCTGATTTCACAAGCTTCAGCCAGCTGCTCCTGTGTGATTCCTTTTTTCTGCCGTAGTTCAGAAACTTTGAGTCCGAGGTTGGGTTGGTTCATTGTCTACTCCTTTTAAAAATTTCCCTAGATTATAGAATCAATGCTTTAAATTACAACGGCGTATAGGCGACACTAATACGACATTAGGTTTTTAGACACGACACAACTATTAATTTAGATTAATAGTCCTAAATAGCATATATTAGCATCAGGAAAATATTTGCCAGGTTGCAGTGGAAGGGCCTATGAAGATATCCCAACTTATTTTGAATATTCGTTTTTCGAATTCACAAGTAGAAACAGCAGGCATAAAGAGAAAACGACCCTAAATCAACAGGTTTTTAGGCTAGTAGGGATATTCTCCTAATATAAACATTGGGTTTTTCCTCCTTGAAATTTTGATGCCATTTCGGTATAATATCGAATACATAAGGATATGTGGATATACGGATATACGGATAACGAGACAGAAGGACATTTTTATGGTAGACCGGAAATTGGAAATCGAGATTACGATGCTTCATGAACGGATCTGTCAGGCACTTGCAGATCCCACTCGAATTTTGATCATGTATCATCTGGCCGAAAAACCCCGATTTGTAAATGAGCTGGTCCATGCCTTGAAAATTCCCCAATCGACCATATCCAGGCATTTAGGAATTCTGAGAGGAAGAAACCTGGTAAGTACCGAGCGAGATGGTGCGGCTATCCTGTATACACTGACAGACAAACGGATCATAGAAGCACTGGATATTATGCGCGAAATTTTGGCTACACAGCTTACGAACAGCATTGAGATCGCGCAAACATTAATCGAATAAAAAGAAAATCCTAATTTTCAGAAATACATTCTAACTTCATGGAGCATTAATTATCAGGAATATATCCAAAAACTAAAACCAATTTATCAATCAGATAGACCTAATTAATAAGGAGAGTTTATGAAGATTGGTGTAATGATCTTAGAGGGTCCATACCAGCATCAGGCGGTGGATTCCGCGTACNATTTNATTCAAGCCGCAATTGCACGGGGGCATGAAATTGTAGGAGTATTTNTNTATACCGATGGAGTGAATAATATCAACAAATTCATTAATCCTCCTGGAGAGCGAAATATCAGCAAACGCCTGAGCGAATTGGGTGAATCAGGGATTGATATTGTTGCCTGTACTGCTTGTTCAAAATTCAGAGGCTTACGGCCTGACTTGAAAGTTGAGCATGTCCGCCAATCCGGATTAGGCTCGCTGGCGGAATTTTTGCGCGCCGCAGATAGATTTGTGTCTTTTGGAGATTGAAAGAGGAGACGATGGAAAAAGTTTTAGTAATGCTGCGAAAAGCCCCATATGGAAGTGTGTATACAGCGGAAGCATTTCGAACAATCATGGGAATTGCTGTATTCGAAATGGATATCTGTGTTGTTTTTATCGATGATGGTGTGTATTCACTGGTAAAGGATCAAAATCCAAAAAAGCTGGACATGAAACCTTTAGGTGATGGGTTCCCGATGCTTAAAGACTTCAACGTAAACCGATTTGTGGTCCATGATGAATCTTTATCAGAGCGAGGTTTGGCGGTTGATGATCTGGTTCTGGATGTGGAATTGGCGAACAGTTCACAGGTTTCTGAGATCGTAAAAAATTACGGCAGAGTTTTGCCATTTTAGAGAGGAATAAAATGCTTTTTACTTTAAATGACTCTTCATTAACATCAAGTTCATTGGATTCCCTTCTACGGATCGCGCCTTCTGGCGCACCGATCTTGCTGTACGAGGATGGTGTATTCTCGGCAATGGAAGGTACTCGTGATTCTCAAAAAATGATTAATGCGTTAAAAGACCACCCTATCTATGCGCTTGATGCTGACGTGGAAGCGCGGGGTTTGAAAAACATAATAAAGGGGATCAAGGTCATTAGCTACGATGGGTTTGTTGGTTTGGTTGAAGAAAATGATGTTGTTCCCTGGCTGTAAATTTCAAATATTGGTGAAAGGAGGTAATTGTGGAAATAAAAGTAGATGTCNTTCAAGATTCTTTAGGACANATGTGCCCAATGCCAATTGCATATTTGGCAAAAAACATGCGNACNATGGAAGCAGGTCAAGTACTTGAGATCCAGTCAGATGATGATGGCGCGCATGCTGATATCCCAGCCTGGTGCAAACAAACNAATAATGAGTTTCTCGGTGANGAGAAATCTGGAGATTTTTATAAATATTACATAAAAAAATCCAGCTAGAAGGAGAGAGAGATGGCAAATAAGGATAATAACAGAGCGACTATTGTGCTTTTCAGTGGAGATTTTGATAAGGTTTTTGCGGCTTTTACCATCGCCATTGGAACAGCAGCCGCAGGGATGGATACCACAATGTTTGTCACATTCTGGGGATTAAAAGCAATCCAGAAAGGCAATCTGACCGGTAAAGGGATAATGGGCAGGATGATTGGGCTTATGAATCGCGGAGGGCTTGATGTGATTGGGCCTTCCAAATTCAATTTTGGAGGGATCGGCCGCTGGATGTTCAAAAAAATGATGGTTGATAAGAAGATTGTGATGCTGCCTGAAATGCGGGATACATTGATTGATCTTGGCGTACATTTTCTGGCCTGCAAAACGAGCATGGATGTAATGGAGATCAGGCGTGAAGACCTGATTGATGAGGTTGAGGATATCGTTGGCGCAGCAACGATGGTTGAAAGCGCAGCCAATTCTTCCCTTCAATACTTCATTTAAACAAGAACCTGTACTTTTTATAATTTTCTAAATAAATAACAAACTGAAGCCTGTCGCGGAGATGAAATGGATGAAAATCCGGTGAATGTGACCAATGAAGAATCGATTAACCTTAGTTTGGCAAAGGAAAAAGGGTTTGATGTCGAGAAATTAAATACATGCCTGCAGTGCGGTACGTGCAGCTCTTCCTGCCCGACATATTTCGCAATGGATAAATCTCCACGACAGCTTTGGCGACTTGTCAGCCTTGGATTGAAAGAGGAAATTAAACAATTAAGTACTTATTGGTTATGTACTGCTTGTAATTCCTGCACAATCCGGTGCCCGCGAGGTATTGAAGTTTCGGAAAGTATGCGGCAAGTTCGCGAATGGATGAACAAGGATAATCTTGACGCAACCCCAGAAGCTCTAAAACGTTTGAGTAAGATGATCCTCGATTCTCATAACATGATGGGTGATGACAATGAGACGCGCTTGATCTGGAGTTCAAATTTGCCTGANGGATTGGGTGAAATTAAAAAGCAAGCAGAAGTTATCTGGTTTGTTGGCTGCGTTTCTTCTTTTTANCCGATGGCGTATAAGATACCGCAATCAATGGTTCAGATCCTTGGACGCAGCGGCGTGGACTTCACTATCATGGGCGGGGAAGAATGGTGCTGCGGATTCCCTCTTTTTACAGGAGGTATGAGCGACAGCATCCATGATATGGCGGTTCATAATCTTGAAAGGGTGCTTGCAACCGGCGCAAAAACACTTGTGTCTACCTGCGCTTCATGTTTCCACACGTGGAAACATATTTATCCAGATATTTTATCTAATTTTCCTGAAGATTTAGAAGTGCTACATGCGACTGAATATATGGCAAGGCTGGTCGAAACAGGGAAAATTAAATTGGGACCTGTTGAGCGTATGATCACATATCATGATCCCTGCGACCTGGGTAAACGAAATGGGATCTTTGATGAACCGCGCTATGTATTGGAAAAAATACCAGGTATTGAAATTCGTGAAATGGTGAATCACAAACAAAACTCACTCTGCTGCGGAGGAGGCGGAAACGTTGAGGCTTTTTCACCAGATGCTGTCAACCAAGCTTCGAAGATCAGGCTTGAGCAAGCACTCGACACCGGCGCTGGATATGTCGTGTCTGCCTGCCAGCAGTGTATGCGGACCTTATTTAATGGGGCGAGAAAAAATAAGATACGGCTGCGGACAATGGATTTTACTCAACTTGTTTTGGAATCCATTGAAAATAGAACATCTTAGTTAATAGGTATTTTGTGGACTTCTTCAACCAACGAGGAATATATGAATCAAGATAAACCAAGAATAGGCGTTTATGTGTGCATGTGCGGTTCAAACATTGCAGGAACGGTAGATGTGCCAGCAGTAGTTAAGGCAGTTAGCCATATGAAAAATGTGGTGGTTGCGCGCTACAATAAATACACATGTTCTGGCCCTGGGCAGCTGGGCATTCAGGAAGATATTCAAGCGAATAAACTGAATCGTGTGGTTGTTTCGGCGTGTTCTCCGCGGATGCATGAAAGAACATGGCGAGCGATGCTTTCGAATGCCGGGCTCAATCCATATTTATTAGAAGTTGCAAACTTACGTGAACATTGTTCGTGGACACATCCCGCAGGGGAATTAACCACACGAAAAGCGATCGATCTTGTTGCAGCGGCTATAGAGCGGGTTGCTCTGCATAACCCGTTGTTTCCACAGCGGGTTCCGGTTACGAAAGCCGCAATGGTAGTTGGTGCTGGGATCGCTGGCATTCAGGCATCATTGGACCTTGCCCAGGCAGGCATTCCAGTCTATCTGGTTGAACGTGAGCCATCGATTGGAGGGCATATGGCTCAGCTGGATAAAACTTTTCCAACCTTGGATTGTTCGGCCTGTATTCTGACTCCCAAAATGGTTGATGTCGAAAGCCACCCGAACATTACTTTGATGAGCAATAGCGAAGTAGCAAAAGTTGATGGATTTATCGGAAATTTCAATGTTTCTGTCCGACGAAAGGCCCGATATGTAGATGAAGATGCTTGTACGGCGTGCAGTGATTGTGTTCAAGTCTGCCCCGTGAAAATCCCCAGTGAGTTTGAAAATGAACTAATGGAGAAAACCGCTATTTACAGACCTTTTGCTCAAGCGGTCCCTAATGCTTTTGCAATTGATAAACGCGGGAATGCTCCATGCAAAAGTGCGTGTCCAGCTGGAATTCATGTGCAGGGATATGTTGCATTAATAGCTGAGAGAAGATTCAGGGAAGCTTATGATTTGATCCAGCAGCGGATGCCCTTCCCTGGAATTTGCGGTCGTGTTTGCCATCATCCCTGCGAGTCGGATTGCAGGCGGGGAGAAAAGGATTCACCTGTTGCAATTGAATACCTGAAGCGATTTGCCGCAGACTGGGTTGCTGCCCATCCAGACGAAACAAATGGAGGCGAAGCAGAAGCAGTGGCAACTCAACAGTTGCTGCAAGGGAAGAAAGTGGCTATTGTTGGATCTGGCCCCGTTGGTTTGACAGTTGCCAGAAATCTAGCAGATGAATATGCCCAATGCGATATTTATGAAGCCCTTCCGGTTGCCGGCGGAATGATGAATATTGGTATTCCCAGCCATCGGCTCCCAAAAGATATCCTTGAGAAGGAAATTAATGATATTGTTTCTCGCCCGAACGTCAATTTGCACTTGAATTCACCAATTCAGTTTGGTGAAGAAAATGGTGATTCACAGATTACCCTTACCAAATTGCGAAAAAATTATGACGCCGTTTTTCTTGGAATGGGCGCACATAAAAGTATTCACATGAAGATTCCGGGCGAAGATTTGAAAGGCGTATATTTTGGAGCCCAATTTTTGCGGGAGGTTAATTTATCTCATTTGGGTGTAAAGAATGTGAAAATTCCCAAGGTGGGTAAACGTGTCGCGATCATTGGAGGTGGAAATGTCGCAATTGATTCTGCGATGACTGCCAAACGCATCGGGGGAGAGGAAGTATATATCGTTTACCGCCGTTCACGCGCTGAAATGCCAGCAAATGAATGGGAGATAGAAGAAGCATCGGAAGAAGGTATTGAGTTCCTTTTTTTAACCAATCCAAGTGAAGTGAAAGGGAAAGACGGCAAAGTAAATTCGATCGTTTGCCAGCGTATGCGCCTTGGTGACCCTGATGAGAGCGGACGCCGCAGACCGGAACCAATTGAAGGGGACACCTTTACACTACCGATTGATTCAATCATCATTGCAATAGGACAGAGATTAGAAAATGATATTATGGATATTGATCAGACGAAGCGGGGGTGGATTGCCGCTGATCAAACTACCTGGCAGACTAACCAACCAGACGTGTTTTCGGGTGGAGATGCAGTTACTGGCCCGAAATCAATCGTTGAGGTAGTTGGTGCCGGTCATGAAGCGGCTGAATCAATAAAACGTTATCTTTTAGGTGCAGATCTTATGGCTGGACGCAAAGTTTCTGCAGCAAATAACCTGGATCTAAATTTTTATGACCCCGAAGTTTGGGAAAAAAGCAAACGCCATGCGATGCCCCAGCGTGATCCAAAAAACCGCAATGACTTTAATGAAATATATCTAGGTTTTACAGAAGAGCAAGCGGTTGAGGAAGCCAGCAGGTGTCTTGATTGCGGCGTATGTTCGGAATGCATGGCCTGTGTGGGTGTGTGTGGAGCTGGCGCGATCATACATGAAGCAGTTGATGAATTTGTAGAAATAGACGTTGGCTCGATCATTGTTGCAACCGGATATGACGTCTGGGATCCATCACCCATGCCTGAATATGGATACGGAATATATCCTGAAGTGTATACAGGAATGGAAATTGAACGGCTGTCAAATGCCTCGGGACCGACTGAGGGAAATATTATTATGAAAAATGGGGAAACTCCCAAGCGAGTAGCCATTCTGCATTGTATCGGCAGCCGTGATGAACATCAACAACCGTACTGTTCAAGAGTTTGCTGTATGTATTCACTGAAATTGGCGCATCTTATTCGAGAAAAAATTTCGGCAGAGGTTTTTGAATTTTATATGGATATTCGTGCTTTCGGAAAAGGATATGAAGAATTTTATGAGCGAGTCCAGCATGAAGGAGTGGTGTTTGTACGAGGGCGCGGTGCTCAGGTGATCCCAGAAGGAGATCGATTGGTTGTGCGTGCCGAAGATACTGATCTTGGGCGGCCAGTGAACCTGCCTGTCGATATGGTTATTTTAGCGACTGGAATGGTCCCGTCAGAAGGAGCAGAAGAACTAAGTCACACACTTCACGTGACGCGTGATGCAAGCGGCTTTTTCCTGGAAGCGCATCCCAAACTGCGGCCTGTGGATAGCAATACAGACGGAATTTATCTTGCAGGTGCCTGCCAGGCGCCACGGGATATCCCTGATACGGTTACACACGCAAGCGCAGCAGCAGCACAGGCGCTGGTGCTATTGTCTCAGGAATATGTTGAAGTAGTACCCACCGTGGCAGAAGTAAAGGAACTTCACTGCGTGGGATGCAGTCTGTGTGTGGAGGTATGCCCCTATGGAGCTCCGAGTTTGGAAATGAACCGAGGAAGAATGGTCTCACAAATCAATGAGGCGTTGTGTAAGGGATGCGGTTTGTGTGTTGCGGGCTGCCGAGGGAAAGCGATTTCGCTTCGTGGTTTCAATGATACCCAGATCCTTACACAGATAGAAACGCTGCTTCAGTTTTCAATGTCTTAGATTGAAAAAATTGTCGAATATGAAATCCTGAGGAATGAGACTTATGGCCAAACAGTTTGAACCGAAAATAGTCAGTTTTTTATGTAATTGGTGCAGTTATGCTGGGGCTGATCTGGCGGGCACCAGCCGAATCACTTATCCGCAGAATATCCGCATAATCCGTGTTCCATGCTCCGGGAGGGTTGATCCGCTTTTTGTGGTTAAAGCTTTCCTTGATGGTGCGGACGGTGTCATGNTCCTTGGCTGCCACCCGGGCGACTGCCATTATCAGCAGGGTAATTATTATGCCCAAAGGCGATATTCGATCATGCACAAATTGCTGGATTTTACTGGTATTGAATCTGGCAGATTGTTTGTCGATTGGGTATCGGCTTCTGAAGGAAAGAAGTTTGCTGAGGTTGTCACGAAATTTACTGAGCAAGTTAAAGAACTGGGACCAATGGTGTTGAACGGGAACGAGAAATTCTTGGAGGAGAAACTTCAGGAGGCAGTTGCATGACTTCAATGGATGTTCAAATTCGTAAGACAGCAAAAAAATACCTGGATGAGGGAAAGGTCTCCTGCGTGATTGGGTATGAAAGAGATTCAAGAGGAAGAGTTCGGCCTGCTTTCATAGAAAAGCCCGAAGATGCTGACCACCTTATTTGGAGCAGTGAGTGCAGCTTAAACCTGGTCACTTATTTACACCAGCGCAAACTTTCACCGGGAAAAGACCAGCCAGTTCCAAAAACAGCGGTCGTAGTTCGTCCCTGTGATGTCAGGGCTGTTAATTTGCTTTTTGCTGAAGAGCAGATCAAAAGAGAAAACATCAAACTGATTGGACTCACATGCGCAGGAACCGAGATTAACGGCCAGCAGCGAATTAACTGTAAATTTTGCCAGGAACGTGTACCGGTGATTTACGATGTGCTGATAGAGTCAGACCAGCCGATTGAAATCCCGACCGATAAAGACATTTATGCGGATCTCGAAGAAATGGAAAGCTGGACAGCAGAAGAACGGTTGGCATTTTGGACAAAGGAATTTGACCGATGCATTCGCTGTTATGCTTGCCGACAGGCTTGCCCGGGATGTTATTGTTTTGAATGTGTGGCTGAACAGGTTGATCCCCACTGGACTTCAATTGCATTGGATAAACCGGAAAAGATGTTTTTTCATGTTATGCGGGCCTATCATTTGGCCGGGCGGTGTGTTGGATGTGATGCATGTGAGGCTGCTTGCCCAATGGATATTCCGTTGAGTAAACTGAACCGAAAAATTGCAAAGGAAATACTTGATATGTTCGATTATCGAACTGGCGATACACCTGAAGATGCTCCTCTGTTAACCTGTTTCAACCCTGATGAACGATTGAGAACCTAGGGTTCTTTCGGAAAGCAAAGAAGAAAAAGGGATGACAATATGAAAGTTCTAACACAGAAGAAATTAAATGCTTGGCTGGCAAATCTTTTGCAGACGACAGTTGTTGCTGCACCAGTGGAAGCACAGGGAAAATTGGTGTACCGTAAGATTGACGAAGTATCTCAGATTGTCTTGGATTTTGAACGCACTGATATGTCTCCCAAAACCTGGTTGTTCCCAATGACAGAACCGATCTTGTTCATCGAACAGGGTGTTGAGACAAAATTAAAAGAACCCCCAAAGCCTGAACCGATAGTTTTATTTGGCGTTCGTCCTTGTGACGCCCGCAGCCTTTTGGCTTTTGATGCCCTTTTTTTAGATAAAGCACCAGAAGATCCACAGTATGCACGTCACCGCGAATCCACTACATTGGTTGGACTATCCTGCCCACAAATGTGGGAATCATGTTTTTGCACCGCAGTCGGGGGCGCTCCCAA
>JGI24724J26744_10000543_pt1 | contig 27583 bp, 27 predicted proteins | sample Cruoilmetagenom7_FD_26744 | JGI IMG/M metagenome (IMG submission 26744) | reverse complement strand
GGGGCTAAGGCAGGTGGGGGTGGCATGGGAGGAACAGGGGCTGAGACAGGCGGGGGTGGCAGTGGAGTTTCTCAGGGACCTGTAGGGAGTAATATTACAGTTGACAGGGCTTCCAGTACAATATTCGTTACAAATACTCCTGTGAACCAGCGTGTGGTTGAAGATATCATCAGGCAGCTTTCAACTACCCCGTCTCAGGCTTCAATCGAAACAAGGTTTGTAGATATTGATACTGATTCACTTTCCCAGATAGGGATTCAGTGGGATATTCCCGAACCTTTTGAGGCAGGGGGCGATGATGCATATATCGGGGGAACTAGTTTTGATTCGGACGGCAAGCCGACATCCGGTCCGGGGTTGGATGTCGGAGGTGGGATGCCGTTTGGGGTTTCAGTTAAGTACAGCAAGCTGACTCCCACCAAATTTGAGGCTATAATCCAGGCATTTGAAGCTTCGGGAGAAAGTAATCTTCTTTCAGCGCCCAAGGTTACCGTACTGAATAATTATACTGCTACGATAGAAGTTATCAGACCGTATCCTTATATTGACTCTTACAGTCTTGAGGAGGAAACGATTGAAATCGGAGGCGATGATTTCAAGATAAGCACAGCAGTTCCTGAGACGGCTACGCGTGATATCGGAGTCATGCTGGAAGTAACACCTGGTATAGGTGCTGATAAGAAATTGATTAACCTTACTCTCGCCCCGCAGGTGATAGAGCTGGTTGACTGGCTTGAATATCCGGCGGTAACGACCACACTGCGTCAGCCTATTTTCTCGGTGAGATATGTTACTACTAATGTCGATATTAATGATGGGGAAACACTTGTGCTCGGTGGATTGGTAAGAGGAGAAGATGTTGAAGCCAAGCAGCAGATACCGTTTCTGGGAAGAATACCGGTTCTTGGTGCTCTTTTCCGTACCAAAACCAGAGGTTCGCAGGAAAGGGAACTTCTCATCTTCGTTACGGCAAGAATTCTTGAGCCCACAGGGCAGCCTCTGATACGAGATTGAATTGGAACGTTTTTTCCTTATAGACGGCAGTTCTTACATCTACCGTTCATTTCATGCAATCCGTAATCTGCAGACTTCAACAGGTTTCCCTACAAATGCAGTGTATGGNTTCACAACGATGTTTCTCAGGCTCATATCGAAGGAAAAACCTGAATATATAGCGGTTGCTTTTGATTTGCCTGCTCCTACATTCAGGAAGAAGTTATTCCCTGATTATAAGGCTAACCGGGCAGCAATGCCCGATAAATTAAGAAAGCAAATTCCTGTTATCAGGAAAATTATCTCGAGCCTAAATGTCCCTGTGTTTGAGCTGGAAGGCTATGAAGCCGATGATATCCTTGGGACTCTGGCAAAATTAGCGGAAAAAAGAGGAGTTGTCGTACGTGTTTTTACGCGTGATAAAGATTGTTTGCAGCTTATTACGCCAAATGTGAAAATTGTGAAAGAAAATAGCGGTGCTGTTATGGATGCAGAGAAAGTCATGCAGCGTTTTGGAGTGGAACCTGGAAGGCTTGTAGAAATCTGGGGGCTTTCCGGGGATGTGTCGGATAATGTTCCCGGTGTTCCCGGAATCGGAGAGAAAACAGCACTGAGGTTAATACAGGAATTTGGCAGTATTGAGAATTTGCTGGATAATCTCGGAGGGGTGGGGAATACAAGGGTCAGGGAGAAGTTGGAGGAATTTTCTGACCTTGCAAAGTTGAGTAAGAAACTTGTAACAATTGATTGTAATGTCCCCATCTGCTGTGATTTTGAATCGTGTAAGAGAGCAGTACCTGATACGGAAGGGCTGAAACAAATCTTCGGAGAACTTGAGTTCAAGAAATTACTTGACCCGGGTAGGTTTAACGGGTCTTGACACGGTTTGGATTTTTGTGGTAGCATATCCTTGTAGTTCTTGCCGTCTTATGCAATTTTGTATATGTAGTTCGAAACTTATTTCGCTTTCTGGCGTAGTCTCGTCCTGTACAAGTAGAAAAAATTGCAGCTACGGGTACTCCTGATATCTTAATGGTGGCTGATACGAAATGAATATGACTGTTANAAAAATCCTCAAGGTAGTAGTNGGCGGTTTGTTGTTTTGTTCTGTTCCGTACGGGAGCGGAGAGACAAAGCCGTCTCTTGAAATAAGGTCTGTCCAGAGCAGCGTAAAGAAAGATTTTGTGTTTATTGAGGTTAAGTACAAGTGCAACCTGAAGCGTATTAGAGATGTAGAGTTGAAAATATATGCACTCCTTAAGAAAGGCAGAGAGGAAAAAATCGCATCAGGAAGTTTTAGGTTGATTGAGGTGGAGAAGGGAACAGACAAGAAACATTTTATGATCATGTCAGATTACGTTAAGGAATACGGAAAACCGCGTGGAGTCAGGGTGGAAATGTGGCATGAAGACAGGACCTTAAGCAGTGAGACAAAACCCCGTCCTAAGGAAAAATGGTGGAAGGGCGAGACGATTAATATAATCGTGCGGTCTGATGAGAAAGTTGAGAAATTACTTCGTGAGGAAGACTGAGTATCACGTCATCCGGTAACCAGCCTGCATTTTTCTTTTGTGTTATCTGTATTATCCATATAACCACAGGTCATAGATTGTAGAAGACTAAAAGGGAATACGGCAACTTCTTGAGCTGTGGTCTAAACCAATGTGTGCAAAGCTTAGAATATCGGTTATACTTGTGTGCCTGTATCTTCTGGCTGTCCTTGTGCGGGTTTTTGTGTGCCAGTACCATGTTTCGGAGCATTCTCCCTTTATGCCGTTTACGGGGGAAAGCGCACTCCTTTACAGGTATGCAGAAATTATAGCAGAAGGCAGGGAGGTGCCTGAACTGGACTATGTGGCTCAGTACCCGGAAGGACTTGCGGCCAAACGTCAGTTATCGTTTGGATGGGAATTCATTGCGGGGAAGGTATATCAACTTTTCTTCCGGGATAAAATGACGTTTCATTCATTTGCAAGATATTTTACATCATTCTTCTTCTGCATCTCTGTCATATCGGTTTTTCTCATAATCAAACTGCTTTCCGGAGATGATTTCGGCAGCGTTGTTGGAACACTATTCTATGCGGTGAGCTTGCCTGCCGTCATCAGAGCAACAGGTCAGGAAATTTCAAGAGAAAATTTCTGTCTGCCGCTGCTTTTTTTTCACATCTACTTGCTCACAAAATATATGAGAGACAAAAAACTTCTTTCTTCTATCCTGGCAGGTGTATTTCTGTTCATATCTCTTGCTTTCTGGGAAGGAGCACAGGTATATTTCTACATATTTGTGATTTTCATGGTACTCCTGTTTGTTTCAGCCAGAGACTTTGCTCGGTTGCTGCCCGGGTTTACAATAATTACGGCGTTTGCCGCACTTGCCGGGATGTTCATACCCTACTTGAGAGCTCACTTCTTCATAACATCGTATCCGATGCTTGTTGCTTTTTCTCTTGTTGGAACAGGTTTTCTGACGGTGAAGAGGAAGAGAACGGTTAGAATCAGCGTGTTTATACTATTCCTTCTAATGTTCTTTCTGGTTGTTCCTCATTCGGGGTATGGCAGGACTTATTCACATATGCAGTCTCTCCTGTGGTATAAGCTCCGGTTCCTCAACGAGAAACCGGAGGACCCTAATCTATTGCCGTATGATGTACGTATTCTATGGACGCCGGCACTTACGAAGCCAGGAGGAAGGGGAATTCTATTCCATTTTTCAACTCTGATCCCATTGTGTATTGCTTCAGTCATTTCTGTGATTGTAAGGAAATACAGGCGCGGAATCGGATTGGATGAAAAATTTGTATTTCTGAACTTGATTGTTTTCTCGTTGCTTTATCTCATGTTTAAAAGGATGGAAGTGTTCCTGGTTTTCTTTGTATGTATCTTTATCGGGAGATGGTTCGGAACTAAAAAACGTTCAGTTCTGGTGTGCTCTGTTGTCTGTCTCTGTATTCTTTTCGAAGGTTCCAGGGTTATACTCAATGTTGACAGATTGGGGAGACCTGTGGACTACCATGCAGTCAAGGACTTGCTTTCATGGACGAAAGAGAATACGCCCGAGGAAGCAGTTATCCTTTCGCATTTTAATATATCTCCTGTGATTTCTCTTTATACAGGAAGGAAAATTGTACTCCATCCGAAGTTTGAATCTCCGTTGATGAGAGACAAAGTGAAAAAATACTTGTATTCGCTTTTTTCAACCAGTCAGGATGCTTTCTATTCCTTTTGCCATGAAGTGGATGCAGACTTTATTGTATACCCGAAAGGAACTTTTTCTACGGTTTCACGGTATTCATGGCGTTATATGACAGCAACATGCAGTACGGATTTCGGTTCCAATGCGTATATGTTTGAGTATATGCCTGCATGTTTGAGAAAATTCGGGCTGTTATACGATAATGGCAGATACATGGTTTACAAAATATATAAACCGGATGAGATTGAACTGTCAGAGGCATATCTTGAAGAGGGAAACAAATCTCTCCGGATGCAGTTATACGGAAGAGCCATCCGTGAATACACAAGGTGTATTGAAGAATATCCTAAGTATGCGGATGGATATGCACGCCTTGGAACAGCATATCATCTAAGCGGAGAGAAGGAAAAAGCGATGCGGTTATGGGAAATAGCGCGTCGGATGAAGATACAGCAAGACTAAAAGCAGTTCTCTTCATGAACCAGATGGTGTATTCTAACGAGTTTTGATATTAAACTCTTCGCGGAGTTTATACTGAGTAAAACGAATGTGTTCAGAGTGACATTCTATTTTGTTGTTTTGAGACACAAAGCGCCTGTCCTCGGGTGAAGCAAAGGAACGAAGAATTTTTATCAATCAGAGAGATACGTAACAGTATTTATGAAACGGGGTGCCGGGATGGTCATTATAGGAATAACAGGAGGGATTGGAACCGGAAAGACTACGGTAGCCAAAATGTTTGAGACCCTCGGAGCTGAGATTATTGATGCTGACAGGATAGCGCGTTCTATTGTGAGTCCGGGGACGGAAGCGTGGGGAAAAATAATTTCAGCTTTTGGAAAGGAAATTCTAAACGAAGATGGAAAAATCAATCGCCGTAAACTTGCAGGTATAGTGTTTATGGAAAAACCTGAAAAGCTTGCGGAGCTTAACTCTATAACACATCCCGGAATCATAAATATCATTCTCGAAAGAATTAATGATGCAAAGGCGAAAGGGATTGAAGTGGTTGTTATTGATGCTCCTCTTCTTATTGAAACGGGCATGGAAGAGGTCATTGGCAGATTGGTTGTGGTTACTGCCGGCAGACAGCAACAGGAGGCTCGGAGCAAGTTTACTCCGGAGGAAACCGGGGCGAGGATGCATTTTCAGATGCCTCCGGAAGAGAAAGGGAAAAAAGCAGACTATATTGTAGATAACGATGGAACGTTTGAAAACACGTTGAAACAGGTTGAAAAAATATGGGAGGAAGTGGGATGAATGTTGTAGAATTGAAAAAGATGACCGTTACAGATTTACAGAAGTGTGCCAAAAAGCTCAAGCTTGACTCGATGAGCGGTTCAAAAAAGCAGGACCTGATATTTAAAATATTACAGGCACAGATTGAAAAAGACGGGTCTATATACGGGGAAGGAGTGCTTGAAGTCCTGGAAGACGGGTTTGGATTTCTCCGTTCTCCGAATTACAATTATCTGCCCGGACCTGATGATATATATATTTCTCCTTCGCAGATCAGAAGGTTCAGCATGAGGACCGGGGATGTTGTCTCAGGACATATAAGACCGCCAAAGGAGGGTGAGCGGTATTTTGCGCTTTTGAAAGTTGAAGCGGTTAATTATGATGATCCGGAAGTAGCGGCAGGGAAGGTGCTTTTTGAGGAACTCACCCCGATTTTCCCTGTGGAACAGCTTGTTCTTGAAACAAAGCCCGGCGAAGCTGCTATGCGTATCATTGATTTGCTTGCTCCTATTGGGAAAGGGCAGCGAGGCTTAATAGTTTCTCCTCCCCGGGCAGGCAAAACGGTGCTTCTTCAGAAAGTTGCAAATAGTATAACAACCAACCATCCCGAGGTGGTTCTCATAGTATTGCTCATCCACGAACGTCCTGAAGAAGTGACTGACATGGAACGTTCTGTAAACGGAGAGGTAATCAGTTCTACTTTTGATGAACCTTCCGAGAGGCATGTCCAGGTAGCTGATGTTGTCATAGAAAAAGCAAAGCGTTTAGTTGAACATGGTAAAGATGTGGTTATCCTGCTTGACAGTCTGACGCGGCTCGCCCGCGCCTATAATGTTTTGACCCCGCATAGCGGAAAAATCCTGTCAGGGGGGGTTGATTCCAATGCTCTTACAAAACCGAAAAGGTTTTTTGGGGCAGCCAGGAATATAGAAGAAGGTGGAAGTCTGACAATAATTGCAACCTGCCTTGTTGATACGGGCAGCAGGATGGATGATGTTATTTTTGAGGAGTTTAAAGCGACCGGGAACATGGAACTTCATCTTGACAGGAAATTAGTGAATAAACGTCTTTTCCCGGCTATTGATATAGAAGGGTCATCTACAAGGAGAGAGGAACTGCTCCTTGATGAAAAGGTCCTGAACCGGGTGTGGCTCTTGCGGAAAAGTCTAAGCGGACTTAATCCTGTTGAAGGAATGGAGCTTCTCGCAGGGAGGTTAAGACAGACTAAGAGCAATGCTGAATTTCTTGACTCGATGAATGTGTAGTAGTATAAATTAAACCACAGGTGAATGCAGACGGAGGAAAGATGTCATTCCGCACTTGATGCGGAATCCAGGATTCCGGGCTGACTGCGGTGTTTTCTGGATTCCCGTTGAAATTTACCCCGTACTTGGATACGGGGCGGGAATGACAGGCATAAAAAGAAGAGGTTTTTGACGATAGCTATATTAAAGAAAGGAGAAAAAATGAAAAAGGAAATTCATCCGGAGTATATGGATGTAACTATTACGTGTGCCTGTGGAGAGGTTATCCACACAAAGTCTACGAAAAAAAACATAAGGGTGGAGATATGTTCGAAATGTCATCCTTTCTACACGGGTAAACAGAAGCTTGTTGACACGGCAAAACGTATAGACAAGTTCAGAAAAAAGTATGGAGAAAGATAAGCTTAAAGAAGAATATAGCAGGTTGATTCAGAAAATCGCGAGACCTGATGCATCGAACGATGAGGATTATCAGAGGTCTGTCCGCAGAGTGAAAGAGCTTTCTCCGGTTATAAGCCTGCTGGAAGAATATTCCGGGGCAGAAGAAAAACTGAGGCAAGCTGAAGATATACTCGAAGAAAACAGAGAGGATGAATTGATTGAACTTGCGCAGGAGGAAGTTTCTGAGTTAAAAGTTGAGATTCACCGTATAGAAAAAGAACTCGAGGCATCATTATCAGACAAGGGCAAGATTAGTGTTACGGGTGCTATTGTGGAGATGAGAGCGGGTGCCGGAGGTGAAGAAGCTGCTCTCTTCGCAAAAGACCTTTTTGAGATGTATTCCCGTTATGCAGAGAAGAAAAAATGGAAGCTGGAGGTGATGAGCTGTCACGGGAGTGAGATGGGAGGGTGCAGGGAAATAATCTTTGGGCTGGAAGGGAAGGATGTCTTTAGGCAGATGGGTCATGAGGGAGGGGTCCATCGTGTTCAGCGAATACCGACGACGGAATCAAGCGGGAGAATCCACACCTCCACGGTTACGGTAGCGGTTCTTCCCGAAATGGAGGAAGTCGAATTAAAGGTTAATCCAAAAGATTTGAGAATAGACCTTTATAGAGCTTCTGGTGCGGGGGGNCAGCATGTNAACGTGACGGATTCTGCTGTTCGTATAGTCCATGTTCCTACGGGTATCACGGTGCAGTGTCAGGATGAAAGGTCCCAGCATAAGAACCGTACAAAAGCAATGAGGATTTTGCGTGCACGCCTTAGTGAACATTTNCGAGCAGAGAAGGAGCTTGAGATATCAAAGGAGAGGACACAGCAGGTAAAGGGTGGAGACAGGAGCCANAAAATCAGGACATACAATTTTCCACAGAACAGGATGACGGACCACCGTATTAATCTATCGCTTCATAAGCTGGAGAGCATAATGAAAGGCGAGCTGGACGAAATGTTTTCAGCACTTGCAGATATTGGATAGGATTTCGTATGGGTTTGGTTTATCGGCTTTTTTAATGAAGGGGTTTCCCGGGTTACGGATGATGACGGTAAAAGAAGCAGTAATACAGGCAAGATCCAGGCTTGAGGAAGCGGGTATCGAATCCCCCCGGTGTAATGCGGAGATGCTTCTTGGAAACGTCCTCGGGAAAAAACGTTTTGAATTTTATCTGCGTGATGAAGAAATTTCAATAGGTGATTATGATTCTTTCGTGAGTCTTGTGGAAAAAAGGTCTATGCATACGCCGGTAGCTTACATTACGGGAGATACAGAATTTATGTCCCTTGCTTTTGCTGTCAATACAAGCGTGTTCATCCCGCGTCCTGATACGGAAGTTCTTGTTGAAACCGTGTTGGGAAGAATGGGAGAAGGGAGTCGTATCGTTGACATGTGCACCGGGTGCGGGAATGTTGCGGTGAGTCTTGCAAAATATTCTTCCTGTCATATCTATGCTTGTGATATTTTACGGGAAGCGGTTTTGATTGCCAGGAAAAATGCTATTATGAATGAGGTCTTGCAGTCTATATCCTTTTTTCAAGGAGATATGTTTGCACCGCTTGGGACTGAGGGATGCTTCGACCTTGTAGTCTCGAATCCTCCTTATGTTAGGCACAGGGAAATCCGGACCCTTCCCGGGGAAGTCCGCGATTTTGAACCGCATGTTGCTCTCGACGGGGGAGAAGACGGGTTGAGGTTTTTCCGCAGCCTTTGTATTGGCAGCCAAAANGTTCTGAAAATGGGAGGATATCTTATGGTTGAGGTGGGGTTTGACCAGGCCGGAGAGGTATGCCGACTTTTTGAAAGGACTTTCAAGTCTGTAGAGGTAGTAAAGGATTATGCGGGAGTGGAGCGGGTAGTGNTCGGACAGAAGTAGCCTGAGGGTTTGAAGATGGAAAGAATAATTGTCAGTGGCGGGAATCGGTTAAATGGAAAGGTAAAAGTAAGCGGAGCGAAGAATTCTGCTTTACCGATACTTGCTTCGACATTGCTTGCCTCGGGAGTTTCCATTGTCAGAAATGTTCCGGACTTGCGGGACATCGGGACAATGGTGGAGATTTTGCGCTCGCTCGGTGCTAAAGTTGAGAGAAAGAATTCTGAAATTGAGGTAGATGCAACGAATGTAAAAGATTTTACCGCTCCGTATGAACTTGTAAGCACAATGCGGGCTTCAATCTGTGTCCTGGGACCTCTTCTGGCGAGATTCGGTAACGCACGTGTTTCCCATCCCGGTGGATGTGTCATAGGTTTGCGTCCTATTGATCTGCATATTAAAGGACTCAGGAAACTTGGTGCCAGGATAGTTGTTGAACAGGGATATGTTATTGCAGGTGCGGATGAATTGAGGGGCAGCGAAATTTTTCTCGGTGGTCCGTTTGGTTCCACTGTGCTTGGAACTGCAAACTGTATGATGGCTGCAAGTCTTGCAAAGGGAGTAACGACTATCGAGAATGCGGCTTGTGAGCCTGAGGTATATGACCTGGCGGATTTTTTGAAGAAGATGGGGGCAAAGATTGAAGGTGCGGGGACACATATAATAAGGGTTGAGGGAGTAAAAGAACTAAAGGGGGCAGAACACGACATTATTCCTGACCGTGTTGAGGCAGGAACTTATATGATTGCAGGAGTTGTTACAGGAGGGGATGTGACTGTTGAAGGGGCAGTCTTTGAACATCTTCAGGCTGTGGTTGACAAACTGGAAGAAGCTGAAGTGCGGATTACAAGAGAGAACAGATCGATAAGAGTAGATGTGCCCGGCGGGTTGAAAGCGATAGATGTTACCACGATGCCGTATCCCGGTTTTCCGACAGATATGCAGGCGCAAATCCTGACGCTCATGCTGGTTGCAGGTGGTATAGGGGTTATAACTGAGAGAGTATATCCTGACAGGTTTATGCATGTAAGTGAACTATTGAGAATGGGGGCTCGTATATCCCGTGAGGGAGCACGGATTATAGTTAAAGGCGGAGCAAAGCTCAGCGGAGCTCCGGTTATGGCTTCCGACCTTAGAGCAAGTGCATCACTTATACTTGCGGGGCTTGTAGCGGAGGGAAAGACTGAAGTTTCCCGCATATATCATCTGGATAGAGGTTATGAGAGGATAGACGAAAAACTGAGAGGACTTGGGGCGGATATCAGGAGAATCGAGTAATACGGGAATCTTTTAGGAGAAAAGACATTGGAAATTTTTCACCTGTGCAGAGATAAAAAGAAGCTCGGCAATTTTCTTGCTGAAAGGGAGCAGGTGATAACGGAACAAATTCCTATTGTCAGGGAGATATGCGAAGATGTTCGTCAAAACGGCGATTCGGCTGTCCTGAAATACACGGAGAAGTTTGATGGGATCAGGTTGGAAGATCCTTCGCATCTCAGGATAAAGGAAGAGGAAGTAAAAACTGCCTATGAGCAAGTTGATAAAAAATTTCTGCGTGCAGTAGAACTTGCAAGGGCGAACATTGAACNATTTCATTTGAAACAAAAAAAGGGAAGAGAGACGTGGCAGGAGAAAAAAGAAGGACTGATAATCGGAGAGAAATATTCTCCGGTGGAAAAAGTGGGCGTTTATGTGCCCGGAGGAAAAGCATCTTATCCGTCAACAGTGTTGATGAATACTATTCCTGCCAGAATTGCAGGGGTAGGGGAGATTATCCTTGCAACGCCTAATGTTAATCCATATGTTCTTGTAGCTGCGGACATGGTGGGAGTTGATAAACTTTTTAGAATGGGAGGAGCACAGGCAATTGCAGCAATGGCTTTTGGGACAAAAATGGTCCCTAAGGTGTACAAAATTGTAGGTCCGGGGAACATTTATGTAACAATGGCGAAGTTTGTTGTTCAGGAAAAGGCTGTTGTTGGCATAGATACGATGGCAGGACCTACGGAAATAATGATTGTTGCTGACGGAGAAGGCAAGGTTGCTTATGCAGCGGCTGATATGCTTGCACAGGCAGAGCATGGAATGGATCCGTTGATTGTTCTGGCTACTACATCGGAGGAGTTTGCAGAAGCAATCTCCGGGGAAGTGGCGAGACAGTTAAAGAAACTTAAAAAAGCCGGCATTATTAGAGAGGCTCTCGAGAAAAACACAGTTATTGTTATTGTCAATGATATTGATGAGGCGGTGGAGCTGGCTAACGATATAGCTCCCGAACACCTGGAATTGCATGTGTCGCGTCCGTGGGAATGTATGGAGAAGATTAAAAATGCAGGAGCAATATTTATTGGGGATTCTACTCCTGAATCTCTCGGAGATTATCTGGCGGGTCCGAACCACGTCCTTCCTACAGGGAGAAGAGCGAAATTTTCCTCTCCGCTTGGGATTGACGATTTTTTGAAGAAGACAAATTTTGTTTTCTCTGACAGGGGGCAGGTGAAACGGTTTTCTGATGCTGTAATCAGGCTTGCAGAGTGTGAAGGGCTTGATGCGCATGCTGAGGCAGTTAGAATCAGGCTTGAAGAACAAACATAAGGCTTTAGGCTTTTGGACTATCTTTATGGGAGATGAGTAAATGAGAGCGAGAAAAGCTATAGTTGAAAGAAAAACCGGAGAAACAGCGATAACACTTGATATGATTCTTGACGGGGACGGGGGGTTCAAAATAGATACAGGTATTCCTTTCCTGGACCATATGCTGAGCGCATTTGCAAAACATGGGAAATTTGACCTAAAACTCAGAGCAAAGGGAGATGTCGAAGTAGACGAGCATCATACGCTGGAGGACACGGGGATTGTCCTGGGTGAGGCATTTCTGAAAGCTCTGGGAAAAAAGAAGGGAATAAACAGGTTCGGATGGGCATATGTCCCGATGGATGAAGCTCTTGCACTCGTTGTGGTAGACATAAGCGGGAGACCTTATCTAAGTTTCAATGTAGGATTCTCCCGGAAGAGGAAAGAGAAATTTAATCCGGAACTTGTGGAAGAATTTATGCGCAGTTTTGTAAATGAAAGCAGGATGACTGTTCATATTAACATGGTCTACGGGAAGGATAATCACCATATGATAGAAGCGGTATTTAAGGCATTCGGGTTAGCGCTTGATCAGGCAACGCAGATTGACCCGAGGGTGAAGTCTATCCCTTCTACAAAAGGGAGATTGTAATAATAGTTTAGCGGGGGATGCTGCTGTTTTCATCAGCAGGATAACGGTGGAATGAAAAAATGGTAATTATACCGGCTGTTGATATAAGGGGTGGGAAGGTTGTGCGTTTGAGTGAAGGGGATTTTGGGAGGGAGACTGTCTATGGTGATGATCCCGTTAAAACTGCAGAGAAGTGGGAGCAAGAAGGCGCGCAGTTCCTGCATATTGTCGACCTTGACGGAGCAAGAAAAGGTGAGCCTGTCAATTTTGAAGTGGTTTCTTCAATCCTGAAAAATGTATCTATTCCGGTAGAAGTCGGCGGGGGAATCAGAAGCAGGGAGACAATGCGAGACTATGTTGAGATGGGTGCAACACGGGTAATTCTCGGAACAGAGGCGTGCAGTTCTCCCGGGTTTATGGANAAAATCCTCCCGGAGTTTGGCGATAAAGCGGCTGTGTCAATAGATTCCCGCGATGGGTTGGTGGCAATTCAAGGGTGGAAAAGAGTAATGCGGAAGAAGGCGGTTGAGTTGATAAAAGAGATGGAGAACATCGGTGTGCAGAACATGATATGGACGGATGTAAAAAAAGACGGGTTGATGAACGGTATAGATGTTGAGACAGCGGAAGAAATTCTTAAAACCACCTCTGTGCCGATTACAATAGCCGGAGGAGTTTCTTCTCTGGAAGATGTAATGAGACTCAAGCAATTAAAAGGAGTCTGGGGAATCATTATCGGGAAAGCTCTCTATGCGGGGGCAGTTAAGCTGAGAGAGGCAATGGAGATTGCGGGACAATGATGGGATTGAGATTTGATGATAAAGGTCTGATACCTGCGGTAATTCAGGATGAGGTTAGCGGGGATGTTCTCACTCTCTGTTATATGAATGAGGAAGCTCTCAGAAAAACTATTGATACGGGTAAGGTGCATGTGTGGCGCCGGTCAAAAGGAAAGCTTATGATGAAGGGAGAAACTTCCGGATGTGTTCAGTTTGTGAAAAAGGTTCTTGTTGATTGTGAAAATAATTCTCTTCTTGTCAAGGTCGACCAGGTGGGTGTAGCATGTCACACTGGCGAAGAAACCTGTTACTATAGAGAATTAAAAAAAGGCCGTATCTCCTGAATCGTGAATCGTATCTCGCAAAAAGAACAAAAGTTTTAACGAACGGCGGAATACGGTATACGAAATCCGGCTTTTAAGATGGAGGAAGAAAAGTGAACCCGGCGATTTTCAGAGAATATGATATAAGAGGGCTGGTTGGTAAGGATTTAACGGAAGATGTAGTAGAAGGGGTCGGGCGTGCTTACGGGACACTCATACAACAGGGAGCGGGAAAGGAAGTTGTTGTGGGGAGAGATGTCAGGTTGAGTTCTGAAGCTCTCAGTAAAGCGTTAGTTAAAGGAATTACGGGAACGGGATGTAATGTCCTTGACGTTGGAGTTGTTCCAACTCCGGTCTTGTATTTTTCCATAATTCACTATAATAAAGCCGGGGGAGTAATGGTTACGGGCAGCCATAACCCGATTGAGTATAATGGTCTAAAATTGTGCAGGGGATTATCGTCGCTGTACGGGGAGCAAATCCAGAAGCTGCGTGAAATGATAGAAGGAAATGAGTTTTTGGAAGGCAGCGGGGAGGTAACTACCGATAACCCGGTTCCTGCGTATATGGAGGAAGTTCTGGAGAGGATTAAAGTTGATAGACCGCTTAAAGTTGTTATTGATGCGGGGAATGGAACTGCCGGAAACATTGCGCCGGAACTTTTTCGGAAGCTTGGTTGTACAGTGGTGGAGTTATACTGTGAGCTTGACGGCAGGTTCCCAAACCATCTTCCTGATCCGACTATTCCCGAGTTTCTAACCGATTTGATAGACAAGGTGAGGCTGGAGAAAGCAGATGTTGGTATAGGGCTTGACGGAGATGGAGATAGGATAGGAGCTATTGATGCTGGAGGGAACATTATCTGGGGAGATAAGCTGCTTGCCCTTTTTGCGAGAGAGGTTCTTGAAAAAGGGAAGATGAAGATAATATTTGATGTGAAGTGTTCCGAAGGGTTAGTGGAAGATATTATATCTCACGGCGGCATTCCTCTCATGTGGAAAACAGGGCATTCCCTGATAAAGGAGAAGATGGGAGAAGAGAATGCTCCTCTGGCAGGGGAAATGAGCGGACACATGTTTTTTGCCGACGACTATTATGGATATGATGATGCCATCTTTGCGGGGTCACGTCTCCTTCAGCTGCTTTCGAAAACGGATAAGACTCTGGAGCAGCTTGTATCTGAAATTCCGAAATATTTCACCACGCCTGAGATAAGGTTAGCGTGCAGCGATGAGAGAAAATTCCGGGTTGTGGAAGAGGTTAAGGACTATTTCAAGAGAAAACATGAAACCATTGACATTGACGGGGTACGTATCATTTTCCCGGATGGCTGGGGATTGGTAAGAGCCTCGAATACCCAGCCTGTGATTGTGGCAAGGTTCGAGGCAAAGACAGAAGAAAAACTCGGCGAAATTAAGGATAATGTTATGACGAAGTTGGCTTCCCTTGGAGTGGCACCCAAAACGGCATAAAATCATGTATAGAATATTCATGTTCTCCGTGGTTAAATAAGATGAAAAAATATGTTTTAGGTATAGATTTGGGCGGGACAAATATTGAGTGCGGGATTGTTGACAGGAATGGAAAAGTAAAGATAAAAAAGAGGTGCCTTACGAGGAAAGATGAAGGAGCAAGGACTATCCTTTCCAATATCCTGTCTCTTGCAGAAAAAGTTCTTTCTGAGGCGAAGCACCGCGGCTACGGAGTTGCTGCTGTTGGTATTGGGACTCCCGGTATGGTTGACCCCGGTACCGGCTGCATAGCCGGCGGGGCTCCGAATATACCCGGTTGGCATGGAACTCCCCTTGTGCCTGTGCTGAAGGGCAAGTTAAAGCTTCCCGTCTTTGCTTCGAATGACGTAACTCTCTACACGTTGGGGGAAGCGGTATTCGGGGCAGGCAGAGGGAAAAGCAATATCGTATGTTTTGCGCTTGGTACGGGAATTGGCGGAGGCATAGTTATTGACGGTAAAATTTACAGAGGAACAATGGACGGAGCCGGTGAATTCGGACACATGACTGTTAAACTTGATGGGAGGAAATGTAAATGCGGGTCGTTTGGCTGTCTTGAACGATACGTTTCTGCAACAGGTATTGCCGAAATGGGCAGGAAAGCTTCGCGGAAGAACAGAAAAAGCATGATTTTGAAACTGGCCGGGGGGGATGAGAAAAAAATTACGGCAAAGGAAGTTTTCGATGCAGCAAAACTGGGAGATAAAACAGCAAAAGAAGTTGTAAAAAAAGTCGGGTGGTTTCTTGGAGCCGGGATTGCAAATCTCATAAGCATTCTGAATCCTGAAATGGTCATAATAGGAGGAGGAGTGGCAGGAGCGGGAAAGATACTGCTTGAAATCACAAAAAAATCAATTGATACTTATGGACTTGAAGTCAACAGGAAAGGTGTAGAGATCACGCTTGGTAAACTGAAGANTAACGCAGGGGTAATTGGAGCGTCTGTGTTTGCGCGGCAGGAAATGGAAAAATGCAGTCAAAAATAAGAAATTTCTCGATTATTGCTCACATAGACCACGGAAAATCAACTCTTGCTGATAGACTGCTTGAGTTCACTCATACCATTGAGCCGAGACTTATGAAAGAACAGGTTCTGGATGATATGGAGCTTGAGCGGGAAAGGGGCATTACTATAAAAGCAAGGGCAGTTAACCTCTCATATAATGGTTTTTCCCTGAACCTCATTGATACTCCGGGACATGTCGATTTTGCGCATGAGGTTTCCAGAAGCCTTGCTGCATGTGAAGGGACTCTTCTTGTAGTCGATGCTTCTCAGGGGGTGCAGGCACAGACAGTAGCAAATTTTTCTCTTGCCGCGAGAGAAAATCTTAAGATAATTCCTGTGATGAATAAAGTAGATTTGCAGATTGCAAGTCCCGAACGAGTGATGAAACAACTTACAAATGTATTTTCCATTAACCCCGAAGAAGTCATTATGACAAGTGCTCGGGAGGGAACAGGGATTCAGGATGTCCTGGATGCAGTTGTATCGCGAATACCTGCTCCTGAAGGAAATATCGAGAGACCGTTGAAAGCTCTCATATTTGATTCGGTTTTTGACAACTATAGAGGGGTTCTCGTGTTTGTACGCGTGGTCGAGGGAAGTATTCGCCTTAATACAAAGATCAGGTTTCTGGGTGCAGGAGGAGTTTTTACGATTACCGAGATTGGAGTGTTCAAACCAAACCTTTTCCCTGTAAGGGAACTTTCGGCAGGTATGGTTGGATATCTGGCTGCCAACATAAGAAATGTATCTGATGTGCGGGTTGGCGATACGGTGACAACTGATAAATCCCCGGCGGAGTCTTCGCTTCCCGGCTATGCTCCCGTGAAGCCTTTTGTTTTTTCCAGCTTTTATCCTGTTGAGGGGACAGGTTTCGGGGATTTGGAAAATGCAATGAAGAAGTTACAGTTGAACGATATGGCGTTCACATACGGTAGGGAGAGTTCCACGTCCTTTGGATTCGGATTCCGGTGCGGGTTTCTTGGGATGCTGCATCTTGAAATTATTCAGGAACGTCTTGAACGTGAGTATCATCTCAACCTGATCACTACGGCACCGTCGACTGTTTACCGTATCAGGAGGAAAGACGGAAAGATGGACGAGATCGATAATCCTTCCAGGTTCCCATCGCGGGGGGAGATCGTCGAGATTCAGGAATTTTATGTTATAGCCAGCATTGTTCTTCCTTATGAATATCTTGGCTCTGTCATAAAGTTGTGTAAAGACAAACGGGGGATCTACAAAAAAATGGAACATCTGGACGAGGAGACTGTTTCTCTTATATTTGAAATGCCTATGGGTGAAATCATGACAGACTTCTTCAACAGATTGAAATCCGTGAGCAGCGGCTATGCATCCGTTGATTATGAACATCTCGAATGGAGAAGTTCTGACCTTATAAAACTCGATATATTGTTGAATGGAGAACTGGTACCGTCTCTTTCTTCCATCGTTCACCGGTCAGGGGCTTATGAGACCGGGAGAAAGCTCGTTACCAGATTGAAAGACGTAATCCCGTCCCAACTTTTTGCTGTGAATATTCAGGCAGCTGTTGGAGGGAAGGTTCTTGCAAGGGAGACAAAAAGGGCGTTACGGAAAGATGTCACGGCAAAGCTGTATGGGGGCGATGTGACCCGGAAAAGAAAACTGCTGGAAAAGCAGAAAAAAGGTAAGAAAAGAATGAAACAGCTCGGTAAAATCATGCTTCCACAGGAAGCTTTTATGGCAGTGGTGAGATAGTTGGAAATCGTACTTACAGTTTCTGCTGCAGTTTCTCCCGTTAGGGATTCCGTTTCTAAACGTGGTTCGTACCAGAATGGAAAATAAAAAAAGAAAAGGAAAGCCGGCTGCTGTTGTTTATTTGCTGGCGTGGTTTGTGCCCGGGGCAGGGTACTGGTATTCGGGCAGCAGGATGAAGGGGGCATCGCTTTTTGTATTGATAGTTGGGCTGTTTGTCTGCGGGCTTGCGATGAAAGGAGGAGTGTTTATACAAGCGCAGGATTTTATATCATTATTGTGTAAAATTGCAAGGGCGGGAATCGGGTTCCCATGGCTGATTACCCTGTTTACCGGTCTTAGAATGGGTGATATGTTGTCTCCGTTCGGAGAAATAGGCGCTTGCTATACTACGGTTGCGGGTTTGCTGAACCTGCTCCTGGTTTTTAAGACCGGAGATCTCCTGAAGGAGAAAAAATGGTTGTAGTTTCGTTCCTTGCTTTAGTTTTTTCGGTTTCTGTAGTATCAGCGGTGGTAGAGGATAAGTGTACCTTAAAAGGAATTTTCATGAGTTTCTTTGTGACTTCTTTGGGAATGGGTTTCCTGGGATTTTTAATATTTTTGATGAGCGGACAATGAAAAAACCATTAATAAGGGAATATGCCGAGTCTTTAATATCTGCCTTTGTCCTTGCTCTGATTGTGTTGACTTTTATCGGGCGTGCTTTCAAAATTCCCAGCTCTTCTATGTATCCGACATTGCAGCCGCGAGATAGGATTTTCGTTAACAGGTTTGTGTACAGGTTCTCAATGCCGGAACGGGGAGATATCATTGTTTTTATATATCCGGAGGATAACAGCCGGGATTTTATAAAGAGAGTCATTGGCCTTCCCGGAGAGACGGTTGAAATCAGGGATGGGCATATTTTCATAGATGGGGAGAAAATCAATAATCCGTTCCCTATTGCAATGAACAGCTATTACAACCATGGTTCATATGGCCGGGGTGAAGTCAAGGTTCCGGAGGATGAGTATTTCGTTCTGGGTGATAATAGCAGGAACAGTAAGGATAGCCGTTACTGGGGATTTGTCCCTAGCAAGAATTTAAAGGGTAAAGCTTTTCTAATCTACTGGCCGTTTCGCCGGATCCAACTTCTGCATTAACGTTTTGAAGCTTTTTACTTCTTTTTCCCAGGATGTCCCTTTGCTGTGGTAGTGAGTGGCCGGCAGTGAATGTTTTACTTGTTCTCTCCCTTCTTTGAGAGATTCTATTATGCCCAGAGCTTTGGCTTGAATCAGGATATTGCCTATTGCTGTTGCTTCAAACGGACCTGCAGTTACTGAAAGCCCTGTTGCTTCGGCGGTAAACTGGTTTAGAAGAGAATTCTTTGCGCCTCCTCCCACAATATATACTTTCTCAGTTTTTCTGCCCGTTATTTTCTCTATTATTTCATTTGTGAGCCTGTACTTCAGTGCGAGAGATTCATAGACTATTCTCAAAGTTGTTTCTCTCCGGTCAGGTATTTTTTGTCCGGTCTTTTTACAGAACTTTTTTATTTCTTGTTCCATGTTATCCGGGTTGTAGAATGAATTGTCATCCGGATCGATAAATGCATAGAATTTCTCACCGCTCTGTGCCATTTTTACAATTCTATCCCAGGTAAGTTCCCTGTTATCTTCCTCACTCCAGATACGACGCAGCTCCTGAATGAGCCATGTGCCCATAACGTTCCTCAAAAGCCTGATGTTACCTATTCCGCCTTCGTTGGTGAAACCGTTTTTGAATACAGTATCATTGATGATAGGTTCCGGAATTAATCTTCCTACTAATGACCATGTTCCCGAACTGATTATTAAAGAATTCTCTTCTTCTTCAACAGGAGCAGCTGCATATGCACAGGCAGTATCGTGAGCAGCGGTAGCTATAATCTTAGCTTGATTCATTCCTGTGTCCTCAGCCAGTTCTCTGTGGAGAGTTCCTATTTTTGTTCCGGGTTCAACAACAGGAGGCATTATGGAGATAGGAATGTTCAGTTTTTCAAAGATTGCTGCTGACCAGTCTTTTTCAGAAGCATTTAAGAGCTGGGTTACGGATGCCCAGGTGTATTCACAGATGCGTGCTCCGCACAGGTAATAATAGAAAATGCTTGTAATAGGGAGGAAACAATCTGCTGTTTGTAATACGTCCTGCCGTTTGTTTGCCAGCCAGAAGAGCTGGTTAACTTGATTAAACGGCTGGCTTATAATTCCGGTTAGCTGGAAAAGTTCTCTTTTCGGGATTATTTTGAATAGTTGTTCTCTTGTATTGTCGAGTCTGTGGTCCCTGTAATTATGGACCCTTCCGGTTATTTCTCCTTCTTTTGTAAAACATTCTCCATCTGCCCCCCATGTGTCCACTCCGAGAGAATCCAGATGATTTATTCCGGATTCGGGTAGTTTGCTCAGACCTGTGATTATTTCATCATACATGTACAGGTCGTTCCAGTATATCTTATGGATGTTGGGAGTTTTTGCGGCTGTTGCCAAGTAGAGATTTACGGGTTTATTTGAGAATCTATGGATTTCTCTTATTGAAAAATCATCTTTGTCAAATATACCTACCAGGAACTTGCTGCCTGAAGCTCCAAGGTCAAATGCTCCGATTATCTTCTTCATTTAGCTCGCAATCTAAAGATAAAACACTCTCTGCCTATTTCTATGATATCACCGTCTCTTAATATGTTCCTGATAATCGCTTCCCTGTTTACGTGAGTTCTGGCTTTGCTGAGGAGATCATACAGGGCGTAACCTTCCTTTTCCGGTCTTATCTTCGCATGGTGTCTGGAAGTTGATGACCTTTTGATGACAATATCATTTTCCAGTGACCGTCCTATGGTCGTCTCGTGAGTTAAGGAAAGTTCATATTCTTTGTTAGACCCCAGTTGTACTAATTTGGCAGGGGGAAGAGATATATCATCGTCCAGCTGCCCCTTTGGTATTTTGTCATATTTTTTTTGTGTCCTGATTATTTGCTTTTGTTGGGTTTTCTTTTCCACTTGGTGTTGTTTAAGAATTTTAGCTTCTTCTCTCCCTGAGAAATAGTTGTATACGAATATAGCAATTCCGATAAGTATACAACTCCCGAGCGCCAGCATCTGAAAAAGATGGGGGGAGTCGACAAGAAGTTTTTCAAGCTTTCCCACTGCGCGGGACGTAGATGGGGTTAAGACTATAGCGGCAAGAGTAAGAACAAAAAGAGCTAAGAACATTTTTTTCATTTTTAGAACCCTCCTTCAAAAAAAGGTATTGTCAAAAACATTTTGGTTCCATGCCAGTCATTCCAATCTCTTTTGTTATTCCCGCCCCGTATCTAAGTACGGGGTAAATTTAAACGGGAATCCATAAAACACGCAGTCAGTGCCGGAACCCTGGATTCCGCATCAAGTGCGGAATGACATTGTTACAGTTGTGATGAGTTCCCTTTTTTTCGTTTTTCTATGGTTCCGTCCTGATTTTAAGGGTGGGTTATAAGTGTGTCAAGCTAAAATCTCTTGTCAGGCAAGAGGAGAAGTGGTAGAATTTGCCATTATGGAAAATAGTATCGTTGCAGTGGGGTCAATAGCGCTTGATACGATAAAAACTCCGCATGCTGAAGTCCGGGATATCCCCGGAGGATCGGCAGTCTACTTTGGGTGGGCCGCAAGCTATTTTAGCAAGGTGGGGATAGTAGGAACAGCCGGGAATGATTTTCCCGGAGAGTATCTTGAGCTTTTGAAGTCACGCTCGATAAATCTGGATGGCTTAAAGGTAGGGGGGAAGACATTTCGGTGGACAGGCAGATATGGCGAAAATCCGGACGAAAGGGAAACTCTGTCCGTGTGTCAGGATGTATTTGAGAATTATGAACCGGAATTTCCTGAAAGCTACCGTTCGTCGAGCTGCATTTTTCTTGCAAATATAGATCCGGATTTGCATTTGAAAGTGCTGTCACAGATTAAAAATCCGGGGCTGGTTACAGGGGACACGATGGATTTGTGGATCGCAACAAAAAAGGATTCGCTTCTGGAAACTCTTAAGAAAATAGATATGATGTTTTTAAATGAATCGGAAGCAAGGCAGCTGACAAATGAGAATAATCTTATAAAAGCAGCACGTGTTATTCTTTCTTTCGGACCAAAGACAGTGATAATAAAAAAAGGGGAGAACGGGGTTTTTGTCCTGAGCGAGAATATTTTGTTTTCTATGCCGGCCTATCCCTGTGAACTTGTATGTGATCCGACAGGCGCGGGTGATGTTTTTGCCGGAGCGGCATTGGGTTTCCTTGCATCGGAAAGCCAGGCTATGCCTGTGCGCGCTGGACGGGTAAATGAGGCCAGCCTGCGCAAAGCAGTGGCATACGGCAGTGTAGTTGCGTCGTTCTGTGTGGAAGATTTTGGTTTGAGGAAACTTGAAAAAGTGACGGAAGATGATATTATGGGAAGGGTTGAAAAGTTCCGGAGGCTAACTCAGTTTTGAAAAAGGGGGAGAAAGGTTATGGGCAAAATTCTTTTTGTTATTGGTGTGCTCGGGGCGGCTTTTACGCTTTTGTATGACAGGATAGCCGGCAAGCCCGAAGATTTGTTGAACTTAGGGCCAAGGTCATATACTGCGCTTGCTGTATGCGGGCTTTTTCTGGTTCTCGGGCTTGTTTTCTGGAGAAGCCGCTGCGATAGATGTGCGTAAGGCAAATGGTTTGAGCATCCTTGACAGACTTGAGAAATTAACTTGTCTCATTTGATTTTCAGAGGTATAATGCAAAATTGTGCGGGATTAACTCAGTGGAAGAGTGCAACCTTCCCAAGGTTGAAGTCGCGGGTTCAAATCCCGTATCCCGCTCCGGAGAGGTAGTGTCAGTAAATACCGGGAGTTTTCAGTGTTCCGGTTGGTCAGGCATCAGGTACTGATAAGCAGCTAATGTATTTTTTTGTGGAGGGAATAGATGTTTGCTGACCCTGTTCAGGGTAACGGGTTTTTTGACAGACAGACAAACCTGGACTTGATGAAGAAGAGGGTCAATGGGTTGACAAAAGGTTACAGGCAGAATGTAGCTCTGGTTGGGCCGGAGCTTATCGGAAAAAGTTCACTATTACTGCAATTGGTGCATGAACTGGGCGGTGATGAAAAAATCTTTCCGATTTACTTTGAGGTCAGAGATGAAGACCTCCATAGGTTTTGTAAAAGATTTACAGCAGCAATCCTCTACTATTACTTCCGGCAGGAAGGGGAAATTACTGAAGATGTGTTTGAGAAGGCGAATGAGAAGTTTCCCAGGACAACCGAGAGGATATTGAGGATAGAGAAGCTGTTTGGAAAAAAAAGCCGTGACCAGATTTTATCTTCCATTTTTGATCTCCTTCCTATACTTTGTGAAGAGGGGGGGAGATTATGTATCATTATTCTGGATGAGTTCCAGGAGCTTGGTTCGTTAAATGCCAGAAATCCGTTTGCAATACTTGGCGAGAAAATCATGGCTCAGAAGGAGGTCATGTACATTGTCGCAAGTTCAAAAGTGAGACGTGCGAACGAAATACTCAGCAATGAGCTCGCACTTCTTTTCGGTAGTTTCGAAGTCGATAAACTTGGTCCGTTCAGCGTGGACAAAGGGTTGCAGTTTATCGGCAAGAAGCTTGATGGGATTCTAATGGACAGGGCATGTGCAAAATTTCTCGTTAGCATGACCAATGGACATCCTTTCTACCTTGATAGTTTCTGCAGGGCACTCAGGAATGTTGCTAATGAGCGCTCAATAAAAGAGGTGCGCCGTAATGTGGTTGCCGAAGTAGTCTCGAGAGAGGTTTTTAATTCAAGGAGTATTGTTTATCAGTGTATGGACGGTTTTCTTAACCATTCTTTAAATAATCATGTTTCCCAGGGGTTGGAAATACTGCTTGCCATAGCAAACGGAAATAAAAAGTCATCTCAGATTGCGCGGATTATTTCAAGGAGCACAGCGCAAACTGTGCGAAAACTTGAAAAACTGGTAAGTTCGGGTGTTATCATGAAGCGCGGCAGGGTGTATGATTTCTGTGACCCGCTCCTTAAATGGTGGATAAAGTCGGTTTACTGCAGAAGAAAAGAAGCTTTTGAGCCGGTTGTTGAGGGGGATGGTGAGTTTGATTTACAGGGGCAGATTGAAGAACTGATTGCGCTGCATATTGTGCAGGAGAAAATTGGACCGGGCGAACGTCTGCGCAGGCTATTCAGCCTTTTCAGGAATGAGGTGGTTGAGATCGAGGGAAAGATGCTTAAGCTCCCAAAATTTAATAATATATGTTCGAGGGTAGTGCGTGGGCAGGATTTGCCGGTAGTTGCTTGCGTGGGAAAAACCTACTGGGTTGGAGATTTTTCAAAGACGGTAGTTTCGGACAGGCAGGTGAGGGCGTTTTTGGACAAACTTTCCGGTTTCAGGGGAAAGATAGGCAGGAAACTTCTTGTATGCCTTGCTGGAATTGATGCCGATGCAAAACTATTGGCAAAAGAGGAAAGCATTTGTCTGTGGGATCTTGGTGATTTAAATTTCGTTCTTGAGTTGTATGACCAACCAAGAATGAGTTGTTTGTAGTGGAGATAGGAGGAGTAACCAAATGAGCAAACTGGCGAAAATTTTCCTTGTGCTGATTTTCCTGGTTTCGGTTGGACTTCCGCCCGTAGGGGTGAAGATCAGGGATATAATACAAGGGCATGAGGAAGAAATCAAACGACTTGGGATAGAACTTGCGGATACTCAGGAGAAGCTGCGGAAGACCGAGGAAGAGAGAGAAAACCTGAAGGTAGAACTCAGTGCAGAGAAGAAGAGAAGGGCTGAGACAGAAGCAGAGCTACGTTCCACAGAGCAAAAACTGAGTGAAGTGAAAGGCAAGTTAAGGGAGACGGAATCTGATTTGAAGAGTTCCATTGCTGAGAGGGACAGGCTCCAGGAAGATATAAAACAGTTGGAACAGGAGAAGTTAGACCTCGATGTAAAACTTGCGGAGCAGACCAAAGAGCTGAATGCTCTCAAGCAGCTTGCCGGTATTGAGGATAATTCGGATGATGCAGATGGCGAGTTTATGGGTGCGGATGGGAGAGTAGTGGGTGTGTATGGCAGGTTTGTGACTGTGAGTTTCAATAGCGGAATAGGTGATGTGCCGCCTGTGCTTTTTGCTCACCGCAGAGGGAAAGTGCTCGGGAAGTTTTCTGCTAAGAAGTTCTATAAGGCGAGTGTTGTAATAGAAGCGGATACAGAATCGTTGGCAGGGATAGAGGAAGGGACTCTGATTAAACTGGAGGGTGAAGGGAAATTATTGCGGAGTGAGTTTTTTGAGGGAAAAGTGTCTAAAGTTCTGGCGCATGGGTTTGTAAGCATTGAGGTTGACAATGTAGCGTATGCTTCCCCTGATCTGGCTATTTACGGAGATGGCGAATCTCTGGGGAAAATTGAAGCAGGGAAAATCAAATCTGTTGTTGTTGTAGCGGAACTTGCCAGTGCCAAGCCGAGGGCAAGAGTTGCATCAAGAGACTACCTCATGGCACCAAAATAAAGGGTGTTTTCTTTGTATGGAGAGGACTTGTTCCCGGTGGGAATATTCTCCTCTGCCCGGGAGGCATTGGAGTTTCCGAAAGGAAAGACAAAAAGAATATGAGATGACCTGATTCTACAGGAGGGTGAGAAATGGTTGGTAAAGATGATGCAGGTGCACCGAAGAAAGAGGAAAGTAAAGAAGCAAGAATCGGTTCTCCGCAGAAACCTCTTATTATAGAACCGGATGAGTTGAAACTGGATAAAGCAAAGCCTGTGATGCCAGAGGTAAAAGGGGCGCCTGGAAAGAAGATTGAGAGAAGAGAGAAGAAACCGGTTAAGAAAAAGTCTCAGGAAGGAAGTAAGATTGCTACTGTTGTTTTGTTGCTGTCCTTTATTCTGCTGGCATTAGGGGCGGCTTTTCTTGTGCTGCTCATTCTTGATGTTCCCCTTCCTGAATGGTTGATTCCGGTAGCGGGCATTGTAAGAAAAATCCCCCTTTTCCCGAAATAAATATGTTAACAAGACTTGATTGGGAAGAAAGGGAACGTAAGAATTTATCTTCATATGCTGTGAAGAGTGCAGATAGCCGCGGAAGGGTGTATCCTGAAGAAGAGCATCCTTACCGTTCAGTTTTTCAGCGGGACCGCGATAGAATTATCCATTCCGGGGCATTCCGCAGGCTTGAATATAAAACCCAGGTTTTTGTGTACCATGAGGGAGATTATTACCGAACCCGCCTGACGCATACCATGGAAGTATTCCAGATTTCCGGTTGTATAGCCAGAGCTCTTGGCTTGAACGAAGATTTGTGTGAAGCTATTGCATTTGCCCATGACATCGGACATACACCGTTCGGACATGCAGGAGAACGGGTTCTTAATGAATTGATGAAGGGGGAAGGAGGGTTTGAGCATAACCGGCAGGGGCTCAGAGTAGTCGATAAGCTTGAGAACAGATACCCGGAGTTTCCCGGACTAAACCTCTCCTGGGAAATAAGAGAGGGAATTATTAAACATACTACTTATTACGATAAACCGTTTTTCCCTGATGAATTTGAGCCGGAAAAAATGCCGACTCTTGAAGCACAGGTTGTAAACGTTGCTGATGAGATTGCGTATAACAGCCATGACCTGGATGATGGACTGACTGCTAATTTGATAGACGGACAGGGGCTTGAACAGGTAGAGCTATGGAAAAAAATTTATGAGGATGTAGCAGGCAAAAACCGTCATCTTGATGAGGAACGCAGAAAATGTCAGGTCGTGAAGAATATTATAAATAAGCAGGTTACAGATGTGCTTGAATCCACAACGGCGAAAATAGAAGAGCTGAAGATACGTTCAAGTGAAGAAGCAAGAGCCATAGCTTGTCCGGTTGTTTCTTTCAGTCCGGATATGGAGAGAAAAAATCAGGTTCTTAAGGATTTTCTGTTTAAAAATATGTATTCGCATTATCGTGTTGTCAGGATGTCTGATAAGGCGGAACGTTTTATAAAGGAACTTTTTGATGTTTATCTAAACCGCCCTAGTCAACTTCCGCCTGCGACACAGGAAAAGATTAAGGCAGAAAAACCGAGAAGAGCTATATGTGATTATATTGCAGGAATGACTGATAGGTTTGTTCTTGAAGAGTATAAGAAACTTTTTGATCCTTACGAAAAGGTTTGAAATGTTTGCGTCTGCATTTGGTGGGTATTGATTATGTCCGCTATAAGAGTAGCACTTGCACAAATTAACCCGGTTGTCGGAAGATTACGTTACAACACTGAAAAGGTTTTGTCTTTTGTTGAAAAAGCAAAGAGAGCCCGGGCTGATCTGGTAAGTTTTCCTGAACTTGGCATATGTGGTTATCCTCCGGGGGGATTGTTACTCAAGGAGAGCTTTATAGAGGATAGTCTGAAAGCATTGAATCATATAGTTAGAAATGTTTCGGGTATAATTGTTATATTAGGATGTTTGGATAAGGATGAGGAAAACAATATTTATAATTCAGCGGCGGTTATCAAAAACGGCAAGCTGATAACCTGTTGTCACAAATCGGAACTATCTGTATGCGGCGGTTTTGATGAGAAGATCTATTTCAAAAAAGGGGCCGGAACATGCATATTCAGCCTGAACGGAATTCCTTTCGGTGTGAATATCTGCAAAGGCGGGTTGGCTGAAGAACAGTGTAGGAAGGGAGCAAAGTTAATCTTTCAGATTTCGGCATCTGCCTACAATATGGATGAAACAGGTTTGAGACGAAGGTCAATTAAAAAAGAAGCAAAAAAGTCAAATCTGCATGTCTGTTTTAACAATATGGTCGGCGGTCAGGATGAACTTGTTTTTGACGGAGGGAGTTTTGTCCTGGATTCTAAGGGAAGGGAAGTTGCCTGTGCAAAGCAGTTTGAAGAAGCTTTGGTTGTCTGTGACCTTGATATAGAACCGTTGATAAGAAAAAGGAAGGATTGTGTCAATCTTGGGAACCTGAAAACTGTTCGCAAGCCTGCTATTAGCTCCGGAAAATTTAGACAGTTGGATCATGCCGC
>JGI24724J26744_10000542_pt1 | contig 27587 bp, 23 predicted proteins | sample Cruoilmetagenom7_FD_26744 | JGI IMG/M metagenome (IMG submission 26744) | reverse complement strand
AGCAAGTCACTTTGCAGCTTTTTTTCAGTTTCGCGGACCGCTTTTGTACGTGACATGTCGATGGCGCAGATTAGAGCACCTTCTTCTGCGACCAGGTGATCTAAAATACCAAGAGTACCTTCAAGCCCGATTATGGATAAGTAACCTCTGGCTACATTACCTGCGATGATTGGAACAATCACACGTGAGATTCCATCAGAAAGATTTTGAAGAAGCTTAATGTTTTGCTCACCAACCTGGTGTCTGTCATGAAGGGGTGCAGGGAGGTTTTCGATCTGCTGGAGTTTTTCTGTAACATCTGCCCAGAAGGATTGCAAATCTGGTGAGGGAACATCAGCGATGATATTCAGGCGTTTATCATGGATTAATACTCCATGATGAGTAATTTCAAGCATTGCCTGTGCCAGGCCTTCTAGCCCCATACCGTCTGCAGCTAGTTTGGTCAGCATAGTATGAATTTGCAGTTTTCGCTTGTTGAGAACGAAATCCTTACTGGTTAGGAGTTCAGTGATGTCACGTTGAATCTGGCGAAAGTCTTTTTGGGTTTTAATTAGAAGAGTGGGGATTTTTGGTGAGATATTCTTTAATTCTAAGATTTCCCCAATTATTAGAATTGCAGCCACTCCTCGCTCTGAAGCAATCTTTATACTTTTTTTATTAAATTTATTGGACGGTAAAAGTAAAAGATCACCCTCTTGTCCACTTTCAATATCAAGGCAGATCCACTGGATCGTCAGATCTATGTCTTTTCTTTCTGACAGCCAGGTGACAACCTCGGTTGAGAAGATCAGCCGGAGTAAATCGTTGAGGTTAATATTGGGTTGAATCATTAAATTATTCTTGAAATGATTATTTCATTCACTTATTCGCTGTGAATTATAAATCACCATATAAAATTTGGTTGTAATTCCAGGTTTTAATGCGAGAAATGATTATCTAGAATTAATAAAAGTGGCGTAATTACTTAATAATATATATGAACATAATTGATGGTTTTCCTTGTTTACCTCTGATTATGTTAATCGATGATCGCTTTTAACCCCAGGAGGTAAGATTTCCAACCGAAACCAACAATCTTGCCTTTGCATACCGATGAGATAAATGACTGATGCCTGAAGCCCTCACGTGCATAGATATTTGACATATGGACTTCTATGACAGGAATATCAATAGCCGCAACTGCATCACGCAGAGCGACTGATGTGTGGGAATACCCGCCAGGGTTAAAAACTACACCACCAGCCCATTTTTGCGCTTCATGTAATGCATCTATCAATGCTCCTTCATGGTTTGATTGCTGGCAAATTACTTTAATCCCAAGTTCTTGTCCATGTTCGACCAGACGGGTATTAATATCTTCAAGATTTATTGTGCCATATATCTCTGTCTCTCGTGTACCGGTTAAATTTAAGTTTGGACCGTGCAAAATTAGGACTTTCATTTGTTCTCCTTCAATACAGAAGTCAAATTTTTTATTTTAATCCCCACTTTAACCTCACCTATTTTAACCGGAAGAGAAAAGCGAACGATCCCTTCAGTTTTTTTCTTATCCATCTTCATGACATGGATAAGGTCTGCAGTCGGCAAATTTTTAGGAATCTCAACTGGAAGTCCCAACCCGGATAGTGTTTCCGCCAGCGTATCAGATAATCCTATGTCTGCAATAGATAAACGCTCTGCCAGTTTGCTCTCAGCTACCATCCCAATAGCCACGGCTTCTCCGTGTAGTATGTTGAATTTACTAACAAGTTCCACTGCGTGTCCGATTGTATGACCGAAATTTAACACAGCCCGAAAGCTTTGCTCAAAAGGATCTTCTTCGATCACCTGTATTTTGACTGCCATTGCGTGACGAATTACTTTGGCTAAATGAGAGGTAACTACTCTCTGACCTTGAGAACACAGAGAGAATAAATCTGGATCGGCGATAATACCGTGCTTAACCGCTTCCGACAACCCAGCACAAAAAATTCGTTTGGGTAGTGTTGATAAAACATCTGGGTCAGCCAGGACGAACCGCGGTGGATAGAACGCACCCACCAGATTTTTTCCTTCAGGCATATCAAAGCCGGTTTTCCCACCGATGCTTGCATCTATCATGGCAAGCACTGTGGTCGGGATGGCTATCCAATAACAGCCGCGCATTAAAGTCGCCGCAGAAAAGCCAGCCATGTCGCTTACTACGCCGCCACCCAGGGCGATGATGGTGCTTTTACGATCCATGTTCGCATCCAGACATCCATGCCATATAGATAAAACTGTTTCTATGGTTTTATGTGTCTCACCAGCCTGTACGACCAATTTGCTGGCAGTATATCCCGCTGACTGCAAAGAAGCCAATACTCGACCAGCGTACAGCGGCGCGACATTTGTGTCACTCACTACCAACACTGTTCCATGAATCCTACGCGTTATAAGCATCTCACCGATGAAATCCAAACTGCCTGTTTGTACTAACACATCATAGCCGAGTCCCATCTTACGGAGATGATAGCGCCCTAACCGCCGTTGGATGTTCCAGGCCACTTGATCTGGTGACTGAGAGGCATCTACACACAAAGGGAATGATGTGTAGTGGACCTGTCTGTCCTTTAGCAGTGACTTGAGAGAAGTTTTGAGTTCGCCGGTTAACAAGGGGCGTTGGTTGGTGTCTTGTGTTAACCTCATTGAGAGTGTAGAAAGGTCAGATTCGAGAAAAACTACCTGACCATGTGCCTGGGCAAGGGCACGATTCTCGTCGCGTAGTAATGATCCGCCGCCCAGGGCAATGACCTTTCCTACACCAGCAATACTTTCAATAAGGATATTGGTTTCTATATCGCGAAAAGCTTTCTCTCCTTTCTCGATTATGAAATTGGGAATAGTTTGTCCGGAGATGTTCTCGATCGCAGTGTCCAAATCAAGAAAAGGTAAGTCGAGAGCCTGAGCTAACAATTTTCCAACCGTAGATTTCCCGCTACCAGAAGGTCCATATAGAAAAATATGCATATTCTACTCCCACCAGTTAAATGATTGATTATTCATCGGAAGATCTTCAAGCCGTACTTGCCGTAGATTATCAAACCGAGGTTTCATCTCAGCAAGGGAGTCCCCGCCGATTTTGTTAATTAGAGTGTCAGCTAACACAAAGGCAACCATTGCTTCGAGGATGGGAACGGCACGCGGGACGGGGCAAAAATCAGAGCGTTCGTATTTGGTAAGGCTTTCTTCGCCGGTCGCCAGGTTAACAGTCATTTGTGGTGTAAGGGTAGTGGCGATGGGTTTCATAGCTGCGCGGATGATGATTGGCATTCCATTGGAAATACCACCTTCAGTACCGCCTGCTCGATTTGTGGGACGCTTCAGCATTGTGCCATCAAGCCGGATTTCATCATGCGCCTTCGTTCCGGGTAAACGAGTATTTTCGAAGGCGTCTCCAATTTCAACTCCTTTTATGGCTTGGATAGACATGATCGCTTGTGCCAACTTCGCATCAAGACGGCGGTCCCATTGTGAAAAAGAACCGAGTCCAACAGGTACATTTAGCGCGAAAATTTCAATTACACCGCCCAAAGTATCTTTGTTATGAATAATTTCCTCAATGTTTGCTATCATCTTCTTCGCTGCAGCAGGATCAGGGCAGCGAACATCATTCTTCTCGGCTGCCTGAAAGAGTTCCTCAAAATTACTTTGTTCTATACCCGCTTCAATTATGCCAATAGAGCGCACATACCCACCGACAACAATGCCAAATTGTGATAAGAAATGTTTGCAGATTGCTCCTACCGCCACGCGCATAGTTGTCTCACGGGCTGAAGCTCGTTCAAGGGATGGGCGCAAATCTTGATATCCATATTTGACCGCTCCTGTCAAATCAGCATGGCCTGGCCGTGGAGCGGTCATAGGATCTACGGCTTTGCCTTTCCATTTAGAATGATCCGCATTTTCAACCAGCATGGCTATTGGCGCACCAATTGTCTCCCCATCCATGACACCGCTGATTATTTTAACTACATCACTCTCAATTTTCATTCGTACTCCAGATCCAAAACCTTTTTGGCGGCGAGCAAGTTCGAAGTCAATGATTGATTTGTTAAGTGTGAGACCGGCGGGTAACCCATCTAATATTGCTGCTAAAGATGGCCCATGCGATTCACCCGCAGTTAGATATCGTAAACTCATTTTTCCTCCACAGACGCAAATAAAAGTTCTCGAGGTACATCATGTTCCGTCCAAATCTCGAAAGCCAATGCCGCTTGTTCTACCAGCATTCCCAAGCCAGTGGATGCACGCAGTCCTGCAGCATGCGCATCAAGAATAAATTTTGTGTTTCGTGGGTAATAAACCAGGTCGTAAAAAGCTGCCTGGCGAGGTAAAGGTAAGCTCATAGGCCAGGGCGAATTTTTGGTATTAGGCGACATGCCAACCGGTGTGGTGTTGATAACCAGTAATTGGGTAGAAATTATTGACTGGAAAGCTTTGGCAGTGAAAGCAATACTGGTTAAACGGGAATCATGATCAAGAAATTGAGCGATTAGTGTATGCGCTTGTTTTGGACGACGAGCAGCAACGGCAACTCTCCAACCATCGTTGACAAGTGCATAGGTAACAGCACGCGCTGCTCCACCCGCGCCTAATAACAGGGCATTTTTTCCTTCTTCTTGGCCGCAAGTGCCCATATCTAGAAATTTGTGTAAATCAGCCAGAAATCCGGAAGCATCGGTGTTGTCTCCTGTCAATTTGCCATTTTGCATGAAAATTGTATTTACTGCGCCAATAGCCTGAGCAGCCGAGGTTAATTGATCCAGCAATGGAATGACAGTTTGCTTATGTGGAATGGTTACGTTCAAACCTGCCATCTCACTGGTGCGAATGCGGTCAAGCAAACTTATTAATCCAGGCAGATCATTAGGAATAATTGGAAATAGAGAATAATTGCCTTTTAATCCACAATAATTTAATGCCGTCTCGTGAATTTTTGGAGAAAGACTGTGCTTTAATGGATAGCCGATTAGTCCAAGCGATATCATCGTAATATTTCCAGGACATCGAAATAGTTAGGGAAGGTTTTAGACACACAACCGGGGTTGTCAATAATTATCCCAGGTATTCGCAAACCAATTAAAGAAAAAGCCATCGCCATGCGGTGATCATTGTATGTTTGAACAAGTGTATCGTGGAGTTCAGAAGAGGGATATATTGTCATGCCATCATCGTGTTCATCGACATGCACGCCGATTTTCCGTAATTCTGAGCAAGTTGCTGATATGCGATCTGTTTCCTTAAAACGGGCAGAGAATATACCACGAATACGGGTAGGTGATGAAGCAAAAGGTGCCACCACTGCCAGCGTTTGAGCTGTATCGGGGTAATCTTGCATGTTCACATCCAGACCAATTAATTCTGAGGAGCCAGTAACTTCTATATAATTCTTATGCTCTGCAACAACACATCCCATTGCAGATAAAATGTCCAGGAATTTAATATCACCTTGTTTTGACTTGCGACTGATTTTTTCAACGCGAAGTGTGCCACCGCAAATGGCAGGAGCAGCAAAGAAGTAGGATGCGGCCGAAGCGTCGGATTCAATTGAATATATTGAGCGTGAGGAAAAACGAGAAGGATGTATAAGAAAACTATCGTAACCATCGTGCTCAATTTCAATACCAAATTCAGACATGACTGATAGAGTCATGTCCACATAGGGCTTAGAATTGAGTTCAGTTGTGATTTCAATTTCAACGGGTGTGTTGGCATAAGGGGCGATCATTAATATGGCAGACAGAAATTGGGATGAGATATTTCCTGTAATTGTTGTTTTTCCACCAGAAAGCCCAGAAGCAGTAATTTTAATAGGAGGACAAACGGATGATTTTTGGCTGTTGATCACATCCACCTTTGCTCCTAACTGCCTTAACGCATTCACCAAATCACCGATAGGTCGTTCTTTCATACGGGAGTTCCCGTCTAAAGTGAAAGTACCATTTCCAAGAGTGAGAAACGCGGAGAGAAATCGTGCAGCTGTACCTGCATTACCAATGTATAAATCAGCTTGCTGTACTGGGATGGATCCTCCCAGCCCAGTTACTGTCATACTTATACTTCTTTGATCCAGGATAACGTTGAAACCCAGTGTTTGCAGGGCTTTCACAAAAAAGCAGGTATCATCGGAGAAAAGCGCGTTAGTAAGTTTAGTGGTGCCGTTTGCCAGAGCAGCAATGAGCAGAGCACGGTTGGTCAGGGATTTAGAACCCGGAACTCTGATACTGGCATTGAGGGGGTGAGTGATGGTGTTGATTTGCTTGGTTTGTACTAAGTGTTGTCGTTTCATAATGGATACAGTTTCATTGGATCAGGGACTGATAATGGTCAAGAGCCGAATCGAGGATGGATAGTAATTGGCTGGAGTCATCTTCAAGAAGAGCGGTTTTTATATCAGAGAGCTGTGCTTGAAGATGGTTAATAGTAAAGAGGATGTTATTCCGGTTGGATTGGAGTACGCCTAACATCATGCTTGATGGTGTACCTGCCAACCTTGTTGACGACCGAAAGCCAGGACCGATGAATGGCGCTGCTTCTTCAGGCGTGGCTATTATTAGAGCTGATGAGAGCAGATAGGGCAGGTGGCTGGTTGAGGCAAGGAGACGGTCGTGAGTCTCGGCATCAAGCCAGATGGGATTAGCCCCAAGAATCTCAATGATCTGCAAAGCCGCGCTGCGGGCATTGTCATTTGTTCGGGAGAGGGGAGTGAGGACGAAAGGCGCATTAAGAAACATAGAGCGTTCGGCGTATATTAAAGAAAGATTTTCACGCCCACAGATAGCGTGTCCGCCAAGGGGATCAAAATTTTCAGGTAAAGTCTCTAAAGCAGCAACAATTGCCTGTTTGGATGACCCGACGTCAAGGATGATGCAAGGGTGTTTAATATAGTCAGGTAATCGGTTCAGCCAGTCTACGATGGACGGGACTGGGCATGCAAGGATAACAAGGTTGGCATCAGCCAATATTTCAACGGGGTCGCTGCTGGCCGTATGAACGATCTCCAGATTTTGGGCAAGTTCAAGCGTGGGCAGATGGATGTCAAGAGCACTCAAATGCTGGCATTGTTCTTTCAGAGAAAGCGCCATAGAACCGCCCATCAATCCCAATCCAATGATAGCAATATTGGCATCATTGAGTGAAAAGCCAGACTTATCCACAGGCTGCCTCTTCTAAGATATGAGCGGATTTGACTGGAACCAGGCAGCGGTCAACTGCTTCAGCAATCGCTTTGACCTTCTTTACCAAATTAGCAAAATTTTCAGGTGTAAGCGATTGCCGGCCATCGGATAATGCATGAGGTGGATCTTGATGCACTTCGACAATGATGCCGTCAGCTCCTGCAGCAATAGCAGCTTTGGCAACAGCAGTTACGTAATTAGAATGACCGGTGGAGTGGCTGGGATCAAGGATTACTGGTAAGTGAGTGAGAGATTTTAAAACCGGGATGGCGTTGATGTCAGTGGTGTTGCGGGTGGCGGTCTCAAAGGTTCGGATACCGCGTTCGCACAAAACTACACAGTTGTTACCTCCAGCGAGAATGTACTCGGCGGCCATAAGAAAGTCTTCGATTGTGGCGCTCATCCCGCGCTTTAACAACACTGGGACATGTGTGTCACCAACTGCCCGCAGCAAGTCAAAGTTTTGCATGTTGCGTGTTCCAATCTGAAGCACATCTACATATTTAGTCATTATTGGAATCTGTGAAACTGCCATCACTTCGACAACGATAGGAAGGTCGGTCACTTCTCTGGCTTCGGCCAGGAATTCAAGCCCTTCTTCTCCCACTCCCTGGAAAGAGTAAGGGGATTTGCGCGGTTTGAAGACGCCACCTCGCAGAGCATTTGCCCCGGCTTCTTTGACTGCCTGAGCCACCTCAATGATCTGTGAGCGGGATTCTACAGAACATGGACCTGCGATGATCGGGATCTCCTTACCACCGATGGCGAATCCGTTCAGTGGAAAGACTGAGTTTTCAGGATGAAATTGATGGGAGGCAAGTTTATAAGGCTGAGAAATGCGTTTAACCGACTGTACATTAGGAAGAGATTCGAAGACATGCGTAGGCACCTTGTGACTGTCTCCAACTGCGCCGATAATTGTTTGTTCGATGCCAACGATTGCATGAGCGGATAATTTTTGGTTTTTGATTTGTGTAATAACGTAATCTACTTGTTCTCTAGTTGCCCCTGGCTGCATAATTATCATCATGCGGGTCCTCCTTCTGTTTTTTTTGGATTTGATGTGTATGCCATAAGATCTGGCCGTAATGTTTTTGCATCATGCAGATAAATATGTTGAATGGCATTCTGAGTTTGGTTTGTATTCCAATGAATCAGCACACGAATACATCTTGGTAATGAGTCAGGGATGGGGATTTCTCGTGCACAAACCATTGGGACTTGCCCCCAACCAATTTGGCGTGCAGCAAGCGCGGGAAAGGTGGAATTGATGTCTTCAGTCGTTGTGAAGATAGCACTGGCAATATCTTTAGTTTTCAACTGAGGGTTGTATTCAAAGATCGTTATTAGTAATTCGCGAGTAGCTGAAAGAACATTTTCTACCGAATCAATTTTTATTGTAGTTGCGCCGCGGATTCCGCGAATGGTCATGGTACCTCCAAAATAAATAAAAGAGCGAGCCGTCTGGCTCGCTCTTTAATATGCAGGAATTATTCTATTTCCTACCGCTTAAGCGCCACCAACGGCAACCGTAATTGGGAGCCGTAATAAAAGTAGCTAAAAAAGAAGCGACAAGATTGATTCATATTAGGCGATATTTTATGTTAACACGTTAATTAAGTCAAGTCTGAAATCGAGGGTAAGAGCCTAAAATGCGCAGCATAAGCGCATATTCATTCAAATGGTCAAGGGCGTTTTGTGCAGATTCCTTCCCACTTGCACCAATGAAGTCCACATAAAATAAATATTCCCAAGGTTTCCCCGCTAACGGACGCGATTCAATCTTGGTTAGATCAATATTCCGAAGAGCGAATACTTTTAGAGCTTGGAATAGTGATCCCGGCTGATTCTTGAGTGTGAACACAATTGATGTTTTGGATTCGCTCCTGGGAACCACTGGTTGGGGTGCAATAACCAGAAAGCGGGTGAAATTTTCCGGGTTGTCTTCGATATTCTCCTGCAAAATCTGCATTTTATAGATCTCAGATGCCTTTTTTGAGGCGATTGCCGCGGTTGTTTTCTCGCTGCTGGATTTGAGTATTTTAACACTGCCTGCTGTGTCATAGACAGGTTTTGGTTTAATTCCCATTTCGCGCAGGTACCCGGCGCATTGTCCCAATGCCTGTGGGTGGCTGATAACATACTTGATTTGAGAAAGCTCAGCATCTGGAAACCCTATTAGACAGTGGCGCACGCGCAAGAAATATTCTCCAACGACATGCAATTGGTTATGAAGGAGTAAATCGTAGTTTTGATGAATGCTGCCTGCTAATGAATTTTCTATAGGGATCAATCCGGACTCACATACTCCTGATGTAACCGCATTAAAAACATCATCAAATGTTTCATGCGGCACCATTTCTGGTTTATTAAAATAAATATTGCCTGCTTCTTCACTGTATGCACCCGGTTCACCCTGAAAAGCTACTTTCACCTTGACCTCCTACATTTTATCTGCCCAATCTAGAATTGCACGAAAACCTGTTTCCACATCGGCATCAGAAGCGGCAATCGTCATGCGGACAAACCCTTCACCCAGCTCCCCAAACGCAGTGCCGGGTATTAGCCCAACGCCAGCTTCATCTAGTATCCTTTCACAGATTTTTTGTGTGGGCATATTCAGGGCGCGAAAATCGAGGAAATAATAAAAGGTACCTTGTGGGGGAGTTACACAGACGGGTGATTTTTCATATCCACGGTGAATTTCCAGTACGATCTTGCGGCGATGCGCATAGGCTAAGCGCATTTCTGCTGCGTTGGATTGCACATCGTCATCACTCAGGGCGAATACAGCTGCTTTTTGTATAAAAGGCGCCACACATGTAATTGAGTTTTGCCCTGCTTTGAGCGCATTATCAATCACCTGCTGCGGAGCAGCCAGATAACCCACACGCCATCCTGTCATTGCATACGTTTTGGACAAGCTGTTGACCAATATAGTGCGATTTTTTACATCAGGAAATGCACCTGCAGAAACTGGTTTTTCTTCGTAGTACAGATTCTCATAGACTTCATCACTGATTACCCACAAGTTATGCTCACCAGCGAATGCCTGTAATTGATGAAGATATTCTATCGAGGGATACACACCAGTCGGGTTGGCCGGATAGCTGATAACAATAGCGCGGGTTTTGGAAGTCAGCGCTTTTTTCCAAGCTGTAATTGGAGGAATAAAATTATTCTCAGCTGATGCAGGTACATGGATTACAGATCCACGCAGAAGTTTGACCATGTTGGTATGTGTAGCCCAACTTGGATCAGGGATCAGTACCTCGTCACCAGGGTTAAGGATAGACTGTATAGCAAGATAGTAGGCATGGACGCCGCCATGAGTCACCAGGATTTCACTCTCAGGATCATAGGACATAGCCTGTGCAGGGGAAGCATTGTTATTGCGAGCCAATTTGGAAGCGATTGCAAGCCGTAAATCTTGATAGCCGCGGCTGGGGCCATAGTGTGTCAGCCCTTCACGTATCGCATTGATGGCTACGTCCAATATCCCCGGATGGGTTGAAAAATCCGGGTCACCCACATGCAACGGTATGATATCACGCCCACTGGCTTTGAGTGCCAGAATACGGTCTGATATTGCGACCGTGGATGATTGGTGAATCTGTTCAAATTGACGGTTAAGTTTCATATTCTCAACAAAGATACCATGAAACCTGGCTTTTTATTCATATCAAGAATATATTCCCTTACTTCAAGTGATCAGCGGTGGGACTTAAATCCTTCCATGATGGGTTTTGGTTTTTCCGATCGATCGGTATCTTAAACCCACAAAATTGAAACAATGAACAAAAAAAGAGTAACTGACTTTGGTGAACGTGTAGGTCAGTGGATTGTGTGATTTTTTTTACTAGACAAAGTTAACAAAAGGTAACAATAATAGAAATGTTTGGCGGATAATGAGTGGAGTATCAAGCTGAATATATTAACCGAAATTCTAAAACTCGATCAGGTTAGTGCTAGATTTATATTATAAAAACATAGCTAAACTAAAGATTGATGGTGTATTTTCGGTACGTTTGCTTCTTACTTGTACTTCTTTTTGAGGAGTCTTACCAGGAAATTAAAGATAAGAATTTCTGGCCTTGTTAGTAACTTCACTTAGCTGAGCTGATAGCTAACGAGGTATTTAGGTAAGGATATGTCTTTGATTACTTCTCAGTTGGGATGAAATTTGCTTTCAATGTTAGGTTTTTGTTCAGGATAAGAACCACATCTGGGTTGGACTGATCAATGCCTTCCCAGCCCGCGAACTGGTATCCAGGTTTAGGGGTAGCGGATAAGCTGATTGGGATACCATCGAAATAGACGCCGCTCCATTCATCTGCATCGATCACGCCGGGTGTATCGGGTGTGATATCAATGGAGTTGATGCGTATGTGGCCTTTGGTGCTGTCTGTCAGTAGGGTGATAATGGCGGTGCCAGCTAGGTCGAAGTAATCCAGGATATGCAGACGCACATAAAAAGGGCGTTGACTGACGAAGGTGCGCATAATACCCACGTTTTTATCCCAGACATCCATTGAATCTTCCATGACGCGCCAGCGATTGATGTGCTCTGGCATTTCTGGGTTGATGGATGCCTGCATTTCATCGATGATGCTGATGACACGCTGTGGTATGAAAGAGGTGTTCAGGTGATCGGCAAAGCGGTTGATGAACTGATTACGGAATTCTGAATTTTCAAAGAGCGATCGGATCAAGAATTCACCTGTGGACTTAAGCAATGTGTTATCTTGAAAAGATGCAGACTCTCCATATCCGAAGCCAGTATCCAGATCAAACAAAAGCCAGCGCCAGCGCCCATCCTGACCGTAAGGGGCATCATGCTGATATGTGTCAGTTTTATAGCGCCAGTATTTAATATTATCCCAAGGCCAGTTCCTGTTTGCGGAATAGATTTCGGCTATCTGGTAATCGATGAAATTATCGATATCCATCTGGGTGGCTACATAGTTGTAATGTTCAGGGTCGTTGATTTCGTTGTCGCCAATATATTTCAATAAGGCTTGATAATGGGAGGCATCACCCGGTTCTCCGAAACTGATTTGACTGTTTCTTTCCAAGATGACAACCTGGCACGGATCGATTTGATAATGGGCTGACAGGTAATGCTCATCCAGATTTTCGCGCATATTGTATATACCCCAATACTCACCGTTGAGGAATCCGAGAACTGGATGATAAGCCAGGGTGTCCAATGAGGTATGACTGACAAGGGCATGCATTATGTTGTCGCGAAACATGGGGTAGTCACTGATATTACCTGAATTTCTCAGAAGCAGGGTTTTGAATTGCGTGATGGGATCATTTCCAATAGAATCGTATAAACCAGGGAAAAATTTATTTTCGAAATTATCCCCTTGGCTGTACAAATCATCAGCAATTAACCTGAAGGATTTTTGCGGATGATTGCGGATTGAGGAGCCATGGATCCGTACACCACAGTCCTGGGATAGGGACAGTTTTCCGGATGCATTAAAAAATTCTATATGCACCGGCCGTTCCCACTGGCCGCCATATTGATTATAGTTTGATTCGAGGTATTCAAACTGACCATCGTAGGTGTCATACGCGCGACCTATGACGTAAATACCCTGGTCATGGTCAAAAAAATAGTCCGGGTCAGTGGTAATGGACATGATTGGCAGTGTGTAACGATTGCTCATATTCTGATCTACGAAGTAAGTTTGAGTACCTGTTTCACTGTGCGCGCCGTTCGGGTGAAAAACTTTCGCGCGTATCACTGAAGCTTTGAACACTTCACCATTTGGTTCTTTCCACTGCTCTGCGATGGTGCTAATGGCTGAGAGCTCGTTGGGCTGGTTAGCGCGGTTACTAACTCGAAGCGGTTGGGTGTAAAGAGGCGAATTCTGGGTGGGTCCTGAGCCGTTCATTGTGTAATGGATGGCGGCCTGTGGGTCCTGGGTTGAAAGCACCAACCAAAAATCCTCTTCATAGAATCCACCGATATGCGAGAAGGAGGGCGCATCCAGAGTGTTGAATATCGGCAGGACAAAGGGAGTCCGATCATAAATGTGTTTCCAGAAGGGGCGGATGGATGTGTAGCCGTCCGTTGACTGGCTCTGGATGGGGTTATCGCGGATGTCCACTTCGGCTCGTGTGCCTAAGATCGGGTCGTCCTGAAGGATGCCAAGAGCCATCAGTTTGGCCAAGAGTGAGATGTCTGTGACAGCGCAGTCGCGGATATTCAAACGGTTGAGGTAGGGAAAGTTTTGCAGTAGCGCGATCTTGTCTCCCAGAGGGATACCGTGCAGGTTAAGTTCGCGAAGGTGTGTTAGATTGCTAAGTGGGGAGAGGTCTTTGATGGGATTTTCTCGTAGATTAAGGGATTCCAGATTGGTCAGAGCTGCGAGTGGTGCGATATTATTTATTGTGTTCCCGCGTAGATTTAGATTTTTTAAACTCGTCAGTTGGTTGATCTGGGTAATTTCAGTGATGTAATTATCGCGAAGATTAAGGGATGCTAAATTTCGCAAATGCTGGATGCCATCTAGGCTGGCAATCTCATAATTGGAGGCGTCCAGTTTGGCGATGGTCAGCAGCTTATGCTGGCGGATGATCCCATTGGGTTGATTTAGGACTTCGCGTATGACAGCTTCCAAATGGGAATCCTGAAATTGGACAGGTGGGTCAGCGATAAATACTAACGGTAAAAGAAGCAGTAAAGCGGCTGCAAAGATGATGATAGTTTTAGAATTCCGAATGGAAAACACTTTCGGGAGGAATGAAGAGATGAAGATTATTGCACTCAGCCCCAGGAATTCGGCGGCCATGGCGAAGCCCACCAGTACTTTTCGGGTAAGATCGGCGCCTTGCCAATCCAATGCGGGCATTAGCACGACATTTTGAGTGGTCTCAATGGGCGCGTAAAGGTTGAGTATGTGTTCTTGACCATCCCACAAAATGTGTGCTTTACCCTGCTGCGGACCGACCTTGAATAAGATCTCGATGCCAGCCTGCATCAGGCGCGCATAAGTAATTTTTGCCTCAGGGCCGCCTGTCCAGGTGATAATGTTGCTGCTATCATCCACCTGCCAATTGCTTTGCAGGTCCATTATAGAAGGTGGAATCTCAAGTTTTTCGCCGCCAGGAAGTTCAATACGATGGATGGAGATGATGGTTAGATCCCCACCAATTGAGGGCAGATGCGGGCTGATCTCAAGGAAGTGGTGTTCAGGAAAGTACAGCGGTTGGAAGATAAACAGCAGGAGAGCCGCAGCAGCAAGCCCGCTAAGTGTGGCTGCTTTCAAGAATGCCTTTGGATGGATATTACTGGTAATCTTGGGCAGTAGCCTATAAAAAACAAATAATGAGAATAGGCTGTTGGCAACCATGGCACTGCCCAGCAGAGCGATTTTTTCCAGGCGCGATGCCATGAAAAAATTAGTAAAGCGTGCGACCAGTGTGTAAGACCAGCAGGCGGCGCAGGAAATAATGGCTGCCCAGCGTGCTGTCTTAGAGCTGATCCATCTCATAATCCCTCCAATAATGGTTTATCAAAGTGGGAGATTGTGTTGGCTTGTGTGAGAACTTCATTAATAGCTCCAGGAGGGTTGGACTATTTCAGGACGGGAAATTTCAATGCCCTGAGTAAATTTACTGTTGGCGACAATGCGTAAGCCGTGTGCCTGTACCAACCGCAGCAACCAGTTCGGTTGACTTTTGTCGCATTTTATCTCAAGGATGATCATGCCGCGCTGATGCATCCGGAAGATTGGAGTAAGTGGGAAGAGTGTTGTGGCTTTCGTGCTTTGCACATGATGGTCGAAGGTGATACGCAGCCCTTGCTGCGCACGTGCGCTAAACCCTTCCCGAAGGTATTCGACCAGGATAAGCGGCACCAGAGTCTTCAGCCGTATGTAGCGTTCAAATTCAATCAGTAACGGATCATCCAATGTTGGCCAGTGGCTGCTTTGCATGAATCTCTTGTAATATGCGGGAGAGATAAAGGTGCTGTGTTTTTCCATCGACATGCCTTTTCGAGCTTTCATCTCTACGCGGATATCAGAGTTCTCCTGCAAGCTGCGTGCGTAAGTGCGGATGCGAAGCTTCGTGCGATCACAGTCACCGTTAACTTTTTCCTGGTAAGCCCGTAGATCAGCGGAATCAAAGTATAAGCTGCGTACCAGGTAGCGCTTATGCATCGAACTGCTTGTAAACATGTCTGGCCGTACGAACGGGCGGATGGCAGCCCGCACCTGGTGGTACTGCTGAGGAAGCAGGCGGTATTTGTATTCAAAACGCCAATTGTCGTTGTCTGGTATATCGGATAGTAAAGGCACAATACCTCTTCTGGAGGGGAAAAAATTACAATGGCAGGGCGAGCTGGGGCGCTAGTAGGGAAACCTCGGCCACACCTGGCAGGGCTTTCAGCTCCGTAATAAGTGTTTCGGCGTTTTGACTGGAGATTTCCGACAAGTGCAGCTCGTACACTAATTCCCAATGAGTGTCCTGAACCTCATATGAGCGTAAACGCGCATTGACGCTGTGGCGCTGGATAGCAGCGCGGGAGGCATCGCTTTGGAAGGGTGTTTGTCCGGAGAGAACAAGTACGAAATCGGTGTTGGGAGAGTGTCCATAGCGCACAAAATATAGCACTGCCACAAGAATCATGATAATAAACGAGGAAACTACTGCCACACTCCAGTTGTAGGTGCCGGTACCAAGACCAACGGCGATGACCCAAAACAGGAAGACCATATCACGGGTGTCTTTGATGGCGGTGCGGAAACGCACGATGGAAAGTGAGCCGATTAAACCGAGAGAGAGCACAAGATCACCGCGGATATAAAGCATAACCACCGAGACGATGGGTGCCAACATTACGAGTGAGGCCATAAAGGTGTGTTCGTAGTTGAGACCGCGGTGGGTGTGTTTGTACAGTTGTGAAATGAGTAACCCTATGATGGCGGCCAATACCAGCGATATAAGTGTGTCCTGAAGTTCTGGACGACTAAGAAGAAATTGGTTTAAGAATTCCATTTAATTACCATCCTTTTTTATAAAGAATATAACCTTTAATGAGATAGACATATCGTATTTATGGAATTATATATGAACAAATACAAGTATATCCGATTGCCGATAGAGTTTTCAACATCGCAAAATGGTCTTGGCAATATTGAGCAAAGAACTATTGAAAATTAGAAATCATTATATCCAGAAAAAAGGCTGTAAATAGTATGAAATTTTCTACCTGTCGTGGAAGAACGATGGTTAGGAGAGAAGCTCTTTATTTAGAGAAAAGATCTAATCACTCTCCACAGGATAATGATAAGGTATCGTTATTTTGTTATTTATCGCACAAGAGGGAAAATTTAGAAGTTTTATTTGATTGGTTTGTTATAGGTCAGTTTTAATTTATTTCGTATTTGAACCAAGATTATACCGAATAACAGCGTGCCTATGCCTATCAATTGATGCGTCGTCATGATTTCACCAAGTATGAAATACGCAAAAATAGATGTCCAAATCACCATTGATGCTCCCAACACACTCGCTTCATAAGATCGAAGGGTCCGTAGTACCAAATTCCAAACAGTCAGGCCAATCGCGTTGTAAACAACTCCAGTATAAATAAATATCAACCAATCAGAACCAGAATTCACAACAGGTGGGAACCCATCGATGACGATGCAAGTAATTATCATTAATGAACCGCCGAGAATAATCGCGAGTGTTGAGACGATGTTGTTGCTGATCTTTCCTTCAGTTTCAATTGATAATTTTCGAGCAATATTATTTGTATACGCAACCCCGGTTATTGCCGCTAAAACTAAAACAATCCCGATCCAATCGCCCCCTTGTGGATCCGCTTGAAAAAAGACGCGAAGTCCTGCAAATGCTATTCCTGCTCCTAGAATCTGGAAAAGGGATGGAATTTCTTTGAGGATGATGCAGCTCATCCCCATGGTTATCAAACCAATAAAATTAAATATATAAATATTAGTAGTTGCTGGTAAATAATCTAATGAAATAAGATTCAAGCGTCCTATGGCGAAGTTGAAAAAACCAATCTGGAAAATATAAAGCCAGACTTTCTTGGTCATCAAATCCCAAGGAATGTGTTCTTTTTTAATGATAAACGTATAAGTACTTAATGCTATTATGCCTATTAGCAGCGATAACCAAATGTATGCGTAGGGAGACACATTGGTTAAAGCGAATTTGATCAATACGGTATCAAGGGACATGAATATTAATACCAGAAGCGCTATCCCAATTGCTTTTTTTCGTGTATTTTGCATCAATTTCCTCTTTGAATAAGCAGAGATGTATATGATCTTGAATTAATGTTGTTGACTGATTTCCCTGTAATGATACTGTGTAATTCTAGGTTATTCTAATTAGATAGTATTAAAAACCAGAAGGAACAAACTTCCAGGAACGAGTATGTGCTTTTGGGGCGTGCCAAAGGCGAATACCGCTATAAGGGAACCATTCTTTTTAACGGAAATAATTTTATATCGGGCGCTTAAAAAACATATTTTAAAAGCAGAGGTTCTTATTATTTTCATCTAAACCAGTGAATTTATCAGGTTAGCATGGTGCCTATGGTATTAGATCAAAGTGTTAAGTACGAGCAAGCACGAGAGCTCCAATTAGTACAACCTGGTCGCCCAGTTTTGCGATTTCAATCTTGAGATTTTGCAAGTAGGCTGGAGAAATAACTTCCGATTCAAGTGATTGTCTTAATGGTTTAAGCAGTAGATCACCAGCTTTTATCACACCACCTCCAAGTACAATGATTGAAGGATTGAAAAGGTGCAGCATACTGGCAATTCCCTGCCCAAGAAATGACCCTGCCCNCTCAAATGCTTCGATTGATAATGCGTCCCCTTTTTTTGCGGCTTCAGTTGCATCGCTCGCAGATGGATTATTCTCTAAGATTGAGTCTCTTCCCGACGCTAATTGTTCTGAAAGATAATTAGCGATACCAGTCCCGGATGCTACTGCCTCCAGATGTCCTGTCTTTCCGCACCCACACATTGGTCCATTTCGCATTACTTTAATATGCCCAACTTCTCCAGCAAGTCCGAATGAGCCCACTAAAAGCTTACCGGCACTGATGATACCACCACCAATGCCTGTGCTGATCGTAAAATAGAGAAGATCACTATGTCCAATTCCGGCTCCATATTTCCATTCGCCGAGTGCCGCAAGATTTGCGTCATTCCCTATCCGACATGGTGTTTTAAATTCTGACTGAATTATTTCTACTAATGGCAGGTCTTCCCAACTATCTATATTAGGAGCGCAATTCACTATTCCAGTTTTCGGATCAAGCGGCCCAGGTATGCCGATAGCGATACAAGTTACAATCCCTTCCTCTGGCCATACAGATTTAATTAGACTAATAAGCCTGTCTAACGGATTTTCACCAGGCGCTTTGGTGTCTTTCCTTTTTAGCTCTAAAGGTTCAATCTCATCATCCAGAAAAAATGCGGCTCTAAGCTGTGTGCCACCGACATCCACAGCAATCACACCATTTATTTCTTTTTTTACTTTCTTTTTTTCACCCATTGATTTTATTGACCTCCGTCTATTGAGTTACAACTGCGGAAAGATGACTTGCCTTGTTTATGAATAATTTCTTAGAAAACCCGTTAGATTATCCCAATAACCTAACCTGATTCAAATCGGGATTTTTTGTCTCACCATCATGAATGTGCCTATGTTTATTATTATAAACTTGAGTTGGCTTTATAAAATATATTTTAAGAATGTGGCAGAGATTGTTGTTCCAGCTGCTTGCATCCTAAATTTAAGAGAATTAATACCGACAAATAGTAATGCGCCAAGCACTGCGCGCAATGGGTCCCATGCAGCGAAAATTACCAAAGCTATCGCAATTCAACCTAGGACGTCAGCAAAGTTTTCGCCCAACCTTGCAAATATCCTNAGGATAAATGGATGTTGGTGATGATAATTGGGACAGTAACAAAAATTGCCTATCGNTAACATAGATTTGCTGCATAATAACAGGGTTAAAAATTCTCAGAATCACACAAATTAATAACACGCCATCAATTTTGTATAATAAAATCTATTAATAGATATTTTAAAATACAATGGCTTTTACTTATATCAGAAAGAGAAAAAACATGGACACATCGTTAAAAATTGAAAATAACATTAATCGAAAGCGAATTACTATTCTAGTAGCATTAATAAGCTCGGTGTTTATAGTTACCGCCTTTGTTGTTGAAAAACCTGCTGAAGTATTAAGAGGTGAATGGGAGATTATCACATCCCCGGGGATATTAATCACTGATTTTATAGCTTTATCAAATCTAGGGTCAGCGTTTTTTAATGCAGGGTTAACTACTCTAATGGGTTTAGGGCTTGCCTGGCTTATTAAAGCGAGATTTAATGGTTATTTATTGTCAGCGATATTTACATTAGCAGGATTTTCTTTTTTTGGAAAAACGCCTTTTAATATCGTGCCAATTTTTGTTGGTGTTTATTTATATGATTCATTTTTCTCTCACCAACCAATGCGAGATCTTATTGCTCCATTACTATTTGGTACTACATTGGGCCCGGTAGTTAGCCAGGTGGCTTTTGGTTTTGGGTGGGGGTGGTCAGGGATTGTTTTTGGGGTTCTCCTAGGTGTGGTTTGTGGTGGATTGATGGCAGCTATCACGGGACATATCTATACTTTTCATCAAGGGTACAACCTTTACAATACTGGAACATCGGCTGGTTTTATTGGAACGGTTGTATATATGATGATGCGCGGTTTCGGTATCCAAATCGAATCTGTTTTTTACTGGTCAACAGAATACACTAATTTGCTTTCTTTATATTTGTTATTCTTATTGTTATTAATAATTATTTTTGGNTTTTTCTGGGGAGCTAATTATTCGAGTTATAAGAAAATACTGAAATGCAGCGGTCGACTGGCGTCAGATTATGTAGAAATGACAGATCTAGGGACCACGTTGGTAAATATGGGTGTAATTGGGATTATCGGTTTGGGATATGTGTATTTAGTTGGTGGAGATGTCAATGGGCCTATTTTGGCAGGAATACTAACCGTTGCTGGATTTGGTGCATTGGGTAAGCATCCTAGAAATATTCTTCCAGTGATGATCGGTGTTTATTTTATTTGTATTCCGAAAATCTGGTCTCATACAGATCCTGGCCCGCTCCTCGCGGCATTATTCTGCACAACGTTAGCACCGATTAGTGGGCGGTTTGGGTTTCTTGCAGGTTTGGCAGCAGGGGCTTTACATCTTCCGATGGTTATGCATGTAGGAGGGTTGCATGGATATATGAATCTTTATAATAATGGATTTGCAGGCGGACTAGCTATGCTCCTCATTGTAGGATTCATAAAAGGATTGAAACCTCATATTTTAGAGGAGGATTGGGTTAGGAANCCAATCTTTAAGAAGAAATCNTATTAATCCTGATTTTTTACGACCTTATCAAGCCCAATTAAAAAAAGAAAAATCAAACCAATTGGGATGAGTGTCCCGATTAAACAAAGAAATCCGAGCAGAGCGGAATTTAATCCATAGATAAACCAAATTAATCCTAATCCAACTACAAAAAGGATTATTAAAAACCATACTACCAAGCGAAATTTGGTTTGATTTGCGTAACTTCTTATGTTGTTAGGCACGGCTACCGTCCTTTTTTTTCAAATATGTCGCATAACATATAATTTTGTAATGAATGCAAGACTGAAAAACAAAGATATTCCAGTTCAACAAGTGTAGAAATATATTATATTGTGATATGAAAGAAATCTTAAGGGATTGCGAAATCAGTATTACCGTGTCTAGAATACGCTAATATTATCAAAATAAGACAATGCGACTCAAAAACATCTTGAAAAAAACTTGTCAGAATCAATGGTGATGAATAATAAATGTGAGGAAGGCTGTTTTTATGTTAGAGAAAATAAATTGTTTTCTATTGGATATGGACGGAACCATATATTTAGGGGAAAAATTGCTGCCTGGGGCACTGGAATTTTTAGACCTGCTCGCTGAAAGAAACCTTGATTATCTATTCCTAACAAATAATTCATCTAAACATGCCGGTCAATATGTGCAAAAACTGGCTCGGTTTGGTATTCATGTGGAAGAAGAACAAATTCTTACATCTGGCGAAGCGACAACAATTTATTTACAAAAGGAAATGCCTAATGCAAAGGTGTTTATTGTTGGGACAAAAGCTTTGGAAGAGGAATTTACAAGTTGTGGATTTAGGCTAGTTGAGAATACACCTGATGTTATCGTTCTGGGTTTTGATACAACTCTCACATATAGAAAATTGGAAAAAATATGCGATTTTGTCCAGAAAGGATATCCATATATCGCAACACATCCAGATATAAATTGTCCTACTGAAACTGGATTTATGCCGGATATCGGTTCTTTTATAGCTCTGATAGAGTCATCCACCGGCAGGAGACCAGATGTAGTAATCGGAAAGCCAAACGACCATATGGTAAGCGCCGTATTAGAGAGGACTGGTTATAAGAAAGATGAGATTGCAATGATAGGGGATCGTTTATATACGGATATAGCAATGGGAAAAACTGGGATTAAAACCATTCTGGTACTAAGTGGTGAAACAAAAAGGAGTGATCTTTGGTTAAGTGAAATAAAACCTGATAATATTGAAGATGATTTAATGGGGATCGTTAAACTATTGGAGAAAAAATAGAGCGGGCGATGGGGCTCGAACCCACAACCTTCTGCTTGGGAAGCAGACGTTCTACCATTGAACTACACCCGCGAATTATAAGCCATTATAGCGACGGGAAGATTGCCTGTCAAGTAAAATAAAAAATAAGAGAAAAATCATATAAAATTGAATTTATCGATATAATGTTATAATGCTGTCCGATTTTTTGATTAATAATGAAGAGAGGCGCTTAAATAACAGGAGCGATATTTGATTACTAATCCAGTAAATTGGCTGATGGGCCTTTTCTCTTTAGATTTAGGGATTGACCTAGGAACAGCCAACACATTGATATATGTTCGCGGGAAAGGCATCGTAATCCAAGAGCCTTCCTGGGTGGCTATTGAGAAGAGAACCAGACGACCTCTGGCTATTGGGGCTCAGGCAAAAGAAATGTTAGGCCGCACACCAATGAATATTGTTGTCATTCGCCCTTTGCGTGATGGGGTTATCTCGGAATTTGAAATTACGCATGCAATGTTGGAATATTTTATTGGAAGGGTTCATCAACAATCAATTGTACCCATGCCTAGACCACGTGTAGTAGTGGGAATTCCTTCAGGTGCCACCGAAGTAGAAAAACGTGCTGTATTTGATGCGACAATGGCTGCTGGAGCGCGAGAGGTGTATCTTATTGAAGAACCGATGGCAGCATCTCTTGGAGCTGGTTTACCGTTAGCAGAGGTGCATGGAACGATGATTATAGATATCGGTGGGGGGACTACCGAGGTTGCGATCAGTTCAATGGGTGGAGCTGTTGTTTCTCGTTCTCTACGTGTGGCGGGAGATGAGATGGATCAGGATATCATCAGTTACATAAGAAATAAATATAATCTATTAATAGGCGAACGAATGGCTGAACAAATAAAAATTGAAATAGGTTCAGCTTTCCCACTTGAAACAGAAAAAACAATGACTATCCGCGGTCGGAATTTGGTGACCGGATTGCCTGAAGCAATGGAGGTTTCGTCAATTGAAATACGGGAAGCATTAAATAATTCCCTTCAAATTATTATCGATACAATTAAAGACGCATTAGATGAAGCGCCCCCAGAGATCGGCGCTGATCTATTGGATGCCGGGATTTGCATGGCAGGAGGCAGTTCACAACTGCAGGGATTTGTGCAAAAATTGTCATCAGAGTTACGAATGCATGTTTGGTTGGCCGATGACCCTATGACATGTGTTGCTCGCGGGGCAGGGATCGTGCTTGAAGATTTAGATCGTTTTCAGCATTTGCTGGTGGATGTGGATCGTTCAGGACAGCGACCTATTTGATAATTTAGTATAAATATTTAATATGAATTCTATTTCTCGACGCACATTGCGTTATGTTGTGGCATTTTTATTCATCATTGGGTTAATCCTGTTGTCCCTCGGTGGGGTAATTCGTCCGTTTCTTGGGATTGTCATGGATCCATTCGTAACAGCTCAGAGATGGTTGTCTGAAAGATTTATGGCATTGTATGATTTTTTTACTCTGCCGCGAGACGTTACGGAACTGCTTCAGAGAAATGCTCAGCTTGAGAATGAATTGTCACACCTGCAAAGTCAAGTGATCCAATTACAAGAGCAGCTGCGTGAGACCGAAGTGCTTTATTCGCTTCTTGATTTTGCGCGGTCTCGACCTCAAGATCAATATATTGCTGCAGCTGTTATTGGGAAAGACCCAAGCCCATTTTTGCATTATGTGATTATTGACCATGGGTCAGATGATGGTATCCAGTATGGAATGCCTGTGGTTACTCAACAAGGATTAGTAGGAAGAGTTGCAGCGGTTACTGCCAGCGCATCCCGAATACGATTAATTACGGACCCGGAATCAGTAGTAAATGTTCGTCTGCAAGGTCAGAATGAAGATGCACTGGCTGAAGGATCAATTACAGGTGATGTAACATTGGGAATGGTTTCTCAGAACGTTATCCTTAATCCTGGTGATATTCTCTTAACTTCTGGCTTGGGCGGAAATTACCCAACTGATATTCTTGTTGGGCAAGTGGTCAATGTGGAAAAAACGGAAAATGAATTATTTCAAACTGCTTCAATTCAACCTGTGATTGATTTTGCGGCGTTACGAGCTGTTTTAGTGATAAAAAATTTCAAAACCATTAATATTCAACCATTACTTCCAGTCCCAGCTCAATAATGATATCTGTCATCATATCTCTTCCAATCATGCTGATACTCTCAGTAATCCAGTCTGTTGCAGTGGGCCGTATAAATATTATGAGTGGAAGCGCCGACATAATTTTATTAGCGATTGTATCTTTGGGTGTTACTGAGGAAAACCGCAATATATTTATTTGGGCATTGGTTGGAGGGATCTTCATATCTTTTATAAGCGCGATGCCTGCAGCGGCTGTTATCACTGCTTATTTGGTTGTAGCTGGAATTACCTGGATTGTTCAAAAAGGAATATGGCAATCCCCGATTCTCGCAATTTTATTGTCTTCGTTTATTGGAACCGTTGCAAAATTTAGCATTGATATAATCGCATTACAAATTATAGGTGTTAGTATAGATTTTCCCGCAGCCATTAAGATGACATTAGCTCCAAATTTAATCCTCAACCTTTTTATTTTATTTCCAATACATTCACTTATGGGCGATCTAGCCAAATGGATCTCGCGAAAAGAGGAATATGAGGGTTAATAGAGGCGGCTCTTCTAAAATTGAGGCGTGGAGAATTAAATTTATATATTTTCTTATCGCTGGGGTATTTGGGTTTTATATATTGCGTTTATTTAGTTTGCAAATCTTGCAAAATGATTTGTATATGGGGCAAGCTGAGGAAAATAGAATTACAAATATCAATATTCAAACAGAAAGAGGGATTATTTTTGACAGGAACGGGGTTGTTTTGGCGAGGAATATTGCGTCTTATAATGTGATCATCACACCAGCGCAATTACCTGGCGACCCAACTGATTTTCCGCTTCCAGGAGGAGTGGAAGAGATTTATCGAGAATTATCCACACTGATCGATATTCCCGTAAAAAACGGTGTGTTAAACGATGAAACTGTTCGGACATTTACTCCCTGTCAAACAGAGTTTGGTATAACTGAAATTGTGATAATTGGCGACACAAATGCTCCCTATGATCCTGTTCGAATTGCGTGTGATGTGGATCAGAAAACGGCAATGATTATTCGTGAGATGTCAGTTGACTGGCCGGGGGTTGATTTAGAGATAGAGCCTATCAGAGAGTATCAAACAGGAGAATTAACTTCTGAGGTTATTGGATTCCTGGGACCTATCCCAGAGACACTTGATGAAGAGTATCGTGACCTCGGATTTATCCCTAATAGAGACAAGATTGGATATGCTGGCGTTGAGTCTTCATTAAATGATGTCTTAAGCGGTAGAAATGGGCTGCGTGTAGTAGAAGTGGATGTGGCTGGTCAAGAGATCAGGGACCTTGAAGCGCCTGTTGATCCAGTTCCGGGAAATAATATTGAATTGACAATTGACTCAAGATTGCAGGCAGCAGCGAAAACCGCTCTAATTGGTGAAATTGAATGGTGGAATCGTTATTTTAATGAAACTCGTTCATCTAATGGTGTAGCGATCGCGATAAATCCGAAGACCGGCGAAATTTTAGCGCTGGTGTCCTATCCGACATTTGAGAATAATCGCATGGCCAGGCTCATCCCAGCTTATTATTATGAGCAATTATCGAAAGATCCTAATCGGCCACTATTTAATCATGCGATTTCCGCTGAGCATCCTCCAGGTTCTGTTTACAAGTTGGCGCCTGGTGTAGGTTTCATGAATGAGGGTGTACTAGCTCCATCAGAAAGCGTGGAATGCCCCACGACGGGTAGAATAGAGATTCTTGAAAAATATAGTCCAAATGATCCTGGAAAACCGCGGCAGTTTGTTTGTCATACTTCCATAGGGCATGGTAGGTCAGATTACTTAAGAGCAATACAGGAATCATGCAATATATATTTTTACAAACTCTCTGGCGGGTATCCTGGAGAAGTACCGGAGGGGCTTGGAGTTGACCGTATGGCTGAGTATGCTAAGGCTCTTGGATACGGACAGCAAACTGGCATTGAATTACCCGGCGAGGCGACTGGTTTGATTCCAACATCTGCATGGAAAAGAATTACGTTAAGTGAAAACTGGTCACTGGGAGATACCTATAGTGCGGGAATGGGGCAGGGTTACGTCTTGGCAACGCCAATACAGGTCCTTGTATCTGCTGCAATTATTGCCAATGATGGTGTTTATATGCAGCCAACACTTGTTCATCGTATATTAGACTCAGATGGAGGGGTTGTTGAACCATTTTCTCCTGAAGTTAAATGGGATATCACCAAAGACCCGTTGATAACTGTTTTTGATGAAAACGGAATTCCAACTGAAGAAAAGAAGACAGTAGAAAGTTGGGTGATGGATATAACCCAGGAAGGAATGCGTTTGGTTGTTTCTGANGGAACAGCAGCCAGGGTTTTTNATCAAGTTGGGTTAACTATAGAAATTGATGGTGAAGAAGTCCANGTTGCTGGAAAAACGGGAACAGCGGAATATTGTGACAATGTAGCTCAATCAAAGAATCTTTGCCAACCTGGTAATTGGCCTATACANTCATGGTTTGTGGGATATGGTCCTTATGAAGATCCGGAGATTGCTGTGGTTGCATTTGTCTATAATGGTGGAGAAGGGGCAAGTGTTGCAGGCCCGATTGTCCAGAAAATCTTGAATGTTTATTTTCAATTAAAAAATATTGATGAAAATCAAGAAAACTGAAAAACATGACTGAATTGAAGGCGAAAACTGATTTTTCGATAAAAGGTTTTAAAGAAGGACTTCTCATTACTTTAGGTCATGAAGATTGGGATGAGGTCCAAATTCAACTTCTGTCGCAAATAGAAGAAAAATCGAAATTTTTCAGCGGAGCAAAAGTTGCGGTGGAAATTGGGGAGAGAGTTTTGCATGCAGCAGAGATGGCCGGACTACGAGATGCACTATCCGATCGTGGAGTAAAATTGTTTGCAGTTCTTAGTAATTCACAAGTAACTGACGTGAATGCGGAATCGTTGGGGCTAAAAACCCGGAAGAGCGTTTTAAAAGAGAATACTTCAGGGTTCGGGCCTGCAGCGCTGGATGGCAAGCCGGCTATTCTCCTGCAAAAAACCATACGATCGGGAACGTCAATTAAATATGCAGGGAATGTGATTGTTGATGGAGATGTAAATCCTGGAGCCGAGATTTTAACAACAGGCTCGATATTTATCTGGGGAAAATTGCGTGGATCTGTTCACGCAGGGGTGGAAGGATCAGAAAGTGAGACGATCTGCGCGATGGAATTTGACCCAATTAATTTGCGCATAGCCAACATCTCATTAAAAGGCAACAAATTATTTAGAAAATTAAAACGAAAACCAGTCAGAATAACAATCGCCAATAGCAAACTTGCGATAGATTACTGGGAAAACAGAAAATAATCTCAAAGAGGAATGAATGGCAGCGAAAATAATCACAATCACTTCAGGAAAAGGTGGTGTTGGAAAGACTACAGCAACGGCAAATATCACTGTTGCTCTGGCACAATTAGGGCAAAGAGTAGTCTGTATCGACAGCGATATTGGTTTAAGGAATTTGGATGTTGTGCTTGGCCTTGAAAATCGAATAGTTTATGACAT
>JGI24724J26744_10000538_pt1 | contig 27729 bp, 29 predicted proteins | sample Cruoilmetagenom7_FD_26744 | JGI IMG/M metagenome (IMG submission 26744) | reverse complement strand
CTGGCGATCAAAATCGCTAAGGAATCGGAGCGCGCGGGCATGCCGTTGGGTGAGCTCGGTTATCCTAAATTGTCGCCGCCGCAGCCCAAAAATGGCGCAGATGTAGAAACACCGCTGGTCTTGGCCGTGATCCGCCAGGAAAGCGCTTTTTACGCCGAAGCCAAAAGCCATGCGGGCGCACGCGGTCTGATGCAGGTGATGCCCGCCACCGCCAAACGCGTCGCCAAGGACAACCGCATCCCCTATTCGCGCGACAAGCTGCTCAAAGACCCGCACTACAATTTGATCATCGGGCAAGTTTATCTGGCCGATATGATCAAGCGGTTTGACGGTTCCTACCCGATGGCGCTGGCGGCCTATAACGCCGGGCCGCATCGGGTGAATCGCTGGGTAAAGCTGTTCGGCGATCCCCGAAAAGATGAAATCGACATCATCGATTGGGTCGAGATGATCCCCTATGTGGAAACCCGCAACTACGTGCAAAGGGTACTCGAAAACCTAGGCGTTTACCGGGCCCATTTGGGCGGGAATAAATTGGCCCATGACGATCTGTTTAAAATTCAAGTGAACGCAATGCGCTGACGCAACAAAGCCCCCGCAATGCAGGGACTTTGTCGGTCATTTTTGTCAGTCATTATTGAAGCGGAGCGATCCGCGGCCCGATCAGCTGCCCGATACGGCTTTCGCTGGGGAGGCCGGAGCTGGTGTGGGTTTCGCCTGGATGGGCTGGGCTTCCTGCGGTTTTGCCGCCGCCTGCGCGGGCTGATTGGTCTTTACCACCAAATTAACGCGGTCTTCGGCCGGTTTATTGTCACTGCGACCAGCTTCGATCGCAGCGTCGCGAACCTGTTGATCGCTCATGTGGGTGATGTGGCCTTCCAAGAACGCGCCTTCTTGGATAGACAAATTTTCATGCAAGATGTCGCCCACGACATGCGCAGTCTTTGCCAGATTGACGAACGTCGCCTTGATCTGACCATTGACGTGACCGTGTACGCGCACCGTCTCGGCGCGGATTTCGCCCTTGATGGAGGCGCCTTCGCCGACCAGCAAGACCTTGGAACGAATGTCGCCGGAAACTTCGCCATCGATTTGGATTTCACCGCTGCTGGAGAGATCACCGATGATCTTCAAATCTGCGCTGATGATTGAGGGAACCGCGCGCGGCTGGTGGTGGTTCGTTTGTTGGGTTTTTTTATTCTTTGAAAACATAACGACCTGCCTTGATGAAATTCATGGGGTTGAGACCCTTGTCACGGAACAAGATTTCATAATGAAGATGATTGCCCGTGCTGCGTCCGGTGCTACCGATGACGCCGATCTTATCCCCAAAATTGACCGTTTGTCCCTTTTTAACTGTGATTTTGCTGAGATGGCCATATCGGGTTTTGATGCCAGCACCGTGATCGATTTCGATCATTTTACCGAAGCTACCTTTCCATCCCGCATACGTCACCTTGCCTTGAGCCGTAACGAACACCGATGCACGCGGCGACGATCCAAAGTCTAAACCATAATGCATCGACCATTTGCGGTTCAAAGGATCGCGGCGTTTACCGAATTTCGACGTCACGTAATAGCCATGCATGGGCACCGCGAACGGCATTTTTTTGATCACCGTCTGCAGACTTTCGGAATACGCCAAACGGTTTTCCAGGTTCTGCAGTTTGACTTTCAGGCGTCCCGCCGGGCGACCATCGCCTTGCAATTCGATAAACGGCCCGCCTTGGCCCGCGACCAGATCCTCATCACCCGCCATCAGGTCCTCAACGTCGAGGCCAGCGGTTTCGATCAGCTGTTCCATATCGCCGATGATCACTTCGGCTTGCTGGGTCAGGCGTTCAACGGTGGTGTTTTCCTGTTCTTCCAGGTTCACCAACTTGTTTTCCAAGACCATGATGTCGCGGCGCATTTGGGTGCTTTGCATCAACGCGGTGTTGCGCTGGGTCAAAGCGTCTTGCAAATCCGTTTCGATGCTCGACATATCGTCTTTAAGCGAAAAGTTCAGCTGCGCCAACGACTGCATCTGGCTTTCGACACTGCCCAGGTTCTCCGTCATTGATGCGCGTGCAGCTTCGACTTCGGCGCGTTTTTTGCGCGACGTTGTCAATGATTTGAGGTCTTTTTGCAGTTTGGAGTTTTGACCGGCCAAATCCAGCATCATGGCATGGTTTTGTTCCAGGTTGCGCACCACCCCAGAGAATCGTTTTTGATAATCCGCGACTTCACTCAGCAAAGACCGATAGGCGACGCGCACATTGGCGATTTGTGCATCTTTGGCCGTCAGTTCCATTTCATGCCACAGCATATTGCCCGACGCAAACGCCATCCAGCCGCCGATGATCAAAGCGACACCCGTACCCGCGCCCTGTAAACGGGGTGTCAAATTCAGGCACGCAACTTTACCTTCGGTGCGAAAAACGATTTGTTTGAACGTGAACAGCAAGGAAAGACGCTCATCAGACCAAGCCAAGAGCGAAGCGAAAATCGACGGTTTTATCCGTTTTGGCGTTCGTTTCGGTGTGTCTTGGCGTGTGTTAGCCATGTGCTTTCTAAATCCCCTAGAGCGTTTAGCCGCTCATCCCCAAAGGCAAAATCATCCGCAACCGACCGTAACCGGCTGCATAAAGTCCTGCAAATTTGGGGGTAATCCCCGCTATCGACGTTTGAAGGCGAAAGGCACATTTCAATCTGTACTGACTGTGCGCCCGTACCCCTTTCGTACAACGATCAAAAACGTATCTGTCCGGGCCCCGAGTGGCAAGCGAATTCGGCGCCCTTAACCGTTTTTTCACCCTGTTATAAGCATCTTATCACTTGAAAATTACACAAGATTATCAGAAGGTTGTGTCTGGTTTGTATTTCAACACTGCTGAGTGTGGGGTGTTTAATCATATGAAATTCGTTCATATGCCCGCTCAACAACATAGTGTTCGATCAGCAGGATCACAGCCATGACCGCCATCACACCCAAACACATTCGCCCCAGCCTCGCACATCCCGGCGTCTTGCTGGCGACCTGGTTCGGTGCAGGATATNTGCCCAAAGCGCCCGGCACGTGGGGCTCCGTCGGCGCATTGCCGTTCGCTTGGGTGTTGGTTGAAATCGGCGGGCTGTACGCGTTGGGCGCGGCGACACTGGTGGTTTTTGTGATCGGCTTGTGGTCGTCAAAGGTCTACATGGACAAAACCGGCGCGCACGATCCCGGCGCCATCGTTATCGATGAAGTGGTCGGCCAATGGATCGTGTTGCTGGCGGCGCCGCTGGACGTGCTGCCCTACGCCGTCGCATTTGTACTGTTTCGCTTTTTCGACGTGCTCAAGCCGTGGCCGATTTCGTGGGCTGACCGCCATATCGGCGGCGCCATGGGCGTGATGGTGGACGACGTGTTGGCCGGGATTGCAGGCTTGGCGGTTCTGTATGTGCTGATTTTGTACGCCAAACCCTATCTGGTCGGGGTGCTGTGATGTATCCCGAAATCCTCTACGTGATGGCCGAAGATCTGTTGGAAGCCTGTCAGGACCAAGACATCAAACTGGCCCTGGCGGAATCGTGCACCGGCGGCCTGATTGCGGGCTGCATCACGTCTGTTGCGGGCTCGTCTGCGGTGTTTGAGCGCGGTTTCGTCACCTACTCCAATCACGCCAAGGGCGAAATGCTGGGCGTTCCGGCCCATGTGTTTATGCAATACGGTTCCGTCAGTGAAGAATGCGCGCGCGCCATGGCCGAAGGTGCGCTCAGCCATTCGCATGCGCAGCTCGCCCTGTCGGTCACCGGTATTGCCGGGCCGGGCGGCGCAACGCCAGACAAGCCGGTCGGCTTGGTGCATATCGCGTGTGCGCGTGAAGGCTTTGAGACCCGTCATGAGCGCCATGTCTTTAAGGGAGACCGGGACCGCGTGCGCATTCAAGCGACGGAAAGCAGCTTAAAGCTACTTCTGAATTGCTGCGCGGTAAGCCACTGAATTAAGGCGAATAAACAACTTCGGCGCGGGACACAAACGACTGCATCATTTTGTGCGCCGCTTCGGTAAAGATGCCCCCCATAACCTTTTCCAGCAGCACCGAGTTGAACTCGAAATCAATCCGGAAATCGACTTCGCAGCCGTCGCCTTTTGGCAAGAACGTCCAGTCGGTTTCGAGAAATTTAAACGGTCCGCCCGCGTCTTGAATGTGGATGTGGCGGCTGCCGTCATCGAGCTCTTGCCACGTGATGTGCGATGAATATTTTTCGCGCAGCATTTTAAAGCCCACCGCCATATCGGCGAACATTTCACCGACGCCGCGTTTGCGCACTCTGAGGGCCACGCACCACGGCAGAAAATCAGGATACTGCTCAACATCCAGCACCAGATCGAACATCTGCTGGGGGGTGAAGGTCAGCAGTTGCTGCTCGCTATGAGACGGCATCAGGCCCCCTTCTGTTTAGCAAGAGCCTCTTCACGGGCAATTTTAAGCGCCGCGAAATCCTTGTCCGCGTGGTAGCTCGAGCGCGTCATCGGTGTGGACGCCACGTGCAAAAAGCCTTTGCTCAAGCCGATGCGTTTGTACTCATCGAACTCATCGGGCGTCACGAACCGGTCAATTCCCGCGTGCTTGGGGGTCGGTTGCAGGTACTGACCGATGGTCAAAAAGTCAATGTTGGCCGAACGCATGTCGTCCATCACCTGCAGAATCTGTTCGCGCGTTTCACCCAGGCCCACCATCAGTCCGGATTTAGTGAACACCAACGGGTCGAGTTCCTTGGCGCGGTCCAACAAGCGCAGCGAATGGTAATAGCGCGCCCCCGGACGGATCTGGGGGTACAACCCCGGCACGGTTTCCAAGTTGTGATTGAAAACGTCGGGACGCGCTTCGATCACCACTTCCAACGCGCCGTCTTTGTGGCGAAAATCGGGGGTGAGAACCTCAACCGTTGTGTCCGGCGACAGTTCGTGGACCTTTTTGATCGACAGCGCGAATTGCTCTGCTCCGCCATCCGCCAAGTCATCGCGATCTACCGACGTGATCACCATGTGGCGCAGGCCCAACTCACGGGCTGCGATGCCGGTGTTTTCCGGCTCCATCACATCGACGGCGTTCGGTTTGCCAGTGGTGACGTTGCAAAACGCGCAGGCGCGGGTGCAAATCTCGCCCAAGATCATCACCGTGGCGTGCTTGGCCGACCAGCATTCGCCGATGTTGGGGCACGCGGCTTCTTCACACACGGTGTTGAGGTTTTTTTCACGCATCAAGCGCCGGGTTTCGCCGTATTCTTTGGACGTCGGCGCTTTAACGCGGATCCACTTGGGCTTGCGCGGGCTCGGCTTGTCCGCAAGATTGCGCTTTTCCGGGTGGCGGTGTTTTTGTTTCTCAACGGTTTCCATGGGCATCTGCCTAAAGCTTCAAGGGTTTCGCGTCAACAGCTGCCCGCACCGCAGCAGCCCCCACCGGGTTTTTCACCGGTGATAATGGCTGACACCACGTACTTTTCGACCCCCCGCCCCGGAGCCCAATCGGCGATCCCGGCGCGGCTTTCTTCTTTGATGTCGATGAGCACCTTGGTAAAACCGGCCTCTTCCAGCCATCTCTGCACGTCAGCTACCAGCGACGCGCCGGTGACACAGCCCGACAGCAGATGATCGTCGTTTTCAAAATCAGCGGGAAACGGCGCGGTCGCAACCACGTCGGAAATCGCCAGGCGTCCACCCGGCTTCAACACGCGAAAGGCTTCGCGCAGAACCTGGGGTTTGTTGGGCGACAAATTGATCACGCAGTTGGAAATGATCACGTCGGCGGTGTCGTTGGCGATGGGCATGTATTCGATTTCGCCGAGGCGGAACTCAACGTGGCTATAGCCACCCTTTTCAGCGTTTGCGCGCGCCTTGGCGAGCATTTCGTGGGTCATGTCGATGCCGATCACGTGACCGCTTGGACCGACTTTGCCTGCGGCCAAAAACGCATCGAATCCCGCGCCTGCGCCCAGATCGACAACCACTTCACCGGCCTTCATATCGGCGATGGCTTGCGGATTGCCGCAGCCGAGCCCAAGGTTTGCGCCTTCGGGCACGGCGGCCATCTCAACGTCCGAATAGCCAAAAAAGGCCGACATCTGTTCCGCACTGGGGACTTCAAAGTTTTCGTCAGGCCCGCAGCAACCGCTGTCCGCCGGTCCGCAACATCCGGAATTTCCACCGCTTTCGGCGATTTTTGCGTAATTGTCACGCACGGTGTTGCGCACATCGTGATGCTTGGCGTCGGACATGGTGTCGATCCTTAGACGGTCTGTGGGCCCAGAGCATGTACATAGGTGACAAAATCGATTTTGTCAGCCACCTGATCGTAAAGTTTGCGCGCCGGGTTGGTTTCAGCCGTGCGCCAGTAGACCTGTCCCCAGTCGCTGGCTTTGGCGTGATCAATCACCGCTTCAATCAGCGCCCTGCCCGCCCCTTGACCGCGCACGGAAGGATCCACAAACAAGTCTTCGAGATAGCAGATCGACGTATCCACCCAGGTGTTGGCATGCTCAACACCGTGAACGAAGCCGATCACTCGACCGTCCAATTCGGCGACAAAGCAAAACACATCGGGACGATCACCGCTGAGCATGGCCCACGTGTTATCGGTGACCTTCGGGGCGAGGTCCGAGGATTCATAGAACTCCAGATACCCAGCCCACAAATCCCGCCAGCGGGCCTCGTCGTCACTGTGCACGTCCCGAACTGTTAATGCCACTTGATGCTTCCCTAGAAATGAACCGCGCGTCCGAAGGCGTCGAGCACGCTTTCGTGCATCATTTCAGAAAGAGTCGGGTGTGCAAAGACCGTATGCATCAGCTCAGCTTCGGTGGTTTCCAATTCCATGGCGATGCCGTAGCCCTGGATCAGTTCGGTGACTTCCGCGCCGATCATGTGCGCGCCGAGCAACTCGCCGGTGGCATCGTCGAACAGCACCTTGATCAGGCCTTCCGGTTCGCCCAAAGCGATGGCCTTGCCGTTGCCTTGGAACGGGAAGCGTCCGACTTTGACTTTCAGGCCGCGCTCTTTGGCTTGGTCTTCGGTCAAACCGACGCTGGCGATTTGTGGACGGCAGTAGGTGCAGCCGGGAATGCGGTCGTTGTTGATCGGATGCAGGCCTTTGGTGCCGGCGATCTTTTCCACGCACAGCACGCCTTCGTGGGACGCTTTGTGCGCCAACCACGGCGCGCCTGCGACGTCGCCGATGGCGTAGACGCCCGGTTCGCCGGTTTGGAGCCATTCGTTGGTGACGATGTGGGTGCGGTCGACTTTAACCTTGGTGCCTTCCAACCCTAAATTTTCGACGTTGCCGACGATGCCCGCGGCGACGATGACGCGGTCGAATTCACGTTGCTCAGACTTGCCGACGACTTCAAGGGTCGCTGTCACGGTGTCTTTGCCCTTTTTCAGCGCCTTCACACCGGCAGAGGTCAAAATCTCCATCCCGTCTTTGGTCAAAGATTTCAGCAAAAACGCGGAAATTTCGGCGTCTTCGGCAGGCACAATGCGGTCCACCATCTCCACCACCGTGGTCTTGGACCCCAGCGTGTGAAAGAAGCTCGCAAACTCGATGCCGATGGCACCCGAACCGATCACCAACAGGCGTTCCGGCACCACGTCGGGAACAAGCGCGTCTTTATAATACCAGATCAACTTGCCGTCCGGCTCCATCCCCGGCAGTTCACGGGCGCGTGCGCCGGTGGCGAGGATGATGTGCTTGGACGTCAAATCGGCAATGCCCTTGCCGTCTTTTTCGACGTGCAGCTTGCCCGGACCGGCCAGCTTGCCGTAGCCGTCGAATACCGTGACCTTGTTCTTTTTCAACAAGTGCCCAACGCCGCCGTTGAGCTGGCGAGAGACTTTGCGCGAACGCTTGACGATGGCGTCGAGGTCGAAGCCAATGCCCTCAGCCGTCAGCCCATAATTCTTAGCGTGCTGCATGTTGTGATAAATTTCGGACGAGCGCAGCAGCGCCTTGGTCGGAATGCAGCCCCAGTTGAGACAAATACCGCCCAAGTGATTGGCTTCCACCAACGCCACCTTCATTTTCAGCTGCGCAGCGCGGATCGCGGCCACATAACCGCCCGGTCCGCCGCCCACAACAATTAAGTCAAAATTAGTGTCAGACATTTTGTGCACTCACATCTTCCTGAAGCTTTTCTTGGACAGCTGTAGGGTCGAAATCATACTCGTAATGACTCATGTAGTATTTAATAAATGAATCGTCATCACCTTCAAATTTATCATCGATGAAATATTCTAATTCTAAGTATGAGTGGTAAAAAAGTGGCATTAAATCGAAATTAATCTCCCCTTCTTTACTCATATACACACAAATATTTTTTTCCTCATCAGGTTCGTTTTCGTAGGTGCATATATATAAATATCCACCATCACTTGAGTAACCATCAAAGGAACCAATATTCCAATCATCAACAATATCGGACAAGAACGGCGAACTTGCGAGCATGGCACCGAACGTACTTTTTGGCGTTAAAGACGGTAAGGATTCTGATAACGCTGTTCCCCAATAAAGGCTGAACATCAGCTTGCTAAAGGGATCCAAACTGGAAACATCTTCCTCACACCGCCCTTTATCTTGAAGCGCAAGCATGGTCAGTAGATTTGCCCCTGAGGACACGCAAGCGCCGTCAATCATCGTAGAAACGAGATCAAAGTTACCATCCCGAATTGCATTTTTTATGATGCCAAACTTATAGGTGACATCCTGATCATTCGGAGCATTGGCCTCAAACTCAGCCAACTCTTGATCAGACAAGTCAGCCATGATCGTTTCCTTACAACATGAGGGCGACGGGATTTTCGACCACCGCCTTGAGTTCTTTGATGAACGCCGCGCCTGTTGCGCCGTCGATGCAACGGTGATCAACCGCCAGCGTCAGCGTCACCACCGTGGCGATGGCGAGCGCGCCGTCTTTGACCACGGGGCGCTGTTCGCCCGCGCCCACCGACAAGATACCGCCTTGGGGTGGGTTGATGATCGAGTTGAAGCCCTTCACACCGAACATGCCAAGGTTGGAAATGGTGAACGTGCCGCCTTGGAATTCTTCGGGCATCAATTTGCCGTCGCGCGCCTTGCCCGCCAGCTCTTTGATTTCCTTGGAAAGCGTCGCCAAGCCTTTGTTCGCCGCGTCCTTGACGATGGGCGTGATCAGTCCGCCCTCAATCGCAACGGCAATGGCCATATCGACCCGGTTGAACTGTACGATGGCGTCATCGGTGTAGGACACATTGCAGGCCGGAACCTGGGTTAGTGCATACGCCGTGGCTTTGACGATGAAGTCGTTGACGGAAATTTTGTAATCGGCGTTTTCGCGCGCATTCAAGTCTTTGCGCATCTGCAAAAGCTTATCGATCTCAACATCCACGGTGAGGTTGAAGTGCGGCACGTCACGCGCCGATTCCGTCAAGCGCTTGGCGATGATCTTGCGCATGTTGGAATGCGGCACCACAGCGTACAAGTCTTCGGCTGAAACCTCATCGGATGCGGTGGCCTTCAATGCCGTCAGCAAAGACAACATGGTACTGGGCACATCGGCTTGCACAATCTTTGACTGAGCACCGGGCGTGGTCCCAGAGGACATAGCTTCGACGTCACGTTTGACGATCCGTCCACGCGGGCCTGAACCGGTCACGGTGCTGAGATCGAGGCCCTTGTCAGCTGCAATGCGCCGCGCTAAAGGTGAAGCGAATACGCGGTCTGAAGATTTCGCAGATGCATCGACAACGGCTCCGTTAACCAATTCCGGTTGGGCATCGATAACCTGCGGATTAACTTTTTTCACATCGGCAGTGATCGTGCCCGTTTGCTCAGAAGCAGGTGCAGCACCGCCAGCTGACGGCGTGTAGCCATCCAACGCGCTGGCGTCTTCGCCTTCTTCCAGCAACAACGCGATCACCGCGTTCACGACCACGGATTCGGTCCCGCCGGAGACGAGAATTTTGCCAATCACGCCTTCGTCGACGGCTTCCACTTCCATGGTCGCTTTATCGGTTTCAATTTCGCAGATCACGTCGCCGGCTGAAATGGTGTCACCTTCAGCAACGTTCCAACTGGCGAGATTGCCTTCCGTCATGGTGGGCGATAAGGCTGGCATCAAGATTTCGATGGGCATGCTCTGTCTCCCGCTCAGGCGTAGCAAACCGCTTTCGCGGCGGCTGCGATTTTTTCCGGTGTCGGCAAAGCCAACGCTTCCAAGTTCGCCGCGTAGGGCATCGGCACGTCTTCGCCATGCACACGGGTGACCGGCGCGTCGAGATAATCGAACGCGTTTTCCATCACTTGGGCGATGATTTCGGAACCGACGCCCGATTGCGGCCAGCCCTCTTCGACGCTGATGATGCGGTTGGTCTTTTTTACCGAGTTGATGATCGTCGCGGTGTCCACCGGACGAATGGTGCGCAAGTTGATGACCTCGGCGGAAATGCCTTGGGCCGCCAACAGTTCAGCCGCTTCCAAGGCAAATCCGACCATGCGCGAGAACGCGGTGATGGTCACATCCGTGCCCGCGCGTTCAATCTTGGCTTTGCCGATGGGAATGACGAAGTCGTCACTTTCCGGCACGTCAAATGTGGTGCCGTAGAGCAATTCGTTTTCCAAGAACACCACCGGGTTGGGATCGCGGATGGCGGCTTTGAGCAAACCTTTGGCGTCCGCGCCCGACCACGGCGACACCACTTTGAGGCCCGGCACTTGGCTGTACCACGCGGCGAAGCACTGTGAGTGCTGCGCGCCGACGCGTGACGCTGCGCCGTTGGCACCGCGAAACACGATGGAACTGCCCATCTGGCCGCCGGACATATACAGCGTCTTGGCGGCCGAGTTGATGATGTGATCCATAGCTTGCATGGAAAAGTTAAACGTCATGAATTCGACGATTGGTTTGAGCCCGGCGAACGATGCACCCGTGGCCAAGCCGGTGAAGCCGATTTCGGTGATCGGCGTATCGATCACGCGGTCTTCGCCGAACTCTTCCAACAAGCCTTGGGAAACTTTGTAGGCACCTTGATACTGAGCGACTTCCTCACCCATCAAGAACACCTTTTCGTCGCGGCGCATTTCTTCGGCCATGGCGTCGCGCAAGGATTCACGCAGCGTCTGGCTGATCATCGGGCCGTCGTATTCGGGCTCAATAACCTCAGGCTGGGCTACGGGAGCCGGATCGGCGTGCGCGGCCATAGCGGGTGCGTCTGTAGCGACGGGCGCGGGTTCAGATTGCGGCGATTGAGCGGCGATCTCGACCATATCGAGCGCGCCTTTGTCTTCGCCCTCTTCCAATATCAAGGCGATGACGGAATTGACCGCCACGGCTTCGGAACCATCGGGGACAAGGATTTTACCCAAAATGCCTTCGTCGACGGCTTCCACTTCCATGGTCGCTTTGTCGGTTTCGATTTCGCAGATGACGTCACCGGCGGAGATCGTGTCACCTTCGGAAACATTCCATTTGGCGAGGTTGCCTTCGGTCATGGTCGGCGACAGGGCGGGCATCAAAACTTGGATCGGCATGGTATGTCCTCCCCCTTACGCTTCAACCAGAATGTCGGTGTAGAGTTCCGACAACTGGGGTTCAGGGCTGGTTTTTGCAAAATCTGCGGCTTCGGTAACGATGGCTTTGATCTCAGCGTCGATGGCCTTCAGCGCAGCCTCGTCGGCGGCTTTGGTTTTCAAGATCGTCTGACGCAGATTGTCGATGGGATCTTGTTCGGAACGCACTTTGGAAACCTCGTCCTTGGAGCGATACTTCGCCGGATCGGACATGGAATGACCGCGATAGCGATATGTCAGCATTTCCAGGATATACGGCCCTTTGCCACCACGAACATGCTCCAGCGCTTTGGCAGTGGCGTCGCGCACTGCGACCACATCCATGCCATCGACCTGCGCGCCGGGTATGCCGTGAGCGGAACCACGCTGGTAAAGTTCCGTGGTCGAAGACGCACGGTCGATTGATGTGCCCATGCCGTACTTGTTATTTTCGATGATATACAGAACCGGCAGCTTCCACAGCTGCGCCATATTGAAGCTTTCGTAGACTTGGCCTTGGTTGACGGAACCGTCACCGAAGTAGGTGTAGCAGACGCCGCCGTCCTTGTTGTATTTGTGCGCGAACGCTAGGCCGGTGCCCAGCGGCACCTGCGCGCCGACAATGCCGTGGCCGCCGTAGAAATTCTTTTCGCGGCTGAACATGTGCATGGAACCGCCCTTGCCTTTCGACAGGCCACCTTCACGCCCAGTGAGTTCGGCCATCACCCCCTTGGGGTCCATGCCGCACGCCAGCATATGGCCATGATCGCGGTATGAGGTGATCACGCTGTCTTGGGACAATGCATTGGCTTGCACGCCCGCAACGACAGCTTCTTGGCCGATGTAGAGGTGACAGAACCCACCGATCAACCCCATGCCGTACAATTGCCCGGCTTTTTCTTCAAAGCGACGGATCAGCAGCATCTCACGATAAAAGCCCAGTAACTCTTCCTTAGAAGGAGCTGGCTGGGCTTTGGTGGTGCGGCGACGCACGGTTTTTTTGGCAGCGGATTTGGTAACGGCAGCTTTTGCAGATTTGGTCTGCGCTTTGGTCTGAACGGCTTTTGCCATCGGACTTCACCTCCAACACATAAAGGGGCGCCACCGCATTTTTAACGTTTTTTTATAACGTCGCGGCATGGGTCCCTTTAAAAGCCAGCGGCAAAATAAGTGCGCGCCAGGACCTTCTTTATTGGCGATATGCGCATACCATACGCGCACACAAGCGTGGTGGCAAGACTTTTAACCAAGCATAAGCATATGATATAAAAGAGATATATTAGATTAACTTGATTATGATTAACACCAGAAATCACATTACGCAAAACAGCCATACGGCATCATGAAAATAACGACCCCCCGCCCTGTCAGGCAATTTTATTATCACCGCCGGGCAGCAAGACTAAGTTTTTCGAAATGAATGGGTGTGTTCAATTTTAGTGATATGCAGATCGTAGTGCGCATACCACTTCTCTCGCCCATTGACCTGTGCCTGCATATGTTCGGCATGGTCGCGCCAGGCCTTGATCGCTTCCAGGCTCTCCCAATATGAAACCGTAATTCCAAACCCCTGCGCATCGCGCGCACTATCAAAACCCAGGCAGCCCGGTTGCTTCGTCGCCAGCTCGACCATGCGATCAGCGGCCTTGGCGTAGCCTTCAAGGTCGTCCTTGGTGCGCTGATTGGGGAAAATAACGGCATACGCCGGACGTTTGGCTTCGGTGTGATCGGACATCTGAGCGATCCCTTGATGAGCGGTTGTGCGGACATCGAAGGTGCATCAGGCGCGTATCATTTGCAATCTGAGATTAAGGCTTGAACGTCGCCAAGGCGCTGATTGAGGTGTCTTCGGGATGGATGATCACAATCCATTCATCCGGTTTGCCAAAGCCCAACAGCACGCGCGCGCGTTCTTCCAACAGATCGGGATCGATGGTTTTGGGACGCAGCATATGAGCTTTGTTTTGCAGTTCGAACCGCTCATTGCGCACATCGAGAACTTGCGCCTGTAACGCGTTGACCTCGCCGCGCAACTTGCCAAGCGCCAACAATCCCCGATCACCCTGAACGGCGTGATACGCGAAATAAACCACCACCGTCATGCCAATGACGGGGCCTGCAATTTGTCCTGCGCGAACTTTAAGTTCCCGAACGATCCCCATGACCTGGCCTTCTTCCCGGTCGCTTGGCGCACGAACACTTCTATCCGTGTCACGCCATACAGAACCTTTATGCACAGGTATGGGTTAACAACGACTTAGCGGGTTGATTAAAGCTCGGCCTCCAACCGCTTGCACAAGGTCTTCAACACCTTGATGCGAGCGTAGTATTTGGAGTTGGCTTCGACCAACGTCCACGGTGCGATTTCTGTTGAGGTGCGTTCGACCATGTCGCACACGGCGCTGGAGTATTCGTCCCACTTTTCCCTGTTGCGCCAGTCTTCATCGGTGAGTTTGAAGCGTTTGTAGCCGGTGGCTTCGCGCTCTTCGAAGCGTTGGAGCTGTTCTTCGGCGGTGATCGACAGCCAGAACTTCACCACGATGGTGCCGTGGCGGGCCATTTCTTCTTCGAAATCGTTGATTTCACCGTACGCACGCAGCCAGTCGGCTTCGGCGCAAAAGCCCTCCACCCGTTCCACCAGCACCCGGCCGTACCAAGACCGATCAAAAATCAAAGTTTTGCCTTTGCCCGGCAAGTGCCGCCAGAACCGCCATAGATACGGCTGAACCTTTTCTTCGTCGGTGGGCGCAGCAACAGGGATAATGTTGTAAAAGCGGCTGTCCATCGCGCCGATCACGCGCCGGATCGCTCCGCCCTTGCCCGCCGCGTCGTTGCCTTCAAACACCGCAACCACACTGTGGTTTTTAAATTTTGGCGAACGGCTGAGCTTGTGCAGACGGCCTTGATAGTGTTCGAGCTGTTTTTTGTATTCTTTTTTGCTGAGTTCCTTGGTGTAATCGAGGTTTGTCAGTAAATTAATGTCGTCAGCATGATCCAACGCTTGCAGCGGAACCGACGCCGTTGTCGGCGCGGTTTCTTCGGCAAGGCGCGCTTTCACGGCCTTCAAAATCGTGCGCCCCACGGTGAGGTTGCGGTATTTTTCATCCGTGCTTTCGACCACGATCCACGGTGCGTGACCGGTCGAGGTGCGGCGTAGCACATGTTCAGCCACCGGGCGTAGGTCGTCGTAGCGCTCATAGCGTTCCCAATCTTGTTTGGTCACGCGCCACTTGGTCGCTTTGTCGCTTTCCAGCGACGTGAGGCGCTCTTTGAGCGCATCCTTGGACAGGTGCAGCCAGAACTTCAAGATCAACGCGCCTTCGTCGGCGAGCATGCGCTCGAACCTTAGAAAATCGTCAAGATAACTGTCCAGATAATCGCGGTCTTTACCGCCATCAATGTGCATGCGCATGGGGTGGCTGTACCACGATCCGAAAAATGCGCCGATGGAACCGCGCGGCGGCAGTTTGCGCCAATAGCGCCACATGGCCGGGCGCTCAAGCTCTTCATCGGTGGGGTCGCCAAGCGCATGGGCGTGGATGTTGCGCGGGTCCATCCAGAAATGGAGCGTGTTCATCGTTTCGCCCTTGCCCGCGCCATCGACACCGGAAATGATCAAGATCACCGGAAACGGTTTTTTGTCGCCCAGCTCAAACTGCACATCAAGCAATTGCTCGCGAAGTTTTGGGACTTCTTCTTTGTAGTCGGCTTTACTGACGGTGTGGCCTAATTCCGCAGACTCGAACATGGCATTTCCCCTTAACACGCTGGCGCGTAAGGAATCTTAGCACGCCAACGAAGACGGAGGAAACGCGATAGATGCTGTGGTTGCTAAAGTGCGCCGAATACCTTGGTGAGGATTTCGCTGGTGCGCTTGGCCGGGTCCTTGCGGATCGCCGCCTCTTCGCGCGCCAAGTACGTGAACAAACCATCCAGCGCCAGCGTCGTCGCGTGAGCTGTCAGGTCGGCCTTGAGGTCCGGTACGAACGGAATGCTTTTGTATTGCCCGACCAACTGGTCGTATGCCGCCACCGCGCCGACGTCACGCAGGTTTTGTTCGATCACCGGGGCGACCGTGGCTTTCAGTTCCGGCGTGGCGACGCGGCGAAAGTACTCGGTCGCGGCGTCTTCGGGGCCATTGAGAATGCCTTTTGCGTCTTCCAAATTCATGGTTGAGATCGCCTGCCACACCAACTCCTTGGCCTTGGGCATGGCCGCCTCCGCACCGCGGTTGAGTTTCAATTCCACATCATCGGCTAAGCTCGATAAACCGAATTTCTTGAGCGTCGATTGCGCAGATTGAAGAGATTGCGGCAACGGGATGTGGATCGCCGGGTCGGTGTTGAAGCCATCCGCCGCGCCCAATTGACCGGTGACCGTTTCAGCGCCGACGCGCAAAGCCTCTTTCAAACCCGCGATCATGTCTTCGCTCGACAGACCTGCCAGCGTGCTCGCATCGACGCTCGGCGCGCTGCCTTGGGACACGGTGCCGACCACGCCTTGCAAGGTTTTCATCCAGTCTTGGGCTTGCGCGTTCACGCCCAATCCAAGCGTTAAGGAAATGACGACGATGGGTACATACACACGGGACTTGGGCATGAAACGGATCCTCTTTCGAATGCTAACGATAAGGCTGGCAAATTTCGACAACTTGGGCGGTCTTGTCGGATATCTTGGGCCCGCAGACCTTTGCATGCACGGCGCAGTATTTTGTCAGGTCGGCGTCTTTCTTGACCTGATCGATCGGACGGCTTTCCATAACGGCTTTCGCTGACCTTTTGATGATGGCATCTTCGGTGTTGGCGCATTTAAAATCGCCGGTAGACGACATGTAGATATTGCTCACCAACAAACCAAGCGTAATGACGGCGGCCAATCCGCCCCAAATCATTGTTTTCGTAATTTTCATGAAAAAGAGTGTCCTGTATCAAACCAAAGAGGATGCCTACTTCAAAGCTTCAAAATACGCAGCTTTGGGCGGCGCGCCAAAGAGGCTCATAGCCGCTTGCATGTCTTCTTTGGGGTAGCTTTCAACAGAGTTTCGATGCGACTCAACGCAATCCCACTTTACAACAGCCACAAACCGGCTTGCATCGTCTGTGCATCTGAGAATTTCACACGAAATACAGCCCTGAGATGAGGAAATATAAGGGATTAACGATTGCAAAAATGTGTCCAAAGCAGAGGCTTGGTTTTCCGCAGCCTCGAATTCAGTGATGTGCGTAATACTCATGTTTGTTCCTCCCTTAGTTGATCATGACAGATATACAGCAAAAAAGGCGACCCTAAGGCCGCCTTTTAATGTGATATTTACATAATACGATATCAGCGCAAAATGCTGCGCCCGGCGTATTTGCCGACCGGGTCCAGCTCTTCGGCGATGCGGATCAACTGGTTGTATTTGGCCATGCGGTCAGAGCGAGACAGCGAGCCGGTCTTGATCTGGCCTGCGTTGGTCGCAACCGCGATATCGGCGATGGTGGTGTCTTCGGTCTCGCCCGAACGATGCGAAATGACCGATGTGTAACCGGCGCGGTGCGCCATATCCACAGCTTCGAATGTTTCCGACAACGTGCCGATCTGGTTGACCTTGATAAGGATCGAGTTGGCGACACCTTTTTTGATGCCATCGGCCAAACGCAACGGGTTGGTGACGAACAAATCGTCGCCGACCAGCTGACACTTGTCGCCAATGGCGTCGGTAAGGGTTTTCCAACCGTCCCAATCGTCTTCGGCCATGCCGTCTTCGATGGAGAAGATCGGATATTGGCCGACCAGGTCTTCTAGATAGCGAACCATTTCATCGGGGCCAAGAATTTTACCTTCACCGCTGATGTGGTATTTGCCGTCTTTGTAAAATTCGGTCGATGCCGCGTCGAGTGCCAGCATCACGTCGTCGCCCGGTGTGTAACCTGCGGCTTCGATGGCTTTGAGCACAAACCCGATGGCCTCATCCGTGCCCGCAACGCCCGGTGCGAAACCGCCTTCGTCGCCGACGTTGGTGTTGTGACCGGCGGCGCCCAAGCCCTTTTTCAGCTGATGAAAGACTTCCGATCCCATGCGCACGGCGTCGGCGATGGTTTCGGCGCCCACCGGCATGATCATGAATTCTTGAAAATCGATGGGGTTGTCAGCATGCTCGCCGCCGTTGATGATATTCATCATCGGGGTCGGCAACACATGCGCGTTGGGTCCGCCCAGATAGGTGTAAAGCGGCAAGCCCGCTTCTTCGGCGGCGGCCTTGGCGACGGCCATGGACACGCCGAGCATCGCGTTCGCGCCCAGGCGACCTTTGTTTTCGGTGCCGTCCAGCTCAATCATGGTTTTGTCGACCAGCAACTGATCTTCGGCGTCCAGACCGCTCAGCGTGTCGGACAGTTCGCCATTGACGCTTTCGCAAGCCTTGAGAACACCCTTGCCGCCGTAGCGCTTGGCGTCGCCATCGCGTAACTCAACCGCTTCGTGAGCACCGGTCGAAGCACCCGAAGGCACCGCAGCGCGACCAAATGCGCCGCTTTCCAATATTACATCCACTTCAACAGTGGGGTTGCCGCGGCTATCCAAAATTTCGCGGGCATAAATGTCGACAATCGCCGTCATTTCAATCAATTCCTTCTATGTCTCGTTCATTTCGCGCCGGACTATAGCGATACAGGGTGCGCTTTGGCTACCTTATCTAACGCTATCAACGTTTCCAGCACGTCGGGGAGGTCACGGATCGGGATCATGTTGGGCCCGTCTGAGGGCGCATTGTCCGGATCGTCGTGGGTTTCAATAAAGACACCGGCGATGCCTACGGCGACGGCGGCGCGCGCCAAGATGGGCGCAAAGCGGCGATCGCCGCCCGATGAGCCCCCTTGCCCGCCCGGCTGCTGCACCGAATGGGTGGCGTCGAAAATTACCGGCATACCTGTGTCATGGGCCATTTGCGGCAAGCCGCGCATGTCGGTGACCAGAGTGTTGTAGCCGAAGCTGGTGCCGCGCTCCGTTACCAAGACGTTCGTGTTGCCACTCTCTGTCAACTTGGCGACCACGTTTTTCATGTCCCAAGGGGCCAAAAACTGGCCTTTTTTAACGTTGATGACCGCGCCCGTTTCGGCCGCTGCAATCAACAAATCGGTCTGGCGGCACAAAAATGCGGGGATCTGCAGCACGTCAACCACTTCGGCGACCGGCTTGCATTGTTCGATGGAATGAATATCGGTCAACACCGGAACGCCTATGCTTTCCTTGATTTCAGCGAACACATCGAGCGCCTTGTCCAACCCCAAGCCGCGCCGACCTTTGAGCGAGGTGCGGTTGGCTTTGTCGAACGACGCCTTGAAAATAAAGCCGATGTCGAGCTTGGCGGTCAGTTCTTTGCACGCCGCCGCCATTTCCATAGCGTGGTCGCGGCTTTCCATCTGACACGGCCCGGCAATCAGCGCCAAGGGCAAGTCGTTACCAAAGGTGACGTGTCCTGCTTTGACGTGACGGTTTTCAACCATGTCTAAAACTGCTTTCTTTATACCAAACGTTCTTGCTGGACGGCGGCTGCGATGAACGACACAAACAGCGGATGCGGTTCGAACGGGCGCGATTTGAGTTCCGGGTGGAACTGCACCGCAACAAACCACGGGTGGTCCGGCCATTCGACGATTTCCGGCAACACGCCATCAGGCGACATGCCTGAGAATTTCAAACCGACCGCTTCCAAGCGTTCCATATACGCGGTGTTTACTTCATAACGATGACGATGGCGTTCGGAAATTTCAGCCGCGCCGTATATGTCATGAGCCTTGGTGCCTTCTTTCAGCACGCAGTCATATGCGCCCAAGCGCATGGTCCCGCCCAAATCGCCGTCTTGAGCGCGTTTTTGTAAATCACCCTCTTTAGCCCATTCGGTCATCAGACCAACCACTGCTTCAGACGGCTCGCCCAGTTCGGTCGAACCAGCACCGCTGAGGCCCGCCAAATTGCGCGCCGCTTCGATCACCGCGACCTGCATGCCGAGGCAAATGCCGAAATACGGAATGTTGTGCTCGCGGGCGAACTGAACAGCTTTGATCTTACCTTCGGTGCCGCGCTCGCCAAAGCCACCGGGAACCAAGATACCGTGCATGCCTTCCAGATGATAGACGACCGATTGCTCGTCTTCTTCGAAGATGCCTGCATCGATCCATTCAAGCTTCACCTTAACCGTGTTGGCGATGCCACCGTGGGTCAGGGCTTCGGCCAGGGACTTGTAAGCATCGAGCAATTCAACGTACTTGCCGACCACCGCGATGGTGACTTCGCCTTCGGGGTTGGTGACGCGGTCAACGACTTGCTGCCAGCGCGACAAATCAGGCTCGGGCGCGTCGGTGATGCCAAAGTGTTTGCACACTTGATCGTCAAGCCCCTGCTCGTGATAGCTGATCGGCACCTGATAGATGGAAGGCACGTCGAGTGCGGGAATCACCGCATCTGGCGCCACGTTGCAAAACAGCGCGATCTTGCGGCGTTCGCCTTCGGGGATATCGCGGTCGGCGCGACACATCAGCAAGTCGGCTTTAATGCCGACAGACAGAAGCTCTTTGACCGAGTGCTGGGTCGGTTTGGTCTTGAGCTCGCCCGCCGTTGGTATGTACGGCAGCAGCGTCAGATGAATGTACATCGCCCGCGCGCGCCCCAGTTCGTTGCCGAGTTGGCGTATAGCTTCCAAGAACGGCAGGCTTTCAATGTCGCCCACCGTGCCGCCGATTTCGATCAGCATGAAATCTTCGTCGCCTTCATGAGAAAGCACAAAGTTCTTGATGCTGTCGGTGATGTGCGGAATGACCTGAACCGTCGCGCCCAGATAATCGCCACGGCGTTCCTTGGCGATGACCTCAGAGTATACGCGCCCGGTGGTGACGTTGTCGGACTGTCTGGCGCTCACGCAGGTGAAGCGCTCGTAATGTCCCAAATCCAGATCAGTCTCGGCACCATCGTCTGTGACGAAGACTTCACCGTGCTGATAGGGGCTCATGGTGCCTGGATCGACGTTGATGTAAGGGTCAAGCTTGCGCAAACGCACGCTATAGCCGCGCGCTTGAAGCGCCGCGCCCAAAGCCGCCGAAGCCAACCCTTTTCCGAGAGAGGAAACCACGCCACCAGTGATGAATATGTACCGTGTCATGGAACCCCAATATAGCCAAGTGTGTGCGCGTGTAAAATGAAAGAGGCGGCAATCTTTTGCCGCCCCTGTCCGTCTCTTGAGCTCATCGTCCGAGAGCCCCGGAAATACTGGTTATTCTGCGACCGGTGCGGTGGGCGCTGCGGGCATGGCCGGTTCGGCCGGGGTGGTCGTCGCGGGGGCCGTTTGAACCGTGTTCGGTTGCGAATCGAGAATCGAGCTCGGTTCTTTGTTCTGCCCGGTGACAATTGCGATGGTCAGGCTGAGGCCCATGAACAAGGTCGCCAAGATCGCCGTGGTGCGGGTCAACAGGTTCGCGGTTTCGCGTCCGGTCATGAAACCGCCCATGCCGCCGCCGCCGCCGCCGCCGGAACCACCAATGCCAAGCGCACCGCCTTCGCTTTTTTGAATCAGCACGATGCCGATCAGCGCGATGGTGACAAGAACATGGACGACCAGCAAAACAGGCAGAAATGACGACATAGCTTAGTTTCCAAGTGAAAGAGCCCAGGTGCGCCTATGAGGGCAACACCCGGGCCCAGTTATAAGTTGTGCCGTAAATAGTCCCAAAAATCCGTCTTGGCTAGGGAAAACTTAAAATTTAAGCGCTTTCGGCGACGGTCCAAAAGTCATCGACCTTGAGGCTAGCGCCGCCGATCAAGCCGCCATCCACGTCCGCCAATGCCAAAAGTTCCTTGGCGTTTTTGGGGTTCATGGAACCACCGTACAGGATGCGGGTCTTGGCGGCTTCGTCTTCGCCAATCTTTTTCGCCAATTCGCCACGGATGTAAGCGTGAACGTCTTGCACTTCAGCGCTGGTCGGCGTGCGGCCGGTGCCGATCGCCCAAACCGGCTCATACGCTATCACGGTGTTGGCGGCATTGGAGCCTGCGGGAACCGAACCGGCGATTTGCGAGCCATTGACCTCAAGGGTCTGACCGGCGTCGCGTTGCGCTTCCGTTTCGCCGATGCAGACCACGGCGATGAGGCCTTGGCCTTGCGCGGCAGCTGCTTTAGCGGCGACCATTTCATCAGATTCGGCGTGGTCGGTGCGGCGCTCAGAATGACCGACGATGGCGTAGGTGCAGCCCAAGTCTTTCAACATTGCAGCCGATGTGTCGCCGGTGTGCGCACCCTTTTCGTTCATGTGGTTGTCTTGACCACCGACATGGATGCCGGAACCGGCCACAGCGTCAGCGACCTTTGAGATATGCACCGCCGGCGGACACACCAACATGTCGAAGTTCACGTCGCCCGCGCCCTTCATCTTGTCAGCCAAGCCAGAAGCCAGCGCGACGCCGTCGGCGCTCAGCCCGTTCATTTTCCAATTGCCTGCAATCAATGTGCGACGTGCGGTCATGTTTTCCATCCCCCGGAATTCGAGTGTTTATATCGTTAAATGAGTTGATGTGTTCTATCACAGCTGCCCCCATCAGCGACATACACTTTGGGGTGGGAATGCCCGCCAAAGCTTATCAATAGAAAACGGAGCGCGACCGTCATCGCGCTCCGTCCTCAAAGATATGCATCTTAAGTCTAAGGCTACATCTGCATGCCGCTGGACATCTTATTGGCCACCACATAAGCGACGGGGATAGAAATCACCGTACCAATGACCACAGCGCCTATGATCCCCATGGCGTTGCTCACGCCGACCGGAACCGTCAAAACCACGAGAATGAGCACCCCGGCGAATACGGCCAAGGCCATAAAAAATACGGCAAGACGCAATACAATCATTTCAAACTCTCCCTCTGAAAACTCGTGCGTGATTTGATATACCCCATAGTAGCAAAGCGTCATGCGCTTACAAGTCTCTGCTTAAGCAATACATTCACCGCTTGCCCCGCCCCCATCCCCCTTTTATGATGCGCGCCAATTGATTGGGGGGCGTTTCCGCCTTTCAAATTCCACGTTTATTTAGGACACCGTGCCCTCATGCTCGAATTCATGCGTAAATCCGCCAACACCATCTTCATCAAGGCATTCTTAGGCCTGTTGATTTTGAGCTTCGCCGCTTGGGGCATTGGCGACATTTTCCGCGGACGCGCGGCGAACACGGCGGTGGCCACGGTCGGCAAGACGGAAATCCCAGCCGCAGCGTTCCGCGCTGAATTCGCCCGTGAATTGCAGCGCATGTCGCAAATTTTCGGTCAAGAGGTCACCCGCGAGCAAGGCCAAGCCATGGGCATCGGCAATTTGCTGGTCGGGCGTTTGGTGCAAAGTGCGCTGATCAATGAAAACGCGCGTGACATCGGCCTGATGATCACGGACACCCAGATCCTCGACGAAATCAGGCGCACGCCGGAATTCTTCAACGACGCCGGACAGTTCGATCGCAACATTTTCATCAATATTTTGAGCCGCAACGGCTTCAGCGAAGACAGCTACGTCGCTCGCGTGCGTGAAAACATGGCGCGCCAACAGTATCTTGGCCCGATCCGTGAAGGCGCACTGGCACCCAAACCTTTGGTCGCAGCCCTTTACGTCCACGCCGCCGAACAGCGCACGGCGGATGTCATTCGCATCGAGCACGCCAACCTGCTCAACGTCAAAATGGCGTCTGAAGCCGAGTTGATGCAATTTCACACAGATAACGCCGCAAACTTCATGGCGCCGGAGTACCGAACGCTGACCGCCATCGTGTTGCAAGGCAGCGCCATTGCCGAAGGCATCGCGGTCAGTGAAGCCGACATCCAAGCTGCCTATGACGAACGCGAAGCCGATTACCTGACGCCTGAAACACGCAAGCTGCGCCAAGTCATGACCAACGATGAAGCCAGTGCGAAAAAAGCCAAGGCCTTGCTGGACAGTGGCAAATCGCTGCAAGAGGTCGCGACCGAAGTTGGCGCCAACCCCGCGATGATCGAAATCGGCAATTTCACCACCGCCGACGCCTCGAACCTCAGCGCTGACATTGCTACAGCATTGTTCTCATTGCCCAAGGGTGGGCGTAGCGAAGCGCTGCAAAGCTCACTTGGCTGGCATGTCTTCGAAGTCGTCGACATCACGCCGAGCATCGTCAAGCCGTTGTCTGAAGTCCATGACGATCTTGCCAAGGCGGTGAAAATGGACCGCGCCCTGACGTCTTTGTACGACATGTCCAATAAGGCTGAAGACTTGCTTGGCAGTGGCATGACGTTCGAAGAAGCCGCCACTGCGCTTGGCGTCACCGCGACGCACATCGCTGCGGTTGACGCACAGGGCTTTGGCGAGGATGGCAAAGCGGTTGAAGCCCCCTACCTGACCGACGTGGTTAAACAAGCGTTCCAGCTGAACGAAGGTCAAGACAGTCAGATGTCTGAGACCGACGATGGAAACGCCTTCGTGGTCGTGCGGGTCGATGCCGTCAAAGCCCCGGCCCTGCGTCCGCTCGACAGCGTCAAAAAAGCCGTCGCTCAGGCCTGGGACGCGAAAAAGCGCGCCGACGTGGCAGCGGAACTGGCCAAGGCTGCGCAAGACCGCTTGCAAGCCGGCGAAGATGCAAACACCGTCGCCCAGTCGATCGGCTTTAAGGCTACCGTCACCAAACCTTTCACCCGTGACGGTAAAGGACTGGAACAGAACACCCTGCCCGCCAACGTGATCGAAAGCTTGTTCTCGCTCAAAACCGGCGAGGCGACCTCGGCTGAGGGCACCGGCGCACACACCGTGGCGCGTCTGTCGGCGATCACCCCCGCGACGCCGGATGACGGTTCGACCATTTATCGCGCGGTGCGCGACAAATCCCTCACCGACATGCAGACCGATCTGCTGTCGCAGCTGAGCAGCGCCTTGGAAGGCACGTACGGCGTGACCATCAATCAAAAAGCCCTCAACGATGCATATTGATCGGCCATATGGACTTTTGACGTGATGGATCTCAACCCCGGTATCTCTGACTTTGAACAGACCTACAATGCGGGCCGCGCCCAAGTGGTTTGGACCACATTGGTGGGTGACCTGGACACGCCGGTTTCGGCTTATATGAAACTGGTGGGCGCCGACAGCCTTGGCTTTTTGATGGAATCGGTCGAAGGCGGCGCCAATCGCGGGCGCTATTCCTTTGTCGGTTGCCGCCCCGATGTGGTGTGGCGCGCGGTCGGCGATACGGCCGACATCAACCGCAACGCGCTGAACGACATAGACGCCTTTGCCCCCTGCCCTGTGGCTGCATCTGAGGGCGCCTTGAAATCGCTGCGTGCGCTGATGGCGGAAAGCCGTATCGATATGTCCGGGCCCAATCACACCGCGCTGCCACCGATGGCGGCGGGTCTGATCGGCTATTTGTCGTACGACAGCGTGCGTCTGGTGGAAAATATCCCCGACGCCAACGCCGATGTGCTGGGCGTTCCCGACGGCTTGTTTTTGCGCCCCACCGTCATTGCGATCTTCGACAACGCCTCCGACGTGGTGTTCGTCGTCACCCCGGTTTATTCCAGCGCCGACATATCAGCGAGCGATGCGTTTGAGAACGCTCAGGCGCGCTTGGCGCGCACGGTCAACGATTTTGAAAGCGCCCTGCCGCCCCAGTCGGTGCAAAACGAAACTTTGGATCTGCCCGCGCCGGTTTCGAACATGACCAAATCGACGTTCTTTTCCATGGTCGAAAAGGCCAAGGAATACATCTTGGCCGGTGATATTTTCCAGGTGGTCCTGAGCCAACGGTTCAAGCTGCCATTCAGTTTGCCNCCNTTTGCGTTTTATCGTTCGCTCAGGCGCGTCAATCCATCGCCATTTTTGTTCTATCTGAACTTCGGCGGCTTCCAGGTTGCGGGNTCNAGCCCCGAAATTCTCGTGCGCTTGCGTGACGGTACTGTGACCATTCGTCCCATCGCCGGAACGCGCCCACGTGGCGCAACGCCCAGCGAAGACAAGGCCTTGGAAGAAGAGCTGTTGGCCGACCCTAAGGAACGCGCCGAGCATCTGATGCTGCTGGATCTGGGGCGTAACGACGTCGGGCGGGTCGCCAAGGTCGGCTCCGTCAACGTTACCGACAGCTACATTATCGAACGCTACAGCCACGTGATGCACATCGTGTCCAACGTCGAAGGCGAAATCGCCGATGGTAAGGACGCCATTGACGCGCTGTACGCCGGCTTTCCCGCAGGCACCACGTCCGGCGCTCCCAAAGTACGCGCGATGGAAATCATCGACGAGTTGGAGCCTGAAAAACGCGGCGTCTACGCCGGCTGCATCGGCTATTTCGGCGCGGATGGTGAAATGGACACCTGCATAGCGCTGCGCACCGCAGTGATCAAGGACGGCTGGCTGTACGCCCAAGCGGGCGGCGGCGTGGTCGCGGATTCGACCGCTGAGGGCGAATACGAAGAAAGCTGCAACAAAGCCAAAGCCCTGATCCGTGCGGCGGAAGAAGCCGTGCGCTACGCCAGAAGAAACAACTAGTGCTTACTGGCGCTTAAAGGTGATCGTCGCGAAGGCACGTTGACGTTTGTCCTCGGCCCATGAAGTCGGCGGAGTGGGCTTTTGCCCCGGGGCTTTGATCGTGGTTCCTTTGCCCGGTTGATCCAAGACCACCGCGCCGCCTGGCGTTTGCACCTCGACCTTGCCATCCAACAACAACACGTCCAAGGGATTGTCCAAAGGGCCGCCCCAGAACGTGGTGCCGCGAATGCCAATGGTTGCGTATGCGGTGCGCACGCTCATGTCCCGGTCCAGTTGCTTGCCCATCTGCCCAGAAACGAAATAGAACGCGCCCTGAACGATGGATACGGCCAGTTGATTGCCCGTTTGCGCTGGCGAGTAGACATAACTGTCCAAGGTGATAGAGGCCTTTTCGCCCAATGTCAGCGTGGTGCCGTCCACAAAGGTGATTTCCAAGCGGGCATCGGCTGGCGTCATCACGGTATCATCTAGCTGCAATGGCGCGTCGAACTGCAAAGCCGTCTCATGCCCGCTCCGCGCCACGCTTGCGGTATTTTGAACGCGGCTCACATGGCCAATGACCTCACTCATGTCCGCGCCGGTTTGAGCCAGGGCCGGAGATGCGAACGAAACCAACAGCACCGCCCAAAGCAGCAGCGTCTTACCCCAGTTCTGCGTATGTTTGTTCATAATGACACCTCGCCTGTATTGCGCTTTACCACATAAGAACGCAGATAAGCTTTTCCCACCATATAAAGCGCCACACCATTCAACGTGTGCCACAAAAAGTGTGTGCCGACCGGCATCGCTTCGCACGCCATCATATCGACAGTGCGAAACATCAGCGACGCGGCAAACACCGCCGCTGCGATCAGCATGTGGTCGCTATAGGGATGATTACGCGCCAGCATCGCGGCCCCCATGGCGACCAGTGCGCCAAACGGCGGGATATAGCCGCCACTGCCGTTGAGAACTTCGTGGGGCAGCGCCACATCCAAGACTCCGGATATGCCCAAAAAGCCNAGCACGCCAGCAACGCTAACGATCTTATTCAGGCCGAAAAAGCGCTGTAAGGCGAAAAACAAAAATGCATGGATGAAAATAGCGATGGGAATCACGTCGGCCAACATCGCCCAACGGGTGGCGACGGTGTGAAACAGTCCGCTGCCGATCCCGATCAGGCCGACAAGGCTCATCAGCAGCGCGCCGCTCTTGTCGAAAGCCGCACCCTTTTGCCCGTAGTGACGCCAACACAGCCACGCCGCCAAGACGAACGCCAAATTGGTTGCGGCATTCAGCGGTTCGCTCCAAAGGCCCGGATGGGTCCGTTCACAGTAGATGTCGATGTAGGCNGTAAACTCCATAGCGACGAACCTACGTTGTGAGTGTTTCCAGANGGGGTCTTTTACGACGTCTTGGTAACAGTTTTTCGACGGCTTTAAAGTGCGCTCAGCACCTCAAGCAAAGGCTTGCCCGTCGCCACCGCGATTTTCGCTTCGATCAAACGGCATGCGCCAATGGCCTTGGCGTATACGGTTTCCGCCTTTGTCATCGCACGCAGGTGATCGCCAATAGGCACATCGCGGGTTTCATCATAGCGCTGTTGGGCGTCAAGCAACGTCAGACGCTCTTCCTGCCACGCCTTTTGCGCAGCGAGCAACGCTGTCCAGGCTTGCTTTTGCGCAG
>JGI24724J26744_10000535_pt1 | contig 27737 bp, 23 predicted proteins | sample Cruoilmetagenom7_FD_26744 | JGI IMG/M metagenome (IMG submission 26744) | reverse complement strand
GTACGAAGCTGATGAAAAATCCATGGAGCGCCAACAGCACCACGCCCTATCATTACACCATCACTACCAGTATGTTCCAATACCCATTTAGCTTTTTCATAAGAGTCAATATCTCCATTTGCAATTACAGGAATAGAAATAGCCTCTTTAATCTCTTTAATAGCATCATAATCGACAGCTGCTTTAAACTTACCAGTACGAGTTCTACCATGAACAGCTAAAAAATCAGCTCCACTATCTTCAACCATCTTAGCAATATCTACATGGTTCTTTTCTTCAAACCCAAGTCTTATCTTTACGCTTGTTAAATTCTTGTTTGAAGTATCTTTAATAGTTTTAATAATATCACCCATCAGAGGCAGGTCTAAAAGGAGTGAACTTCCGCTTCCATGTCCAACAACTTTTGGCACAGGACAACCACAGTTCAAATCGATTATATCGATACCATCTTGCTCATTTAAAACTTCAACAGCACGCTTAGCCATATCAACTTCAGAAGCTGCAATCTGAACAGAGTAAGGGTCTTCATTTGGACTTTTCTCTAACATATGTAGTGTTTTTTTAGAGCCATGTGCTAAAGCGTTTGAGCTGAGCATCTCACTTACAGTTAAGTCTGCTCCAAATTTTTTAACAACACTCCTAAAAGGNAGGTCTGTAAAGCCCGCAAGTGGAGCTAATACATATATTGGTTTATCAAAGGATAGGTTTTTAAGCATATATGCTATATAAACAGCTTAATGCTAAAGTGCTTGTTACACTCTTTTAGTGCTCTGTATGCTTTGAAGTTTTGGTATTCATCACTCTGGGAGATATCCAAAATATCATTAGCAGGAGCTAGCATCTCTAAATCATAAAGAGTATAAAGGTAAGCATCCATAGCTTCCTCTTTTTCACTACTTAAGATTTCAAATAATTTCATTCTCTGTTCTGGAATCATTCCCTGTGAAACTGCGATAGAGATATCAATATAATCTCCCATGCCTAAGTCTAAATCATTCATTAACGATATGATTAACTCATTAGAAATCTCGATATTGTTTTCATCTGCATTGATTCTGCTTAGTATTGCTAAAAGCGAATCTTTTTTTAAAAACTCTTTATATTTTTCTATAGAGTTAATAGATCTAGTTTTTACAAAATCAGCATAAACTTCTTCACATAACTCTTTAGCATATTTATTTGAGTGAGAAAGTATATCTTCGCTACTTACATCACCTTTTTTATATCTGTTTCTCTCGTTTTGTACCACTAAAGGATTTTCGATCTTAAGGTTATAAGGTTTTAACTCTACCACCTCACCACTTTTTATAGCATCTACTGCTTTAATTACATCATTAATTTTATCATTATCAGTAGTTGGACTTACTTCACCTTTTAAAAAAAGTGTAGTATTATCTAGAAGTCCGCCTAGAAGTTGATATCTAGGAGTTTTAAAAGTATGGTTTCTCTCAGCCTTACTAAGATAAGCATCAACAATGGCATCTATAACCTTGTCATAGTCTTTTTCATACCTACGAAGCTTGAAACTACCAAGCATACTGTAAAATGACATATGAAATACACTAGCAATATAAAGTATAACAAGGGGTACAAGTACCCATATTGCAATAGAGAGAGATGGTAATACAACACCAAACAGTTCTATCCCAATGCTCTCTTGTGTTACATAAGCATAAACATACCAGCCTACTAAGGCCATAAGTATCAATGAAGCTATTGTGTATCTTTTAATATACATAATTAAATCCCTTAACTAGATTTTTCTACTATCTCTCTACAGTCTATACAGTAAATAGCATGTGGCTTTACTTTCAATCTCTGAAAACCTATATCGTCTTCACACATTTCACATGTTCCATAATCGCGTGTAGATATTTTACCAAGAGTTACATTTATCTCTCTTAATTCTTGCTCTTGTTGTTGAACTATTGCACTTTCTACCATAGAGTTGTTATTAACTGAGGCATGATCGCCCTCATCATTAAGTTCTAATGAACTCAGTTGAGCTAGCTCAGCATTAACACCCAAAATATTTTTATTTATCTGTTCTTTTCTACTCTCTAAAATCTCTTTGAAGTAGTCTAACTCACTATTTTGCAATTATTCTTTCCTTACTTATGATACGGGTGATTACTTAAAATAGAAAAACCTCTATAAATCTGCTCAAGCAATACTGCTTTAGCAATTTTATGACTCATAGTCAATTTGCCTAAACTTATAACAGAATTACCTTTTTTTAAAAGTTCATCTTCAAAGCCGTAAGCCCCACCTATAAAAAATTTAATCGACATTTTATCATTTAAAAGCTTACTAAAGTCAAAACTATCGATTAATTTTCCATCAGGATGCAAAATAACACAAAAATCTTTCCCCATATATGGTTCCAGAGCCCTTGTGTATGCCTGTTTTGAGGCTTCCGGTGAAATAGTGTGTGATTTTGCTACATCTTTGGGAAATAACTCTATATCTTCCACTTTTGCAAAGCGAGAAATCATTTTTGTTAACTCTTTATAGAGTGGATCGTAAATACTTTTCTCTTTTTTAGCTATTGATATGATATCTATCTTCACTTTTAAGACACCAATCCACTGCCAATTACATGATAGGTAACGTTTTTAAACTCATCATTCATTTTTACCCCACCAATAGCAGCTACAAAATGTTTGCTTTTTGAGGCTATTTCATCAAGAGAATTGCCTAGCACTCCTACTATATCTTTTTTAGTACTTGTATCACGAAATGCACCTAGACCTATATAGTTTAAGTCCATCTCATTAGCTTGGAGTACCTCTTTCTCATTATGAGTAGAAATACCGAGGATTTTGTCCTCTTTTATCACACTTCTTAATATCTTTACAGCTTTAAAGATATCTTCATCAATAGCTTTTAAATCTTCCTGACCAACATGAACACCATCACAAAACTCTATTAGCTCATAAGCATCATTTACTACTAAAAAGCCGTCAAAGTTCTTTCTAATATATATTAACTGCTGCTTTATAAATGCTATATCAGCATTTTTACTTCTGTATTGGATAATTTCTGCGGAGTTTTGTTTTGCTATATTTATGTAGTCAGACAGAGAGACACCTTTGCTATCAAGCATATCTTGATCACAAAGAGCATAGAGTCTCATATTATACTTTCAGAAGAGTCAGAAGATCTGCTAAAGTTTTCTTTAACTCATTTCTATTTACGATCATATCAACAGAACCTTTTTCAAGTAAGAATTCTGCTCTTTGAAAACCATCCGGAAGAGCTGAACCGATTGTCTGCTCGATTACACGTTGACCGGCAAAACCGATAAGTGCACCAGGCTCAGCGATAATAATATCACCAAGCGTTGCAAAAGAAGCAGAAACACCACCCATAGTTGGATCTGTAAGAACAGAGATATATGGCAAGTTTTGCTTACCTAGTCTTGCAAGAGCTGCTGANGTTTTACTCATTTGAAGCAGGGAAAAAGTACTCTCTTGCATTCTTGCACCACCTGAAGCACTCAGAATGANAAGACCTTCTCTGTTTTGGATAGCACGGTTTGTCGCTCTTACAATTTTTTCACCCTCTACAGAACCCAGTGAACCACCCATAAAACTAAAATCAAAAATCACAACTTGAGCAGATACACCATTCATCTTGATAGATCCACTAACAACTGATGATTTTCTGCCAGTTTTAGCAAAGCCCTCTTCTATTCTTTTTTTGTAAGGTTTTTTATCTACGAACTCTAAAGGATCAACAGGCTCCAGAGTTGAATCATATTCAACAAATGTACCCTCATCAGCTAAAAGTTCTATTCTCTCTTTTACACCGATTCGAAGGTGAAAACCACATTTTGGACATACATAACTCTGGTTCTCAACTTCTTTATAATACATCAAAGAGTGACAAGATTTACACTTAATCCAGTGAGAAGAAGCTTCTGTTTTTTCAGGGGGTTTTGTTTCAAAAGTTTTAGTAAAAATGTCTAATAGATTCAAAAAAATATCCTTAAATTATATAAATAGTCGTTTATTGTAGCTAATTTATGCTTTAAAACTTATATTCAAGCATAAAATTTAAAACAATTATCATTATATAGAAGCTTAAAAATAATATAAATAAGAGCAGGAAAGTTTTTAAATATGATGTATTTTATGAAACAAGAGAGGAAAACCTCTCTTGCATAAATTAGAGTAGAACTCTTTGAAGTCTGTTACTTCAGTAACTATTACTCAGTTACATTATCATCTACAATAAGATTGTAGTCGATTTTTCTAAACCAGATATCACTACCTTTAAAATGATCAGGAGTATCTGCATCATCCATATCAAGGTCTTGTATCCAACTACCATAGAAGACTGAACCATCAGGAGTCATACGAATCTGAATTTCACCCTCTTCTGCATTAGAGTGAGCAAACCAATCCATCTCTTCTACAGTCTCTCCAGTAAGATTACTATCTTCAGACGTGATTGTTTTCTCAACCATTTCATAAGTCTCACCTTTATCTGTAGTTCTTGAATAGTAGAGATCCAATGGAGCTCCTGCTTCAATATCAGTATCTTCATCGATACTACCAACTACATCTGCAATATTCTCTGCTGTTCCGTATGTGATAAAGTAAACACTTTTGTTTTGTTTATCTTTAGGATCAGCTACAACACCATCTGTAAGTATAGTACCAGGTGTTGCAACAAGACGAGGTTCAATTACAGTCTCTTTGTTGTTTGCTAAGTTTGATACATTCACCGGTCCTTCACTGTCACCTGCAACATTTGTCCAAGTAACACCACCATCAAATGATCTTCTAACAAAAACATCATATTTGTCATGTGCCTGTCTGGCAGCCGCCCAATTTGGTGTCCATGAGTAAGCTACAATTAAAAAGTCACCACGTATTTGACCACGGTGTGCTCTTGCATCATCATAAGGATTTGTATCTGACTCATCATTTAAGTTTTCAGTATCCCAATCCCACTCTGTAACTTTTGTATTGTTACCATCCGTTGTATTTGTATCCCCTTGTGTATCTTCAGTTGTTACAATACCAACACTACTTATATTAACTTGCTCAGGAACAAGATTTCCAAAAGCATATCCACCTTTAAATCTCGCAAGCATAATATCTGATGGTCGACCTTGACCTTCCATACCTTCTTTATATACGGCTCCAAGTACGATTTTTTCCACAGATGTTTGCATTGATTTCATACCCTGTGGTATAAAACGAATACGTCTCGCATTTTCATATACACCTAAAGCATTGGGTTGATTTAAAATATGTCCACCACTAACTACATGAAGTGTATCTGTAGAATCACCAAGTACTTCAGGTTCATCAAATGGAAAACTTTCATAAATAACATATTTACCTGTATCCTCCCAAGAGACATTATCATCAGGTCCTTCCGGTGCAACATGATCATCATCAGCTCCATCACCTAAGCCTTTTGTTTCTTCATATCCGAAGATTGCTATTACTCTATCTTCGCCATTGTATTTTCCTGGCTGAAGAAAAATATTTGGTCTTGAAGCACCTGTATCACCATCAAGTATAAACTGCTCACCTGAGATAATATCTGTACCAGGTCCATAACATTTACCATTTGCTGTATCGTTCATATCATCTGCGTTTTCATAAACACCATAGGTATCACACATATATTTACAATACTGAGCACTTTTACCTGCGTCTGCATTCTCTTTTGTACATACTGCATTGTTAGAGATACGAACCGGTAAAGAAAATTTATTCAGTGCGTGCGGTCTAACTGTTACGTTATCATCATCCTCTCCATCAGTACTGATTTGATCTTGATCTACATCTCCAGAAGGAACGTGATCTTCATCAATCGCTGCAAAATTAGAAGTTTTCATAAAACTGTACCAGATGTCAGTTTTGTGGTTTGTCGTTGCACCACCCCAACCAGCACCGGGACCTTTACCTGAACCAGGTCTTAACCCTTCAGGGTCTTCCTGCCAAGTAAATCCAAAACCGGCATTATTAGGTGAAGAAGCTAAGAATATCTGCAGAGCATCTCTTCTACCAGATGTTACCTGTTCAGCTACATAAGTAGTAATTACTTTCTCTCCAGCGTCAGTATCAGCATCTGGATTAATAACAGTTCTTGAAGCCATAACACAACTGTATGGAACCTCTCCAACTGCTGTAAACGGGTAACTACCATTTACCAGTACATCTGCATAATCAACAGAGAGCTGAGGACCATTAACCAGGTACTTATCATCTACATATGTTACATTTCCATCATAATCAGAAATATTACCATCAATCGGTGTCACTCCATCCTCTTCATATGCTATAAGACCTAAAGGGTTACCACTTCGACAGAACTTATCATCCCATACAACAAGGATATTATTTCCTCTTGCCTGCATAACCGGTTTATGTGAGTGACCAGGATAAGGTCTAGTTCTAGGTGTTACTCCATCATCTTCCAGAGCAATATCTCCATTCTCACCTCTAACCACAATATCAAAAGATGAACGTTTAGCCGTTCTTGATAAATTTATACGTTTCCACGTAGCACCATCATCTAAAGAGATAGCAGCAAAAGTATCATGCGCAGCTGAACCATCCCAAATTACCATATCACTCTCTACTGCATCAGCATAAGTAGATACGATTGGGTGAACTCTTAATCTTGTAGTATTAGTATCATCTGTATATACCGCAGTACCATCAGCTTTTTGTGCATCTACATAGATAGACATTATATTCATTTTAGGTTTACTACTTCCCATCTCTGGTGTTTTAGAGATGTTTTTTCTAAACATCTCTATACCTAAACCTAAAGTACTATCAAGGTGGTCTGAAGCATACTCTTCAGTTACAACTTTATCCTCAGCAACCGTAAGGGCCACCACATCATCTAAAAGAGTTGTTAAGCCAACTGTATCGTAAGTTGAAAGATCTACTGAACAACCTTCTCCTTCAACACATCCAACCTCACCAGTCAAGATTCTTGCAGACTCAGGTGTAATCTTAATACCATCACCCTGCTGTCCATTTTCATCTAACGACTGAAGTACTCTGGCAATATTAACAACTCTTTGGTCACTTGATGTAGCACCTGGAAACAGATTCACAGGCGAAACAGGTGCCGTTGTAGCCTTCATCTCTCCTAATACAACACCACCAATAGAAAACTTCACTGTGTCACCACTCGTAAAATTATATTTTCCGTCAGCGTTAGTCCTTCCTCCGAATCCAGACGGACTAGAATGATAATCAAGCCCCTCTACCGCAGAATCTACAAAGGTACCAACCCCAGCAACTCCATCATTACTACCTCCACCTCCAGAACAACCTATTATGGCAAAAGCAGCTACCGAGATAAGCATTGCGCTTGTTAACGTTTTCATTTTTGACTCCTATTTTGAGTTATGTATAGTCAATTTATATCCTATACATACTTATTTTATAGCTAAATAGATTAACAACTGCTTAATTTTTAATATTCAAATATAATATTTTAAAATAAGATATCTTTAAGACAATAGAAAGACATTTTGATCTTTTCTTATGTTCAATGCAGTATAATGGGGTATCAGCTATGTGTGTTCAGAGCCTTGACTTTAAGTAGAATATCTTCATCTTTCATAAAGTCAATATGAACTAAAAAAATATCTTTTTCTCTATTTTTTGATCTATAAACCCTAAAGCTGTTTACTTCACCTAAGCACTCTATGCTAAAGTCCATATCCATCTCTAAAGGATAACTTTTAAACTCCTTTAAGGACTCGAGCCTGTAAAGCTTAGACTCTTTAACTATATAGGCCACATAAGGGTTGTATTTTTTGTATATAGAGTTTGAACTTTGTAAAAACAGAATATCCTCTTTTCTGTCTTGATTTAATATTTTAATAGTCGTGCCAAAGGCTAAGGTAAAATCTAAGAATATAACTCTCTTTTTTAGTTGTTCAGTTTTTATAGAATCCAGTTTTTGCTTGTAGAAAGTATTTGAACTGTTTAAAGAGGAGTAACTTTCATATAAAAAAAGCATCATAATAGATAAAATTGTTATAGAAATAATCATTTCTATGATAGTAAATGAGTTTTTCATTGCAAATTTACCCTAAGTATAGAAGATGAGGAGTCATTAACTTTTAAAACAGTTTTTCCAATCTCAAAAACTGCTTGTGAGTTTGTATCTTTTAACTCTTGCCTATCACTCAAATCTATGCTTTGAAGTTTTTGATAAACAATTTTTACTTTTACTGACTTTAACTCCTCTTTTAAATCATTCTCAAGCTCGAAATCTTTGAGTAAATCATAAAGAGTTGCATTTTTATTTTCTAAACCATAATCACGGTTATCTACTACAAAGGAGAGGTACTGGTTTGCAGTGCTTTTCTTATCTAGTTTTAAAAATGTATATGCATTGTTAGCAAAAATCTCTAAAAGAGCACCAATTACAACGGATATAATAACAACCGCTATCATTATCTCTATAAATGTAAAACCTTTACGCATGCCCTAAGCCGATACGAATAGCCTCATCCAGAGATGTATCTCCATTATCCAACATTATTCTAAGTTGTGATGAGATTGTTAAGAGACCCTCTGCTTCAAGGGCTGTTTGAATAGAGTGCTCATCAGTTGTGGTTTTAAGTAAATCTTTTATCGAATCATTCATAAGTAAAAGTTCCCCAACAGAATGACGACCGGAATAACCTGTATAGTTACAACTCTTACACCCTACCTCTCTATATATTTTCGAATTTTTATCTAAACCATAATCATCTATAAACTCTTTTGCTACAGTGTCCTCTTCTTTACAATCCTCACATAAGATACGAACTAACCTTTGAGCAAGTATGCCTAAAAGTGAAGAAGATATTAAAAATGGTTCCACGCTCATATCAGCTAACCTTGATATAGTAGCAGCTGCTGAATTTGTATGCAGGGTTGAAAATACTAAGTGACCAGTTAGTGCAGCTCTAATAGCTATACTAGCAGTCTCTTCATCCCTAATCTCACCTATCATAATAACATCTGGATCTTGTCTTAAAATGGAACGAAGCGCAGTAGCAAAAGTAAGCCCGGCTTTTTCATTTACTTGAATTTGAGCAATATTGTCAGACTTATACTCTACAGGGTCTTCAACTGTTATAAGATTTTTTTCAGGCCCCTCTACCTCACGTAAAAAGGAGTGAAGAGAAGTTGTTTTACCACTACCGGTTGGTCCTGTAACTAATATAATACCATGAGATGAACGAAGAAGTTTTTTAACATCCCCTATAAGTGATTCATTAAAGCCTAGCTCATTAATCTTGGGTATCTGAGAACTTTGCATCAAGATTCTCATAACTACTCTCTCTCCATAAAAGGTAGGAAGAATAGATACCCTCACGTCTAAGGTTTCTCCTGCAATTTTTATCTGAGTTCGACCATCTTGAGGTATACGTTTCTCTGAGATATCAAGGTTAGATATAACTTTTATTCTACTTACAATTAAGTTAACTACTTTTTTATCTAAATCAGCATTTTTTACCAGCATCCCGTCTATTCTAAAACGAACTTCTCCGCGCTTCTCCTGAACCTCTATGTGGATATCAGAGGCACGTTTTTTTACAGCTTGATAAAAAAGAGCATTTACAAATTTTATAATCGGGGCAGACTCTTCACTTGTTAAGATATCAGAAGAGGTTCTTAAAAATACTGTTAATGATATATCTTCATCTATATCTTCCTGGTTTGAGTCCTCTTGCATACTTTCCATCGTTTTATCTGTACGAAGGTCTAGAAACCTGTTATACAATCTATCATACGAATCTTCATCAAGCATATGTATAGGGTAGTGTTTTTTAAGTTTTGTATAGTAATTACTGGCTTCAGCCAAATATCTGTCACATACAAAAGCACCAACCTCCCCCTCAAACTCACTAAAGAGAAGATAGTTTTTTACACTCAACTCTGTAGATAGTTCCTCTGGCTCGTAAACCTCAAGGTCTAAATCATGAAGAGGCTCAAGACTTAACATTACTCTATTCCATCAGAAGAGGAGAAATCATTTACATCTGTCTCTTGAAGGTTTTCATTTTTTTGTAGTTTCTCAAAAACTTCTAAGTTATACTCTTTTTGTAACTTCGAGAGTGTTCCTAAGTCTTGTTGCAGTTTAGAGAGAACATTGCTTTTATTAATTACGTATGGTGTTAATATAACTACTAAATTATCTTGTTCACTCGTACGTGAGGTTGAAGAGAAAAGATACTCTCCAATAACAGGGATATCACCAAAAAGAGGTAATTTACTTGTAGAGTCTCTTTCATAACTCTTAACAAGTCCACCTATTATTATACTCTCGCCATGACGAAGAATAGCCTGCGTTTTAACCTCTTGTTTTGATGTAACTGGTTGACCTGAAGCATTTTTACTACCATCGTCTATAACATTTTCTAAAATAACTTCAACATCTAAAGTAACCTTGTCATTAGATGAGACTCTAGGCTTTATTTTTAGAGTCAACCCTATATCTTCACGCTTAAAGCTATTTGTAACTCCGGGAATAGATGTTGCACTTGATGTAACACTACCTGTCGAGATAGATATAGTTTTACCTACATATATCGATGATTCTTTATTGTTTACACATAGTATTGATGGGTTTGATATAGACTTTGCAGCCCCATTTTCCTGTAAAAAATCAACTGTTGCACCCAATGCAAATGCAGCCCCAGCCTCGCTTCCTATAGAGCCAAGGGCATCTGTTACTGCTGAAGCAGCCGCAGAAGTTAGCTCGGGAGAACCAAAATTTGCACTCATTGCATAAATACCAGAAGCTGAGACATCACCACCTGCAAAACCGTACTTGACACCCAAGTCTTCACTATCACTTTTGTTAATCTCTATAATTTTTGCCTGTACATAAACTTGATACTTCTCTTTATCTAATTCATCTATAATAATTCTAATACCTTTGATAACGACTGGGTCACCTATGACGATAATAGCATTTATCTCTTCATTTGCTGTAATACTTGGTTTAAGTGCAGGATCTGCAAAAGTCTGCTTCGATGTAATCTCCTTTAAAGTTGTCAGCACTGTTTTAGAATCTGAATTTTTAAGAGAAAAGATTTGAACACTTCTGTTGATATTTGATTCAACATCCAGCTTTTGAATTAAAGCCTCAATTTTTTGAACATTTTTTTCTTTTCCTACAATAATAATTCCATTAATATTATCATCAGAGATCAGTTTAACCCTTTGAGATGCAACTTTTTCATTGAAGATAGATTTGGCTATGTTAGTTAAACGCATCTGCAGTTTTCTTGCCTCTGTATTCTTTATAGGAACTATTTTAACTATAGCCTCTTTGTTTATATCTATATCATCTATGACTTTTTTTATAGTTTCAATATTTTTAGGATAGTCAGTTATTAAAAGAGTGTTTGACTCTTTGAGTGTCATAAGCTTTGCAGTTTTTGAGATGAGATAACGAACTTTCGCTGCAACTACATCAACATTTTCACCTTTCACAACTATTGGTTGGGTTACCATTAATGAGCCATATAATCTCTTTCCTTTGGTTACAACCTTTGCATTATGCTTTGCTGCTTCTGTTGAACGAACTATCTCATAAAGTGAACCGTCTTGTATTAAGGTAAAACCTTTTGACTGCAGTACAGAAACNAGTATCCCTATTAGTTCATCATCATAAATNGGTGAAGTACTTACAAAATCTACACTACCNTTTATTTTATGGTTAACCAGTATGTTTTTATTTGTAATCTTTGATATCAACTTGATAAAGTCTTTTATCTGAAGATTTGAAAAATTAACATTNACCTGCTCACGTGCNGACAAACTCAACACTATAACTGCCGNTAATAAAATAGTTTTAATTAATTTCATATACTAACTCCCTCTCTTGGTTATTTCTCATTACTACAACTTGAATTNTCTTTAACTTATCTATATTACTATAGATACCAAGTATATCCTTATAAGATTTCAACTCTATGTTGTTTGCTTTTATAATCATGTCACCTTTTCTTAGACCTAAANTTGCCATTTTTGAGTTNTTATTAATCTTGGTTACTCTAAACCCTTCTATACTGCTTCCATTTCTAACTTCACTAAAAGATATATCTTTCCATACTTCTTTAGGATTCTTAGCATAGAAAGATATATCGTTTCTGGATACATCTATAGAACTTCCCATGGAGATAGAGCTTGTAACACCTTTAATGAAATTTTCACTTTTTTTTATCTTTTCAAGCTCTAATAGATACTCTACCCCATCCTTTACAAAAATAGCACCTGTAAGTCTAATAGATTTTAAAGTAAAACCAGAAAAACTCTCTCCAACTCCAATTATTGATGTTGATTTTGGCGATAGCTTCAGTGATACTATCACATATCCACCATTACTTGTTCCATAAAGACCTTTTAGTATCATATTGGTAATGCTTAATCCAGTGAAAGAACTACCATTTTTAATCGGTTCTTTTTTCAATAAACCATTTGAGTTCTCTACCATATTATGAAAATCAACTTTTTGATACTTATGCTGATAATTCTCGTTTTGCATAAATTCAACACCATCATTTGGCAAAAACAACCAGAAAATAAGAGATATAAATTTTGCTATCAACAAGAGGATAAGTACTTTTATTGATATCTGCAAATATCTAGAACTAGAAAATTTTATCATAAGTATAATCTCCCTGTTCTGTTTTTTTAAGCTGCTTGAGTGTACCCGTATAGTTTGTCAGCATAAGTTTTGATGGAGTAAGCTTTAGATGAAGTGCTCCATCAAGGATATTATAGCTAGCATTCACCTCCCCAAAATCACCAACAGCATAGGCTTTAAAGTTTAGTGGGCTAAATATTGAGTAGCTCATATCAACTTCATTAATATTTAGAGGTACCAATGTTTTAGCAATACTCGAAAGAGTTATATTTGTTAAGTCTACTTTATTGTATAAAACAAAAAGATGGATATTCGCTTCAGATATATTTGCAAACTTTATAGAATCGACATAAATATCTGCATTTTTTACTCCCAGACATAAAGGTTTATCACAAATCTCCTCATTTGAGATAATAATACTATGTTCCTTTAGTTTAGACTCTAAAAAGTAGTACGCACTGGCTTTGGGAATAAAATATATTAGTGCGAGTATAAAAAAAATAAAATATGTTAAAAATACCAATGCTTTTTTTAACATTTTATCTCCATTTTAAAGCAAACTCTTGTTTCACTAAGTCTCTCTATTTTCAATGAATGTATATTATAGGTTCTATTTAAAAGCCTACCCATAAGTAGGTTTAATACATTTTTATCGATACTCTTGGAACTTAAGAGTATGCTATCTCTTTTTATCTTTGTTTCTATAGACTTCACAGCCGGAAATCTAAGCAGCAGATTTATAGATTTTTCAATTTCCTTTTTATTACGATAAGCAGATTGCAGACCACTAACCTTATAGGTAAGGGATGCCTTTTTTTTATACTCATCCTTAATATCTGCAAGTTCAAACTGTACACTATCTAGTTTTAAAGATACAAACACAAAAACTACTACAAGTAAAAGCGCTATATAAAGTGGGTTGATTCTATTCATAGTATCATCTCCAAGTGCCAAGTATTTACTTTTTTCTCTGTTTTAAATTTAACTCTATTAGATTCCATAGTATAAATTATACTCTTAATAGTTTCATCACAAAGAGCACTAAACTCCAACTTTAAGACTCTGTTCTTAAGAATCATCTGCTTCAGGTTTTCGCCTGACTTTAGCTTTAGGGAGAGTATGATAGAGATATACTCTCTTAACAGTGTCTGCTTTGAGTGTGTTAGTGTATACTCTTTTAGTATTGTTTCGTTCTGAAGAGTTGTCTCTTGTAAATTGTGTTTTTTGAAAATGTTGTCACTTAAGGTAGTTAGTTCTTGTAACTTATGGTATGTTATAAAGTACTCAGTAGTTACAAGTCCTATGAGCATAATTAAAATCAGCCATATCGTATAGAGACTGTTATTATCTACAATATGTCCAAACTGTGCAAGAACAATAGAGTTCTTAGACAACTCTATACTATCCAAGTCTACCTCTTCCCCATCTTCAATCCATTCACACAGGAGTATTAGAACTCCCTCTTTTAAGCATATTTTCTGTGTTTTATTTATTTTAACCGTACCATTTATGAATGATAGTTCACTCTGTGCAAAATAGACATTCTCTATATTAGAGTCTGAAATCCCTTTTTCAGATAAAAGATCCAATATAACTTTATCTTCGTAAGCAAAAGCAAAAAAAACATTCTCCTCTTTGTATACAAAATAGTTATAGTTTCCCTTGGGAAGTGTGTCTTCAAAGATAGAAGGCAGTAATTTCTTTGCGTCTGCGACATTTTTTATAGGTAAAGTTATTTTTTTAACCCAATAGAGAGAGGGTGAAAGAATAACATTGACCCGCTCATCAAGCATCTCTTCGCTCGAGTCAGAATCTAAAAAAATTGTTTTAATTTTTTCATTAAATTTTATAAACAAAATCCCTCCCTATCTTAGACTTGACATCATACTCAAAGTTAATTCTTGCAATATTTGAATTACTTTTAATCACAATATCAACATTAATAAATGGTTCAAAATAACTTACCTCAAAACCATTAAGAAGAACCCTCTCTTCGCCACTCAAGTCTAAATCAAGTAGACTTTTGTAAGCTCCGCCATTTGAGTTTAAGCTACCTGCTCTGAGTTGATCACAAGCTAAAAGTAAACGCCATGTTTCAACAGTTGCGTAGTTCAAATCTATTTTTGAAGCTCTATTTTTTGAAAAGTAGAACAGCTCTTCAAAATCGATACTATCTAAAGAGTTTTCATTGTACGTACTCATATAAAAAGCATTTATGTCATCAAGGTGATCTTGTGAAACTATATAATCCCTGAATAGATAAGGCTTTTCATTGAATATACCACTATTATAAGACATATCTTCTTTGATTTTGCTCATGCTGTCTAGTAAAATATTTATATACTCACTATTTGTATTATAACTGTTCAAATAGGAGTTTAGAGCATTTACTCTGTCCATATTCTTTGTCTCATCTATATTAAGCAGACTGTTAATATTAAATTTTGATCTTGCACTGCTTAGCTTCACAGCAACACTAACTCCATTACTCTCAAATTGTATTATCCCAGCTTCTGATAAAAAAAGATGGAGAGACTCTATAGATTTCTCTTTTACGATTAAATCCAGTTCTGAAGAATTTTGTAAAATACTTACTATATCATCCAAAACAACACTTGTTTGGAGTGTAAAGTTATGATAGGCAACCTCTTTTGTTGCTTGAGACGACTGCGATAATCCTATGCCTATGGCAACCGTTATAGTTATTATAAAAAAGAGTGTAATTATTAAAGCAATTGCTTTTCGTTTATACATAACTAGCCTATACTCATCGAAAATATTGGAAGCAACATAGCAGCCACTACAAAACCTATACTTCCACCTACAAAAAGCATAAGAACCGGTTCTAACAGCGTTAAAAGAGTACTTATCCTGTCACGATTCTCGTCAAAGTATAGTTCTGATATATTTATTAAAACATTTTCAACTTGAGAAGTCTCCTCACCAACTATTATGGACTGTATAAATGTATTATCTATTTTTATTTTTGATTCATTTAGTGCACGTGAGAGCAGTTTACCCTCTACAACTTTTTTTGAAGCATCTTCAAACAGTTTTCTCATAACTAAATTATCTAAAATTCCAGCACTTAGATTAACAGTCTGAACAAATGGTACTCCTGAACGGGTTAAAAGTGAGGCTATATATGAAAATCTTGCCAGTTCACTTTTTTCTACAATTTGTCCAAAAAAAGGCAATTTCAATATTATTTTATCGACACTGTATGCAAATGTATGACTATTTCTAATTAAAAAAATAAATAGGATTACAAATATTGATATAAAAGCTAAAATTGTTATGAAGTTATCATTAAAAAAATCTCCAACAGCTATAACAACCTTAGTTGGCGTCGGAAGCTCCTGATTCATGCTTACAAATATATCAGTTATTTGAGGGACAACAAAGGTAAGCATAAATGAGATCATAATCAGTGAAACAAACACCATAAAGGATGGGTAGGTAAATGCCCTCTTTATCTCTTTTGTAATCTTATCTTGCTCCTTTAAGAAGCGATGTAACTCTAGTAGTACTTCATCTAAAATTCCACTATCTTCACTGACTTTTATAGATTGTTTAAAAAACTCGGGAAGCTCTACGGTCCTTTGTGTGTCAAGTGCTGCGTAAAATGTTTTTCCCTCATCCAGATGGGTACTTACTGTAGCTAAAAAAAGTTTTATCTTTTTATTTGATTCATAATGAGTCTGAGCAATTTTAAGAGCTGAAACTATATTTATACCAGATTTAATATACATAGCAAGCTCACGTGAGAGTGATGCTAAATCTTTTGAGGAAATCTTATATCTGGTGCTAAATTCAATATTTGAAATAATAGATGGTGTCTCTTCATCTATGCTTTCATAGATAATATTTTTACTTTTTAATTTGCTTTTTGCCTGCTCCAGCGACATAGCTTCAATCTTATCCTTAACTACATCACCATTAACATCCAATCCTTTAAATTTAAATATCATCGTGTCACTTCTTCTATATGTCTCTGTTTAGAATCTAAGGCTTCCGCCATAGAAGCATACTCTGTGGTTGGAGATATGTATGTTGAAAAATCATATACTGTATCTTTAAACTCTACCAATATTTGGTTTCCAACTCTATTTGCACCCATCTCATAAGAGAAACAAACATCCTCTTGAATACCTTCANGATTAAAATAGACATCCTGCAGTACTTCTTGAAGACCAGAAAAATATTCATACCGATAAACTCTAATGCTATCATCCAAGAAGCTCTCAACACTCTCTGTTTTAACTCCGTCAACTAAGATATCACAGCTTGAACAGTCATTTAGACACAAAAACCGAACGCTATCCTCATATTTAAATTTTTGTAGATACTCTTTTAAATTTTTTAAAGTAACATTCATCCTCTTGTCTATTGGTTTTTGAAAATTATTAACTGATAGATTATATATGACGCCCATTATAACTATTACTATCAAAAGTTCCAATATAGAAAAGGCTTCTCTATTGATTCTCAATTACACTCACTCAGCTTAATATCTTCAGCTTCGTTCTTGCCACCCTCTTTTCTGTCTGCTCCTAGGGATATAATCTCTATATTGCCATCATCATTTATATAAATAAAATCATTTCCCCATGAATCTTTTGGTATTTTTGAGTCTTTAAAATAGGCACTTGACGAGTAAGTAGGGTATTTATCTTCATCTGGATTGATAGAGAGAGCCTCAATACCCTCCGTAGTTGATGGATAAGTACCATTATCAATCTTAAACATATCTAGTGAACTGTTATAAATACTCTTCATCTGAACACAGACTAGCTTACGCTTAGCCTCCTCTGCCTTACCGACAAGACTCGGCATTACCATAGATGCCAAGAGCCCTAAAATAACGATAACTATCATCAATTCAATAAGAGAGAACGCCCTTTTTTGCATATCATTACCTTTTAAAAAATGTACTTACTTAATTATAGTACAAAAATCTTGTTTTTAATATTTAAAATGGTGAATTTTGAAAATATGGTTTGGCTTGAATTGAGGAGTTTTTAATTTATATAAAGAAGAAAAATAACTTACTCATAATTTTGAGTAAGTTAAAATGTGTGTTACTTTAGTCAAGAATCAACTATAATAATCCCACCCCATGAATTAGTCTCTATTCTATTTTCAGCTAAGAAAGATAGAGCTATAGAATCAAATCCAAGTGACATTATAACAAGTTAAAAACTCTTTACTATTCCCCTCTTTTNCTAGCTTCAATTGTTGGTCTTGCACCCCTAGGAATAATCATCCAGATTTTTCTTATTTCACTTCTATAACTATGTAAGATATCCTGTGCTTTTTGGCTTCCTGTTTTTTCTACGAAATCTTTTAAAAGATTTTTTAATTCAAACATATCTGCATCAAACTCATCATTATCAAGTCTGATAGCTTCTACAAGCTCTGTATTAATTTTTTCATAGAATGTTCTATCCTCATCATAAACAAATGCTTTACCACCAGTCATACCAGCACCAAAGTTATCACCTGTTTTACCTAAGATAACAACTCTACCACCTGTCATATACTCACAAGGATGGTCTCCAGTACCTTCAACAATCGTTGTAGCCCCAGAGTTTCTTACAGCAAATCTCTCACCAACTTGACCATTGATATATAAAGAACCGCCAGTAGCACCATAAAGACAAGTATTTCCACCAAGTGCAAAGTCTTGTCCACTTTTTTCAGCAGTAATTACAATGTTACCACCATTCATACCTTTACCGATATAATCATTTCCAGCACCGTAAAGGTTGATGTTTATCCCCTTAGACATAAAAGCACCTAAAGACTGTCCAGCTACACCTTTCATATTTAATGTAATCGTGTTATCTGGTAATCCATCATTTCCATATCTTGATGCAATTTCACCTGAGATTCTAGTAGCAAAACTTCTATTTAAGTTAGAAATCTCTTTTTCTAGAACAATTGGTGTAGTTGGATTCTCAATCGTCGGTAACAACTCTTGAATAAGTGCTTTTTCATACTCATTTTGATCATATGGTTCATTGAATGGTACTTGACACGTATTTACACCTTCAATTTTATAAAGTAATGATTCAAAATCAAATTTTTGTGCGAACTCATCATCAATAACTTTTAATAAATGATTTTGACCAACTATCTCTTCTAAAGATTTATATCCAAGTGATGCAAGTATCTCTCTAACATCCTCAGCTAAAAGTGTAAAATAGTTTACAACTTTATCAACATTACCATTAAATTTTTCTCTTAGTTTTTCATCTTGTGTTGCAACACCAACGGCACATGTATTCATGTGACACACTCTTAGCATAATACACCCAACAATTACAAGTGCACCTGTACCAAATGCATACTCTTCAGCACCCATAATAGCAGCTTTTACAACATCTAAACCAGTTTTTAAACCACCATCAGTTTCAAGCGTTACTTGACCTCTAAGGTTATTTGCTTTAAGAGAGTTGTGTGCTTCAATGAGTCCAAGTTCCCATGGATTACCTGCAAATCTAATCGATCCAATAGGAGCAGCCCCAGTTCCACCATCTCCACCGGAGATAATAATCTTATCAGCATATGCTTTTGCAACACCAGAAGCAATTGTTCCAACACCTGCAGATGATACAAGTTTAACAGCTACACGAGCTTTTGGGTTAGCTTGCTTAAGGTCATAAATAAGTTGTGCTAAATCCTCAATAGAGTAAATATCATGATGTGGAGGAGGTGAAATAAGTGTAACACCTGGTTTTGTATATCTAAGTGAAGCAATTAGTGGAGAAACTTTTGAGCCAGGTAACTGTCCACCCTCGCCTGGTTTAGCACCTTGAGCAACTTTTATCTGTAACTCTTGGGCAGATTGTAAATACTCTGGAGTAACACCAAATCTACCAGATGCAACTTGTTTAATCTTAGAGTTTCTATTACTTGTAAGTCTCTCTTTNGCTTCACCACCCTCACCTGAGTTTGATTTAGCACCAATTTTATTCATAGCTTCTGCTAAAGTTTCATGTGCTTCTTGTGAAATAGATCCCATAGACATAGCTGCTGTTGAAAATCTTTTAAAGATGTCAGATAGTGGCTCAACTTCATCTACTGAAATTGCTTCTCTCTCACTTTTTAATTCAAAAAAGTCTCTAATAAACTTCTTATCTCTTCCATCAACTAACTCTTTTAGTTTATGGAAGTCTTCTTTATTTCCAGATGCTCCAGCATCTTGAATTGCAGCAATTGTTGGACGAGAAAGATCATGAAANTCTTCACCTTTTCTATACTTATANTATCCACCTTTATANAGTGCCTTATCTTTTCCATCAAATGAATCTGTATAAGCACGAGAATGGTTGGAGTTTAATCTTTCATCAATATCTGTATATGAAAGACCTGCTAATAATGCCTCACTTCCAGCAAAACAATCATTAGTGATCTCTTCACTTAAACCAATAACATCAAAAAGACGTGAGTTTCTATATGAAGAGAGTGTTGAGATTCCCATTTTAGACATAATTTTCATCAGCCCTGCACCCATAGCTCTTCTAAATCTTCTTAAGTTAAAAGACATATCCTCAGCATATTCAGTGTCTTGAACTAATTGTTCTACTGTGTAATATAGTAAATAAGGTAAAATTGCAGCTGCACCATACCCTAACATACAAGCAGCTGAATGTGGATCAAACACTTCACCTGTAACAGCAACAATACTTACTAAATGTCTTAATTTTGCATCTAATAATCTTTGACTTACAGCACCAATAACCATTAACATTGGAATAACTTTATTTTCAGTATCGAGTTCTCTGTCATCCAAGATAACCGTTCTCACACCGTTATCTCTAACATCAACGATAATTTTTTCGATTAAAGTATCTAAAGACTCTTTTAAATCGTTTGTATATGCGGTTGAATATTTGCCTACTTTATATGCTGGGTCATATTTTGAAGAGTCCGCATCACCAAACTCTTGTAAAATAGAGAACTTCTCAGCCGACATAATAGGAAGTACTGTTTTTAGTCTTTTAGAATGTTCTGGACCATCTGCAAGTACATTTCTTGTTTCACCAAAACCAGTATTCAGACTCATAACTGTTTTTTCTCTAATTGGATCAATTGGTGGGTTTGTTACTTGGGCAAACTTCTGCTTGAAGAAGTCTGTAAAGTTTCTCTGNTNNGTAGAAAATGCTGCAATTGGCGTATCATCACCCATAGCACCAGTTGTCTCTTTACCCTCTTTTAGCATTGGCATAATTACTTGCTTGTTTAACTCTTGAGTGTAGTTGAAATATCTCTGTTTTGCTTCCATTTCATGTTTTTTAAACTTACAAGTATCAACTTCTGCTGTAATTGCATGTTCTTGAAGATATGACATATTTGCAGATAACCACTTATCATAGTTATGCATAGTTTTAAGATGGTCATTTATATCTTCATTTTTAAGTACTCTTCCATATTTAAGGTCAATTCCTATCATCTCACCAGATTGAAGTCTTCCTCTTTCAGCAATCTCTTCTTCAGGTAATTCAAGTACACCATATTCTGAAGATATAAGCATTCTGTTGTCAGTAGTTCTGATGTACTTAGATGGTCTTAATCCATTTCTATCTATAACACATCCAATGTATCTTCCATTTGTCATACTAACAGCTGCTGGTCCATCCCATGGCTCAAAGTGAGTACTAGAATACTCATAAAAAGCCCTTAGNTTAGAATCCATTGCGTGATCATTGTGCCAAGGTGCTGGAATCATTGAACGAGCTGCCTTAAAGAAATCTACACCATTTACTTGTAAGAACTCCATAAAGTTATCCAAACTAGCTGAATCACTCATACCGTCTTGAATAACATCCATAAGTCTTTCCATCTCATCATCACTAAAAATACCAGACTTTGCTGCGGCCATTTTAGCTTTAACATTCAATCTATTTGCTGTGACAGAGTTAATTTCACCATTATGGGCAATTGTTCTAAATGGTTGAGCAAGTTTCCACTGCGGTAGAGTATTTGTTGAGAATCTTTGNTGGAATAGACAAAAAGAGATTTTAAAATCTTCAGATGCTAAGTCAGTATAAAACTCTTTAATGTGAGTTGGCATCACAAGACCTTTGTATGACACTACAACTGTTGAAAATGATGGGATGTAAAATGTGTTATCATCTTTTAGTTTTGCTTCAATCTCTTTTCTTGAGAGATATACTAATGCATCTAATCTTTCATTAGCAACTGGAGAAGCAGGTACAACAAAAAGTTGTTTAATCATTGGTAACATAGCTAAGGCTTGTTCACCAAGGGCATTTGTATCAAGAGGTACTTCTCTTGTAAATACAATTTTCAAATCGTTGTTTTTACATACAGAATTGATAACATCAAAATCACTTTCGTTATTTGAAAAAACCATTGCTACAGCGTACTGTTCTGGTATTTCTATATCGTTTTTAGCTAGCTCTTTTTCAAAAAATGATTTTGGCATTGAGAGTAACAACCCTGAACCATCTCCAGTTTTGCCATCTGCTGCTACAGCCCCTCTATGCATCATTCTTGAGAGTGAAGTCACCGCATCTTCCACATTTTTATGCGTAGGTGTATTGTCTATTGAAGCTAGTAGTCCAAACCCACAATTGTCTTTAAAAGAAGTTAATATATCTAAATTACATCCCATCGTTATTCCTTCTTAATTTTTGATAAATAATTATTTTTTATCTAATGATATTTAATAACGAAGGGTATCTAAAAAAGCATTAAAAAAAGGTTAAATTGGGTATACTCACACTATGCAAGGGTTTATCATCAATCTCAATAAGGTCAAAGAAGAAGACTTAATAGTCACTATTTTGTCTCCCAAAAGTTTATCTACACTCTATAGATTTTATGGAGCAAGACATGGAACTATTAATATTGGGTTTAAGATAGATTACGAGATAGAAGCTTCTTCAAAATCAACTATTTCTCGACTTAAAGATGTAATTCACATAGGTTTTAAATGGATAAATGATTATAAATTACTGCGTTTATGGCAAGATTTTCTAGCACTCTTTCATAAACACCTTAAAGATGCAGAAGATATTGGTGATTTTTATTTTGACATCATAGAGAATGCTTCACAAGAGTGGGATAAGCAGAACCCAAAACGTGTAGCTATTGAAGCTTACGTGAGGATATTAGAGCATGAAGGGCGTCTGCATAGTGAAGCTATCTGTTTTTTATGTTCACGTCCTATTGAAACTGAAATCTCACTCATACGAGCATTTTTACCAACTCATCAAAAATGTACACATACTCTTGGTATAAACCCAGAGGCACTCAAAGAACTGTATAAAAACAAGTCATCCCTCTTTCTTAGTGATCAAGAGGTAGATAGACTCTGGAATGTTTTACTTGAAGGTTTATAGATATTCTTTATTGTACTCTACTATCATTCCATGAAACCTCGCGAATATAAGATTTAAATCACCATCCTTTAAGTTACTTCTTAAACTTTTTTCTAAATACTCTTGATATTTAGAATATTTATCAAACTCTATATTAAAACTCTTAAGAAGCCTTTTTGTGTAGGTATCAACCACCATTACATCTTTAAAACAGGCATAACAGAGAATAGAGTCTGCACTCTCATCCCCTATCCCCTTCTGCATCAGTAACCATTCTCTTGTAACATTAGCTTGAAAGTTTTTAAATTCATTAAAATCCTTTTTGATATTGAAGGCTAACTGTAAGAGTCTTGGAGCTTTTTGATTATAAAATCCACTCGGTTTTATCATATCTTTTAAAGTAGCTTCCTCAAGTGTTAAAAAACTCTCAAGTGTTAAAAAACCATCTAAATTTTCTAAAGCTTTTTCTACATTTTTCCATGAGGTATTTTGAGTTAGAATGGTTCCAATAAGAACTTCAAAAGTTCCCACATTAGGCCACCAATACTCTGGTGAATTTAAAAGTAAATTTTTATCTTCTAAGTACTTATATATATCAAAACTGTTTTTTTGTAACAAAGCGAACTCTTTTAAACTTTTACAACTCTATTTCGTCCACCCTGCTTCGCTTCATAAAGAGCTTCATCACTTTTTACATATATCTCTTCTACACTAGAATCATCATCTGGGTGTATTACATAAACACCCATAGACATAGTTACAAATGCTGAGGCTGAATTTCCACTGTGAGGTATTTTGAGAGCTTCTATAGTCTCTCTCGTTTTCTGTGCAATTTTTAGGGCATCATCTTCATTTTTCACCATATAAAGCATTCCAAACTCTTCACCACCAAGTCTAAAACTATAATCATCAGGACGTTTTAGAACTTTTTTCAGAACTAAAGCAATCCTCTTTAAAGCTTTATCACCATCCTGGTGCCCATAAGTATCGTTATAACTTTTAAAATGATCAATATCCATCATCACAAAAACAAGTAAACTCTCTTGTCTATTTGCTATTTTTATGGTTTTGGCAAAGGTCTCATCAAAAAATCTTCTATTGTAAAGATTAGTCAGTCCATCCACTCTTGAAATTTCTTCTATCTTTTTCTTACTTGATATATCATGTAAAATATTTGTGTAACCTATAATATTGTACTCACTATCAAATTTTGGAGTAATGTTAACATGTAACCATTGTAGAACATTTCTAGAGTCAAGCTTAGAGATTTCTCCTTCCCACTCTTGACCGCTCTGTAGAGTTCTTTTTATCTCATCTTGAAGTTCCTCAGAACAATCACTTATTAAATAATTTTCTTCTTTAGAGAGTAGTTCAGGTTTTGTAAGACTAAGGTGACGTGAGAGAGCATTACTAGCTTCAACAACTTTACAGTTTTTATCTGATGATGCACTCATAATATTTTGATCAATAAGATGAAAGTGCTCTTTTAGTTTTTTCGCATTACTTGATAATCCTCTAACTAAAACAATCAAAACAGTAATGACTATGATTAAAATTATTGCTAGAACTCCAAGAATTAAACCAATAGATTTAATCTCATTTTGAAGTGCATGTTCTTTAAAGTAAATGGCCTTATTATTGGCATAATCAACCATTTTTTCAACTTGTTTATTCAGGTCTTCAACATGCCTTGCACCCTTGCCTTTAGTGATTTGTGCTGCCTCATCACCCTTACCATTTTTCATAAGCTCTATTACTTCATCCCGAATAGGCTTCCAGTTTACAAAAGCATCATAACTCATCTGAATATCTTTTTTATCACCTAAGTATCTATCAAAAACTATATCAAACTTTTTGTAAACCTCTACCTCATTTTGATTAACTTTTACAACGGCTTGTTGAATATCTTCCATACTCTTTGCAAGGGCTACATCTTTCATATATCTATGCATCGAAACCAAATTTGTCTCGATTGTTTTTGTTGCGTTTGTTACAGTAAATGGGTGTTTATATAGTTTCTGCGTAAGTTCTGAGAGTTCCATCATCTTTACGATAGAAACTGCTCCAAGCACTAAGAGAAGAAGTATTGTTATACTAAAGCTAATAATTATATTTTTATTCATCAGTTTTCCTTCTTAGCAACTAGAGATGCAGTTCTGTTTTTTTCACCTCTTAGGTTTACTCCATCTTTCTCTTCATAGAAAATAATATCTAAATCTATAAAAGCCTTTAGAAGCTCATTTTTCTCTAAAAGATAATCAGGGTTCATACTACCCTGTTCCGGCTTTTCATGAGCCTCTATAAAGGTCTCAAAGATTATAAGACCATTATCTTTTAAAGCCTCTATCATCTGAGCCATTAGTCTACGGTTTAAGTAGTTAACATTGAGTATCAAATCATAGGAGTTTTTCTCTAAATCATAAGAGTCTAAATCAACTTCTATTTTTTTGATGGTTGATGTATTTTTTATACGTGAGAGTGCATAATCCGACAAGTCTACAGCATCAACAGTGAAGCCTAAATCATCTAAAAAGTGAGTATTTCTTCCTGTACCGCAAGCTAAATCAAGTGCATTTCCAACTTTCGAATGATTAACATAGTTCTCCAGAATTGGCGATACTGTATGTTTCATCGGCTTTTCAACGTGACGAATATTCCAGCGTTCTTTGTCTTCAATCATTCTGCTTCCTTATCAAGAACTCAACTAACTCTTTATTTCGTAATGGTTTTGAATAAAAATAACCTTGAAATATATCACAGTTAGCTTTGAGTAGTTCTTCAACTTGTTCACTACTTTCAACACCTTCTGCCAAGGTTTTCATACTAAAGTTTTTACCTATGTTAATTATACTTTGAACTAAAGCTTTCTCATTTTTATCATACAAAATTTTATCAATAAAACTTTTATCAATTTTCAACTCATTAATTGGAAGTTCTCTTAAAGTAGAAAGAGAGGAGTAGCCTGTTCCAAAATCATCCAAAGAGATTTCTATTCCCTCTGCACGAATAGAATGCAAAAGTGGCAAAACTACATCTATATCATCTATTGATTGGCTCTCTGTTATTTCCAGTGTCAATAATGTTTTCTTAAAATCTATATTATCGAGATGCTTTAAAAGTACCTCTAAAAAATCATTTTCTAAAAGTTGAACTACTGAAATATTTATTGACAGACTAAATTCTAAATCCAGTTCTGCATGAATCGTTTTTATGTCATCAAGAGAGGTTTTAATAATATAGTCCCCAATTTCTCTTATCAAACCTGTATCTTCCGCAACTGAGATAAACTTATCAGGTCCAACAAAACCGAGTTTTTTATTTTCCCATCTAACAAGTGCCTCCACTCCATAGATAGTTCCATCAGCGTTGATTTGGGGCTGATACATCATCCATAATTCATTTTTTTCTATAGCACCACGAAGCTCTTGTTCTATATCTGTTCTAACGATAGTCTTATGTCTCATATCTTCAGAAAACAGACAATATGAGTTTTTACGTTTCTTTGCTTCATACATAGCCGTATCTGCCAAACTCAGTAACTCTTCAACCTTTTTAGCGTCATCAGGGTATACAGATGCTCCAACACTCATACCTATTCTAAACTCTTTATTATCAACATGATAGATTTTCGAAACAATATCAATTAAATCGGTAAAAACATCTTCAATCGATTGTTTAATATAGTAATTTGTAAATACTATAAACTCATCACCACCTTGCCTAATTAACATGTCATCTTCATTGAAAAAAGATTGCAGTCTAGCAGCTACTTCAATTAAAATTTTATCACCTATTGTATGACCAAACTTATCATTAATATTTTTAAAGTTATCAAGGTCAATATATATCACATAAAACTTTTCACTATGTTTAGCCAACCATTCATCTATATTTACATACAGATATGTTCTATTTGGTAGTTTAGTTAAATTATCATGTTCAGCTTGAAAAACCAGTTCATTTTTTTTTCTTTTTTCAGATGTTGCAATATTTCTAAATAGTAAGAAAAATAGAGTAGTAACAATTACAAAAAGAGCTGTATAGATTAAGGATGATTCAAAAAACTCATCCCACACTGCAGATTGATTCAAATCTACCATAATCCATAATTTATAATTTTTATCATAGATGAGTGCTGTAATATTATCATTTCCAAGTATATCAGAGCTTTCAAAACTTACTGAGACTTCCTGTTTTCTAAGATCATCTATATCATAGTTATATTTTTGCTTAATATTTTGTAAAACTGCTTGGTAAATTTTAGAAGGAACAGGAGTGCTATATAAATTCTCACTAGATATATTTTTTGCATTACCAAAATATATTCTATATAGACCGACTTTAGCTGTAGAGTCAAGAAAAATGACAATATTTTTATTTTTTGACAATTTTATACTGTCTAGATAATTATTATTTTTAGAGTTTTTAAGACCACTAGTCATTACACCTAATATATTACCGTAATCATCATAAATAGCTTTTCTTAAGGGAATAACCCACTCTTTCACAGCAGGAAAGTAATAAGTTCGTCCAACCAGCATCTCTTTAGAGCTCAGCACCTTTTTAAAGTCATCCTTTGCTTTATTGTTCTCTAGTAAATTTATTTTATTTTGAATTTTTATGTTAGAACTAGCAGCAATTATATTACCATTTCCATCTACTAAACCAAATGCTGCAAGATAGGGGTTTTTTTGCAAAAGGGCATCTAAAAATTCTCTTGAATAATTTAAATCTTTATAGTTA